>JADMIO011406773.1_pt1 | contig 49536 bp, 49 predicted proteins | sample 8958161 | NCBI WGS metagenome assembly JADMIO01 (sample SAMN16585339, study PRJNA669376) | soil metagenome | isolation source: Crop rotation soil | place: USA: Cullars Rotation, Alabama | collected 2011
CGCGACAACTTGTCCACGTGGAATTCTAAGCTTAGGATCCCAATGTGCTGGAAAGTACGGGCTGGGCTACGAGCTGGTCCGCAGCGGCGAACGGGTCCACGTCGGCCACCGCGGGGCCATGCCGGGATTCCTCTCCGGGCTGCGGGTCAGCCGCGCGAACGGGGTAGGCGTCTTCGTCGTCGCGACGACGACCGCGGGCGCCGAGGCGGGCCCACTGGCGACGCGGCTGCTGGATCTGGTCCTCGACGCGCTACCGCGGGTCCAGCCGGCCTGGGTGCCGGAACAGCCGCAGCCCGACCTCGACGAGCTGCTCGGCTCGTGGTGGAGCGAGGGCGAGGAGCTGGTCCTCGAGGTTCGCGAGGGCGAGCTCTGGATGCGCGTCGCGACGGGAACCCCGCTGGACGAGACCCGGTTCGTGCGGGAGGACGCGGCGACCTTCCGGGCCGTCGCGGGACGTGAGCAGGGTGAGCGGCTCGAGCTCTTCCGCGACGAGGCCGGCGCCCTGGTCAAGCTCTACTTCGCGACCTACGCGGTGACCCGCACGCCGAAGGCGTTCGCCGACCTCACCTGAGCCTCTCGACCGTGGCGGAGAACGTCGTGACGGCGACTAGGACGGGTAGTCGCCTCGCTTGACCTGGGGCTTGGGCATGCGGGTCGGGCGCAGCTGGAAGGCGCGCATCACCGCATACATCGTGGCGCCCTGGGGCACCTTGCCCGGGCCGAACTTGGCGATGAGCCGCGACTTGATCCGGCGCCACATGAGCACGGCGTCGATGATGGCCACGGCGATGAGGCCGTAGGTGAGGAAGAAGACCGTCATCAGGGCCCAGCTGGTGCGCAGGAAGGACAGCGCCAGCACGATGACCATGATCGGCAGGACGATCTCGCCGACGCTCCAGCGGGCGTCGACGTAGTCACGGATGAACCGTCGCTCCGGGCCCTTGTCGCGGGCCGGGAGCCCGGCGTCGTCGCCGGTGACCATGGCCGCCCGTTGCCGGGCCAGCGCCTCGCGACGCTTCTCCTTGTCGCGTTCCTTGGCCACCTTGCGGTCGGTCACGACCAGCGGCTGCTTGCGGGCCGCCTCCTGGTCGCGTCGCTTGGGAGTCGGTCGGTTCTTCGCCCCCGGCCGCTCGTCCTGGACGGTGGTCGTCGCGGCCAGCTCGTCGTTGAGGGTCTTCTGTTGCCAGGGCATGCGCACACCCCCAGGGTATGCGCTCGGCCGGGTCGGGGGCGCCGCTAGAGTCGCCGCCGTGGCTGACGACGTCCTCACTCCCGACCAGATCGAGCAGATCAAGCAGCGGGTGACCGCCCTGATGCCGGCGGTGCGCCTGGACCTGGACACCCTCGTCCGGATCCCCAGCGTCTCGCTCGACGCCTTCGACCAGCAGCACGTCGAGGACAGCGCGAACGCCGTCGCCGGCCTGCTGCGGTCCGAGGGCCTCGACGTCGAGATCGTCCGCGAGGGCGGCCGTCCGGCGGTGATCGGCCACCTCGACGGGCCGCCCGGGTCGCCCACGATCACCCTCTACGCGCACCACGACGTCCAGCCGCCCGGCGACGCGGCGCTCTGGGACTCGCCGCCGTTCGAGCCCACCGAGCGCAACGGGCGCCTCTACGGCCGGGGCGCCGCCGACGACAAGGCGGGGGTCATGGCCCACATCGCCGCCCTGCGCGCGTTCCCGGACGGGCCGCCGGTCGGGGTCACGGTCTTCGTCGAGGGCGAGGAGGAGATCGGCAGCGACTCGTTGCTGACCATCCTCGATCGCCACAGCGAGAAGCTCCGCGCGGACGCCATCGTCCTGGCCGACTCCGGCAACTGGGACATCGGCGAACCGGCCCTCACCGTCACCCTCCGCGGCCTGGTCCGCGTGGTCGTGACGATCACCACCCTCGACCACGGCATCCACTCAGGACAGTTCGGCGGCGCGGTACCCGACGCCATCACCACCCTGATCCGCCTCATCGCCACCCTCCACGACGCCGACGGCAATGTGGCGGTCGAGGGGCTCAAGTCCGGCGAGGCGTCCGACCTCGACTACGACGAGGCCCGGTTGCGCCTGGAGTCCGGCCTGCTCGACGGCGTCCAGATGATCGGGTCCGGCTCGATCCTGACCCGGCTCTGGAACAAGCCTTCCCTCACGACCATCGGGTTCAACGCGCCCACCGTCGAGCACTCCTCCAACACCCTCGTCCCGTCGGCATCGGCCAAGCTGTCGATGCGGATCGCGCCCGACGAGGACACGCAGGAGGCCTACGCCCTGCTCCGAGCCCACCTCGAGAAGAACCTGCCGTGGGGTGCTCGCCTGGACATCAAGCTCGACGACGAGGGCCCCGGGTTCGACGCGGATGCGCAGGGCCCCGTCTACGACCAGGCCCGCGCGGCGTTCACCGACGCCTGGGGTGTCGAGCCGGTCGACATCGGGGCCGGCGGGTCGATCCCGTTCGTGGCCCGGTTCGCAGAGACCTTCCCCGACGCGGCGATCCTCGTCACCGGCGTCGAGGACCCTGACGGCCGGGCCCACGGGGCTAACGAGTCGCTGCACCTGGGTGAGTTCGAGCGGGTGTGCCAGGCCGAGGCGCTGCTGCTGGCTCGCCTCGGGGCTCTGAAGCAGTGACGGACCCGGTGACCGACCGCGAGCACGACCTCGTCGTCCTCGGGGCAACGGGGTTCGTGGGTCGGCTGCTGGCCGCCTACCTCGCTCGGAACGCGCCCGCCGGTATGCGGGTCGCCCTCGCGGGCCGCTCCCGCGAGCGCCTCGAGACGGTGCGAACGGGCCTGCCCGCCGGTGGTCGCGACTGGCCGCTGGTCGTCTGCGACGCCACCGACCCGGCCCAGGTCGCCGACCTCGCCGCGTCGACGCGGGTGGTCGTCACGACGGTCGGCCCGTATGCGCGGTACGGCCTCCCGCTGGTCCGCGCCTGCGCCGAGGCCGGGACGCACTACGCCGACCTCACCGGCGAGGTGCTGTTCGTCCGCGACGCGATCGAGGCGGCGCACGAGACGGCGGTACGGACGGGGGCGCGCATCGTCACGTCCTGCGGGTTCGACTCGATCCCGTCGGACCTCGGCGTCCACCTGCTGTACCGCGAGGCGCAGCGTCTGGGCCTGGGCGGTCTCCGGGACACGACGTTGCTGGTCACCAGCCTGAGCGGTGGCATCAGCGGCGGCACGATCGACTCGATGCGCTCCCAGCTGGAGGCGCTCGACGCCGACCCGTCGCGGCGCCGGGTGGTGTTCGACCCGTTCGCGCTCAGCACCGACCGTGCCGCCGAGCCGGACCGCTCGGGGCAGCGTGACGCGATGTACGTCTACCGCGACGCGACCACCGGCCGGTGGACCGCGCCGTGGGTGATGGCGGCGTACAACTCCCGCATCGTCCGCCGCAGCGACTCCCTGCTCGACCACGCCTACGGACCCGGGTTCCGCTACCGGGAGGCGGTCGGGTTCGGGCGAGGTACGCAGGCACGGCTGTCGGCCTACGCGCTGGCGGCCGGCCTCGGGACCGCGTTCGCGGCCATGTCGAACCGGTACACCCGGTCGGTCGCGGACCGGCTGCTGCCGTCGCCGGGCGAGGGCCCCGACGCGAAGGCCCGCGAGGAGGGCCACTTCCGCGTCGAGGTGCGGACGACCACCGAGTCCGGACGCGGGCTGCTCGCCGTCGTCGCGGCCAAGGGCGACCCCGGGTATGCGGCGACCGCCGTCATGCTCGGCGAGTCGGCCCTCTGCCTGGCCGCCGACCCGCTGGACTCGGGCGGGGGAGTGCTGACACCGGCGGTGGCCATGGGCGACGCCCTCGTCGAGCGGCTCCGCATCGCCGGGATGACACTGACCGTGGGGCCGGCCGCGGCGTAGCCGGGCCCCGGAACCGCTCTGGAAGGAGATCACCGTGCACCCGACGGGCGTCACCGCCAACCTGCCGGCCACCGACATCACCGAGGCCCGCGAGTTCTACATGGACTACCTCGGGCTCAGCGTCGAGGAGATGAACCTCGGCTGGGTCGCCCGGTTCAGCACTCCCGACGGGCGGGCGTCGGTCCAGGTCGTGACGCGGGACCAGTCCGCGCCGGTGGACTCGCAGCTGTCCGTGCACGTCGGCGACGGCGTCGAGGCGGCGTACGAGGAGGCGCAGCGGCGGGGGTACGAGATCGTCCACCCGCTGACCACGGAGCCGTGGGGCGTACGCCGGTTCTTCGTCCGGGCGCCGAACGGCACCGTCATCAACATCGTCAGCCACTCCGACGACTGAGTCTCCCCGCGCCTAGGGCTTCTGGTACCCGCGGTACAGGCCGGTCCGCAGCTCGACCGCATACTCCTGCGCCTCCGGCATCCCGGAGGCGAACGCGACCTCGATCTCCGCCTCGGTGTGGAACGGCACCCGCACGAACTGGATGCCGAACGCGCCGGGCTCGGCCGAGTCGGCGACGCCCTCGAGGACGACGTAGGAGGCGGTCGTCGCGTCGAGCGGGTTCCCGACGCTGCCGACGTTCACGAGGGTCTGGTTGTCGTCGCCCTCGAGGTAGGTGCCGTGGATGTCGCCGTAGAGGACACAGGTCGGCTCCGGCCCGGCACCGGTGTGCTCGGTGTTGACGAACATCCCGGCGTACTGCTCCGGCGTGTGCCGGTAGGACACGCGACTGAACACCCCCTGCGGTGACGCGTGGAGCATCCGGACCCGCCGTCCGCTGAGGACGAGGTCGTGGTGGAAGGGCAGGGCGGCCAGCCAGCCCTGCTGGTCCGGCTCCAGCTCGTCCCACCACCACGCCGCCGGACCGTCGGCGCCGGTGCTGAGGAACGCCTCCCAGTTGCCCCGGACGGTCGCCTCGCAGCGGTCCCGGGTCAGCCGGACGCACTCGGCCCCCCGCGGACCCTTGCCCACGATGTCGCCCAGGTTGACGATCCGGGTGATGCCGCGCGCGTCGATGTCGGCGAGGACCGCCTGGAACGCGGTGAGGTTGCCGTGGACGTCGGAGACGACGGCCACCCGGTCGAGGGTCGTCATCAGTCCTTGGCAGTCTCGCCGGGGAGCGCGAGCATCTGGTCGAGCGCGATCCGGGACCAGTGCGCGACGTCGGGGTCGACCCGGATCGGGTTGACGACCCGGCCGTCCACGAGGGACTCGAGCGCCCAGACGAGGTGCGGCAGGTCGATCCGGTTCATGGTCGAGCAGTAGCACACGTTCTTCTCGAGGAACGCGATCGTCTGGCGGGGGTACATCTCACGGAGGCGGTTCACGAGGTTGAGCTCGGTGCCGACGACCCAGGACGTGCCGTCCGGGGCGGCGCCGATGGTCTTGATGATCCGCTCGGTGGAGCCGATCTCGTCGGCCAGCTCGCAGACGTCGTAGCGGCACTCGGGGTGGACGATCACCTTGACGCCGGGGATGTCGCGGCGGGCCTGCTCGACAGCCTCGACGGTGAACCGGCCGTGGACCGAGCAGTGCCCGCGCCAGAGGATCATCCGGGCGCTTTCGAGGTGCTCCCGGGTGACGCCGCCGTGCGGCTTGTGCGGGTCCCAGAGCACGCACTCGTCGAGGGAGAGGCCCAGCTCGCGGACGGCGGTGTTGCGGCCGAGGTGCTGGTCGGGCAGGAACAGCACCTTGCCCGTGCCGTCGACACCGCCGGTCTGGTCGAACGCCCAGCGCAGGGCGGTCTTCGCGTTGGAGGACGTGCAGATCGTCCCGCCGTGCCGGCCGGTGAAGGCCTTGATCGCCGCGGACGAGTTCATGTAGGTGACGGGCCGGACGATGTCGGCGATGCCGTCCCCGAACACGTCGACGAGCTCGTCCCACGCGTCCTCGACCTGGCCGATCCCGGCCATGTCGGCCATCGAGCAGCCCGCGGCGAGGTCGGGCAGGATGACCGTCTGCTCGTCGGACGTGAGGATGTCGGCCGACTCGGCCATGAAGTGCACGCCGCAGAAGACGATGTACGGCGAGTCCGGCCGGGCCGCCGCCTGCTGCGCGAGCTTGAAGCTGTCGCCGGTCACGTCGGCGAACTCGATGACCTCGTCGCGCTGGTAGTGGTGACCCAGCACGAAGACGCTGTCGCCCAGCGCGGCCTTGGCCTTGCGGGCACGGGCCACCAGTCCGGGGTCGGAGGGAGCGGGCAGGTCGCCGGGGCACTCGACCCCGCGCTCGGAGTCCAGGTCGCGGCCCTGACCGAGCACGAGGAGCGGCATCAGCGAGGGGCGGGGGTGGGCGCCTTCGCGGGCGATCGTCGTCACGCCCTGATCGTATGCCGGGGCGTGTCAGCGGTTGGCGAGCCCGTCCAGACGTAGCGTGCTCGACTCGTCGCGATGGGTACCCGTCGTGCCCACGTGCTTGTCGCCGATCTCCGGACCGTTGCGGATCACGTGGCTCATCGCGTTGGCGTGCCCGTGACCGATGCCGTAGGTCTCCTTGAGCCAGGCGACCACGTCGCCCGCCTTGGTGTCCGCGCCGATGCCGGCGGCCGAGGCGTCGTCGACGATCTGCTGCGGGGTCTTGCCGGTCTGCTTCTCGACCGCGTCGAGGTACGCCTGGAAGGACATCGTTCGCTCGCTCTCGGTGGTGGCCGGTGGTGATGTCTATTGAGACCGCGACGTGCGACGGAACTCATCGGCGCCCCCCACGGCGGCAACTACTCGCACATGTCTGAGTAGTTGCGGCCCCGGGCGGTTTCGGCTCCCACTACTCAGACATGTGCGAGAAGTCGTGGCCGCGTGGCGGGGTCCCGACCCGGGTCAGGTGCCTGTCAGCATGACCGTATGCGCGTCGTCCTCGCTCCGACCCGGTTCGCCGGGACGCTGACCGCCCGCGAGGCGGCCGAGGCGATGGCGCGCGGCTGGGCGACGGCCGCGCCCCACGACGACCTCGTCCTCGCCCCGATGTCGGACGGCGGTCCAGGGTTCCTCGACGTGCTCGGCGACGCGCTGGGCGGCGAGGTGCTCGCCGCGACCGTCGAGGGTCCGGGCGGCCGCGCGGTGCCGGCCGGCGTGCTCGTCGTCGACGACGACTCGCGCGGCGCGGGCGGGGACCGGCAGCGGACCGCCTACGTCGAGGCCGCTCAGGCCTGCGGACCGGACCTCGTCGACCCCGACACCCGCGACCCGGCGCATACCTCGTCCTTCGGCCTCGGCCAGCTGCTCGACCTGGCCCTGTCCACCGAACCGCGCCGCATCGTCGTCGGCGTCGCCGCTGCTGCCGTGCACGACGCCGGGGCGGGGATGCTCGCCGCGCTCGGTGCCGGCGAGCGGGACGTCCTCGGCGCCGGAGGCCTGGCCCTCCAGCAGGCGACGACCGGCGACCTGCCGGGACTGCCCTCCGTCGTCCACCGGTTCCGGGCCGTCGAGCTGGTCCTGGCGACCTCGGCGACGCTGCCGCTGCTGGGCTTCCAGGGCGCGAGCGCCGTCGAGGCCGAGGGCCGCGGCGCCACGAGGGAGCAGGCCCAGGCGCTGGAGGCCGCGTTCGGGCAGTGGGTCGACGTCGTCACCCGGGTGCTGCCGCAGCCGCGTGACCTCCTCGGTGGTGGTGCCCGGCGCATCGACAAGGAGTCCGGCGCGGGCGTCGCCGGCGGCATCGGCTACGCGCTGCTGCTCCTCGGCGCCCGGCGCGCGGACGGGGCCCGGTTCGTCGCCGAGCAGATCGGCCTGCCCGCGCTGGTCGCGGGGGCGGACCTGGTCGTCACAGGGGAGGGCACCTACGACTGGCGGAGCCTGCGGGACTCGGCTCCCTCGGCGGTGTCCGAGCTGGCGATGGCGGCCGGCATACCCGCCGTCGCCTTGGCCGGACAGGTGCGCGTCGGCCGCCGGGAGGCCATGACCGCGGGTCTCTCCGGTGCGTACGCCGTCTGCGACCGGCCCGAGGACGTGGCCGGCGCCCTGGCCGACCCCGTGGGAACCCTGGAGGCCCGCGCCGCGCGCGTCGCGGCGACCTGGTCACCACCGCCGGAGGGCACGGCTTAGACTGGAGGAGTCCCGGGAACACATCTGGGGACAACGCGGTTGTGGCAGTTACGACCGACTTCCCCCGCACACCCGAAGGAACCCACGGATGAGCGTTCAGGACCAGACCACCCAGCAGACCGACACCCACGGTGTCGTCCTCACCGGCGTCGCCGCCTCCAAGGTCAAGAGCCTTCTCGAGCAGGAGGGCCGCGACGACCTGCGCCTGCGCGTAGGCGTCCAGCCCGGTGGCTGCTCCGGGCTGATCTACCAGCTGTACTTCGACGAGCGCACGCTCGACGGTGACCTGGTGCGCGACTTCGAGGGCGTCGAGGTGGTCGTCGACCGGATGAGCGCCCCCTACCTCCTCGGCGCGACGATCGACTTCGCCGACACCATCGAGAAGCAGGGGTTCACCATCGACAACCCCAACGCGGGCAGCTCGTGCGCCTGCGGCGACAGCTTCAGCTGATCCCCGCCCACGCGGGCACCCGTCGGGGTGACATCGGACGGCCTCACGGCCTCGATGTCACCCCGACGCGCATGTCCGGGGTAGGTTGCCGCCCGTGAAGATCGCGGTCACCGGGTCCATTGCGACCGACCACCTCATGACCTTCCGGGGTCGCTTCCAGGACTCCCTCGTCGTCGAGCAGCTCGACAAGATCTCGCTGTCCTTCCTCGCGGACGAGCTGGAGATCCGTCGCGGCGGCGTCGCGGCCAACATCGCGTTCGGCATGGCCAACCTCGGGCAGCGGCCGATCCTCGTCGGCTCGGTGGGGGAGGACTTCGGGGACTACCGCTCCTGGCTCGAGCGTCACGGCGTCGACTGCCAGTCGGTGCACGTCAGCGACACCCGGCACACGGCGCGGTTCGTCTGCACGACCGACGACGACATGGCCCAGATCGCCACGTTCTACGCCGGGGCGATGTCCGACGCACGCCTCATCGAGCTGGGCCCGATCGCGACCCGCGTCGGCGGCCTCGACCTCGTCCTCATCGGCGCCAACGACCCGGAGGCGATGCTCCGGCACACCCAGGAGTGCCGCACGCGCGGGATCCCGTTCATCGCGGACCCCTCCCAGCAGCTCGCCTTCGCCGACGGCCCCGAGATCCGTCGCCTGGTCGACGGCGCCGCCTACCTGTTCACGAACGAGTACGAGGCGCACCTCACCGAGCAGAAGACCGGGTGGTCCGCCGACGAGATCACCCGGCGGGTCGACGTCCGGATCATCACGCGCGGCAGCGACGGGGTGACCATCCACCGCAAGGGGGAGGACGCCATCTCCGTGCCGGTGGCGCGCGAGGTCCGCAAGGCCGACCCGACCGGCGTCGGGGACGCCTTCCGGGCCGGGTTCCTGACCGGCCTCTCCGGCGGCCTGGACCTGCGGCGCTGCGCCGAGCTGGGCTCCATGCTCGCGACCTACGTCATCGAGACGGTCGGGACGCAGGAGTACCAGCTGCGCCAGGAGCACTTCCTGTCGCGGCTCGCCGAGGCCTACGGTGCGGACTCGGCCGACGAGATCGGCCCCGTGGTCGCCTGCCGACACGGCTGACCGTCGTGCCCACGCTCCCGCCGCCGTCCCGGTACGTCTTCGACGTCACCGGAGCGGACGAGGGGGAGGACCTCGTGGGGGTGGGCGCCGACCTGGCCCCGGGCACGGTGCTGGAGGCGTATGCGCGTGGTCTGTTCCCGATGGGGCTCGGCGCCGCCGGGGCCTCCCCGATCGGGTGGTGGTCGCCGGACCCGCGCGGCGTCCTGCGTCCGCAGGACCACCATGTCAGCCGGTCGTTGCGGCGGTCGTTGCGGCAGTTCGACATCGGCGTCGACACCGACTTCGCGGGGGTGGTCGCCGGCTGCGCGGACCCGTCGCGGTCGGGGCGCTGGATCACCCCCGAGATCGTCGCGGCGTACACCGAGCTGTACCGGCTGGGCTGGGCGCACTCGGTCGAGGTGCGCCAGGACGGCCGGCTGGTGGGCGGGCTCTACGGGATCGCGATCGGCGGCCTCTTCGCGGGGGAGTCGATGTTCCACACGGCGACCGACGCGTCCAAGGCGGCGGTCGCCGGGCTCGTGCACCTCGTGGCCGCCGACGGCGACCCACGACGCCTGGTCGACGTGCAGTGGCGCACGCCCCATCTCGCGTCGCTGGGCGTGACGGAGGTGCCACGGTCCGAGTACCTCCGACTCCTGGCCGACGCCCTGACCGCCCCGCTGCCCGAACCCTTCCGCTGACGCCGGCCGACACCCCGCCCCCGCCCTGCTCGCCCGGTCGAAGCCACCGCCGCCCCACTCGGGCGCAATTGCGCTGAGGTGGTGCGGGTTCGGCCCGGTAGCCCACCACTCGGGCGCAATTGCGCTGAGGTGGTGCGGGTTCGGCCCGGTAGCCCACCGCTCGGGCGCAATTGCGGGGAGGAGGTGGTGCGGGTTCGGCCACCACTTCAGCGCCATTGCGGGGAGGTGGTGAGGGTTCGGCCCAGTTCGGCCACCACTTCAGCGCCATTGCGGGGAGGTGGTGAGGGTTCGGCCTAGATCGGCCACCACTTCAGCACAATTGCGGGGACGTGGTGGCGCGAAGGGCGGGGCGGGGGTATCCGGCGGGAGGTATCCGGCGGGGGTCTCACAGGGCGCACGGCCATCGCTCTGGACGGCCGCCTCGGCCGAACCCTCCTCGACCGCGGTCGCCGACGTCTTGGTCGACCGCCATCTCCGACATCAGCGGTCGACCGCTGCGCACGAGCGCGTCCGTCGGCGCAGCGGCGGCTTGTCAGTCGGCGCGGCGGACGAGGTAGGCGGTGTGGTCCGTCTCGTCGGTCGTCTCGACGAGCTCGTGCCCCCGCATCCGGCAGAACGCCGCCACGTCGGACCGGGCGGCCGGGTCGGTGGCCAGCAGCCGCACCAGCGAACCCGCCGGAAGGTCGCGGACCGCCGCACCCAGCCGGATGACGGGGATCGGGCACCGAAGCCCCCGAGCGTCCACCTCGACGACCTCGACGCCCTGGTCCGCCTCGCGCTCTGAGCTCACAGCCGGTCGGTCCCGAGCTGCGCCCGCACGGTCGCCACGGCGTCGGGGAGCGCGTCCCCGAACGCCGTCACTCCCGCCGCTCGCGCCGCGTCGCCTCCGGAGACCGCCGCCGCCAACGGCAGCGTCACCCGGACGTTCCCGTGCGTGAGCACCCCCATCGCCGCGAGCACGTGGCTGGGCTCGAGCGTCGACGCCGTGCACGCCGACCCGGACGCCACGGCGAACCCCCGCCGGTCGAGCTCGTGCACCAGAGCCTCGCCGTCGACGAAGAGGCACGAGAACGTCACCACGTGAGGGAGCCGGTCGTCCGGGTCACCCACGACCACCGTGTCGGGGACGCCGGCCGCCGCCGTCCGGACGCGCTCCACGAGGTCCCGCGCTCGGACCGACTCGTCCGCGCGGTCCGCTGCCGTCGCGAGCCACGCCTCGGCCGCGGCGAGCACCAGGGGCACGACGGGTTCGGCGTCGGTCCGTCCGAACTCGGCCTCGCTGACCGCGCCGGGGCGCCGCCACCGGGTCCGCTCGGGCACCACGAGCACCCCGACGCCCGCCGGCCCGCCCCACGACCGGGCGTCGCCGACGAGCACGTCGTAGGCCTCGGGCACGGGGTCCCGTCCCAGCTCCGCCTGCGCGTCGACCACGAGGGGTACGCCTCGGGCCCGGCAGGCGTCCCACGCCGCCGCCAGCGGCTGGCGGGTCCCCACCTCGCCGTTCGCGCTCTGGAGGGCCGCGACCACCGTCCCGGGCTCCTCGACGGCGGCCGCCCACGCGTCCAGAAGCACGCGTCCGGACGAGTCCACCGCCACCTCGGCCAGCAGCTGCGGTGAGCCCGAAGCCGCCGCCACCGCCCGGCCGGGGACGAGCACCGCGGAGTGCTCGACGGCACTGGCGACCGTCCGCATACCGCGCCGGCGAGCCCCGTACCGGACGCCCTCGACCCCGGCGGTCAGCGCGACCGGACCGCTCGGCAGGAAGCTGAGCTCGGGTGGCCGTACTCCGAGCCCGGATGCGACCGCCTCGCGGGCGTCGTCGAGGAGCCGACGGGCCTGGCGGCCCTCGGCGTAGAGTCGCCGCGGGTCAGCCCAGCCGGCGTCCAGCGCCGCCAGGAGGACGTCCCGGGCGGCGGGGACCATGGGCGCGCTGGCGCCGTCGAGCAGGACCCTCGCCCGGCTCGTCGTGGGGGGTCCTGAAGGCGACGACACGCCTGTCACGTTAGCCTCACCAGCGACGCGACCCAGCCGAGATTCTGGGGGGCCACACAGTAGGGTGACGACGTACGCTGAGGTCACCGATTCGCGTCCTTGTGGTTCCGCCGACCCGGAAGGTTCCCCGTTGCGCAAGCACCTACGACCGACCGCGCGCCAGACGCGTCGGGGGCTCACCCTCACCGGCCTGTTCGTCGCCGCGTCGGTGTTCCTCAGCGGGTGCGCCGGCAACGGCACCGCGGCGAGCGGCTGGCTTCCGCAGGGGACCAACGGCGGAGAGGTCACCAACAACACCGGCCGGGTCACCAACCTCTGGGTCGGCACCTGGATCGCCGCCCTGGCCGTCGGCCTCATCGTCTGGGGCCTGACCGTCTGGGTGATGGTCGCCTACCGCCGCAAGAAGACCGACGTGGGCCTGCCGCCGCAGCTGCGCTACAACGTGCCGATCGAGATGCTCTACACGATCGTCCCCGTGCTCATGGTCGGCGTGCTCTTCTACTACACCGCCCGCGACGAGTCGGCCCTGCTCGACGTCTCCGCGAAGCCCGACGTGACGATCAACGTCGTGGCCAAGCAGTGGAGCTGGGACTTCAACTACGTCGAGGCCAACGTCTACGAGTCGGGCGTCCAGGTCGAGCTCGACAAGAGCACCGGCGAGCCGCTCAACCAGCAGCCGGTCCTCGTCCTCCCGGTCAACAAGCGCGTCGAGTTCGTTCTCAACGCCCGCGACGTCATCCACTCGTTCTGGGTGCCGGCATTCCTGCAGAAGCTCGACATGCTGCCCGGCAAGACCAACCGGTTCCAGGTGGTCCCGACGCAGGAGGGCACCTTCCAGGGCAAGTGCGCCGAGCTGTGCGGCGCCTACCACTCGCAGATGCTGTTCCAGGTCAAGGTCGTCTCGCAGGCGGCCTACGACGCGGAGATCGCGCGGCTGAAGTCCATCGGCCATACCGGACAGCTGCCCAACACCCTCAACCGCGAGCCGGTGCTGCCCGCGGACCAGAAACTCGTCCCCTCAGCCTCCGGGAGCTCGTGATGGCCGCCACGACGACGACGCCGAGCGGGTCGACGCTCGAGTACTCCACGGGTGAGCAGGTCTACCGGCGCCCCAAGCTGCTGCCCGGCCAGACCATCGTCAGGTACATCACCACGACCGACCACAAGGTCATCGGCAACCTGTACTTCATCACCTCGTTCGTCTGGTTCCTGCTGGGCGGCATCATGGCGCTGCTCATCCGCACCGAGCTGGCCGCTCCCGGGCTCCAGGTCGTCGACAACCCGGAGCAGTACAACCAGCTGTTCACCATGCACGGCACGATCATGCTGCTGCTCTTCGCGACGCCGCTGTTCGCCGGGTTCGCGAACGCGGTGATGCCGCTGCAGATCGGCGCCCCTGACGTCGCGTTCCCTCGGCTGAACATGTTCGCCTACTGGCTGTACCTGTTCGGCGGAGCGATCGCGGGCGCCGGATTCCTGACTCCGCAGGGCGCTGCGGCGTTCGGCTGGTTCGCGTATGCGCCGCTGTCCGACAACTCCTACAGCCCGGGGCTCGGTGGTGACCTCTGGGTCTTCGGCCTGGCCCTGTCCGGGTTCGGCACCATCCTCGGCGCGGTCAACTTCATCACGACGATCATCTGCATGCGGGCCCCCGGCATGACGATGTTCCGGATGCCGATGTTCACGTGGACCATCCTCGTGACGTCGATCCTCGTGCTCATCGCGTTCCCGGTCCTGGCCGCCGCGCTGCTCGCGCTGGGCGCCGACCGACGGTTCGGGGCCCACGTCTTCGACGCCGAGAGCGGCGGAGCCATGCTCTGGCAGCACCTCTTCTGGTTCTTCGGCCATCCAGAGGTCTACATCATCGCGTTGCCGTTCTTCGGCATCATCAGCGAGGTCCTACCGGTCTTCTCGCGCAAGCCGCTCTTCGGCTACAAGACCATGGTGTTCGCGCTGATCGGCATCGCGGCGCTGTCCGCGGCCGTGTGGGCCCACCACATGTACGCGACCGGCCAGGTGCTGCTGCCGTTCTTCGCGATCATGACGATGTTGATCGCCATCCCCACGGGGGTGAAGTTCTTCAACTGGATCGGCACGATGTGGGGCGGGTCCATCACGTTCTCCGCGTCGCTGATCTGGGCGATCGGGTTCATCGTGACGTTCCTGTTCGGTGGCCTGACCGGCGTCATCCTCAGCAGCCCGGCCCTGGACTTCCACCTCTCCGACAGCTACTTCATCGTCGCGCACTTCCACTACACGGTGTTCGGCACGGTGGTCTTCGCGATGTTCTCCGGCTTCTACTTCTGGTGGCCGAAGTTCACCGGGCGGATGCTCGACGAGCGGTTGGGGAAGATCCACTTCTGGATGCTGTTCATCGGCTTCCACACGACGTTCCTCATCCAGCACCTGCTGGGCATCGAGGGCATGGCCCGCCGGTATGCCGACTACCTCCCGGAGGAGGGGTTCCAGACCGCGAACATCATCTCCACCGCCGGCGCCTTCCTCCTCGGTGCGTCGACGCTGCCGTTCCTCTACAACGTCTGGAAGACGTGGCGCTACGCACCGCTCGTCGAGACCGACGACCCCTGGGGCTACGGCGGGTCGCTCGAGTGGGCGACCTCCTGCCCGCCGCCTCGCCACAACTTCGACAGCATCCCGCGGATCCGTTCCGAGCGGCCGGCGTTCGACCTGCACCACCCCGAGGTCGCACCACCGACCGTGGCGGCACCTGACGCGCCGGGGCTGGTCAGGGCGATGGGCCCGGCCGACCTGGGGGAGATGCCGGGGCACGAGGCCAGGGAGTCAGGGTCCTCCGAGGGTCCGGGTCACGGGACGGCCACCCGATGAGGGTCGAGGCCAAGATGTTCATCGTCCTCGCGGTGTTCTTCGTGCCGGTGGGCGTGCTCTACGGCGTGTGGAGCGGATGGACCGAGATGGTCGGCCCGTTCGGCATCTTCCTGACCGCGGCCCTCTGCAGCCTGATCGCCTTCTACCTCACGGTGACCGGCCGTCGGTTCGACAACCGTCCGGAGGACAACCCCAACGCGCTGATCTCCGAGCAGGAGGGCGACTACGGGTTCTTCACGCCGTACTCGTGGTGGCCCCTGTGGCTCGGGATGACGGGCGCGATCTGCTTCCTGGGCCTCGCGGTCGGCTGGTGGCTGTTCATCATCGGAGCGTTCTTCGGGATCGTCGCCCTCGTCGGCTGGACGTTCGAGCACTACAAGGGCGAGTACGCCAACTGACCCGCATACCCGGCCGGCGGTCTCGTCGAGCCGGGCGTCACACCTCGTCGGTTCCCCGTGAAGTAGCGGAAGCGCAGCGTGGGATGGATCAGTCCCAGCCCAGCTCGTGGAGCCGATCGTCGCTGATCCCGAAGTGGTGCGCGACCTCGTGCACCACCGTGACCGCGATCTCGTCGAGCAGGTCTGCGCGGCCGTCGCAGAGCCGGGTCAGCGGGCCCTTGAAGATGGTGATCCGGTCGGGCAGCGAGCCGGCGTCCCACCACCCGTCCCGCTCGGTCAGCGGCACGCCCTCGTAGAGGCCCAGCAGGTCCGGCTCGTCGTCGGGCGGCTCGTCCGCGACGAGGACCGCCACGTTGCTCATGAGCTTGGCCAGCTCGTCGGGGATGAGGTCCAGGGCGTCGCCGACGGCCTCCTCGAACTCCTCGTCGGTCATCGGCCCGCTCATGAGCCTCACTGTGGCACGCGAGGCGTCCCGATGGTCCACCGAGTCCCGAGCGCGCCTCAGCGACGCTCCTGAGGCCCTCAACGGGCCTCAGGGCCGCCGTCGGCTAGAGGTCCTTCTCCGGTGCGCGCTTGACCGACTCGCGCTCCGACATCGGCAGGCCGAGGCCCTGGGTCTCCGGCGGGCCCTCGAGGCTGCCGGAGGTCTGGGGCGACGAGATGGCCTCGTGCTCACCGTGGTGGTGCGCGGCGGCCAGCTCGGCCGGGGTGACGGGCGCGACGCGGTCCTTGAAGTAGAAACGCGACAACCGGGCCCGGCGCCGCTCGGAGCGGGCGTGCTTGGCGGCGACGCCGTTCTCGTCGGCCTGCGACCCGAGCTCGAGCGGCTTCGGGACCTCCTGCTGCACCAGGGTCCAGCGCTCGTACTCGTCGAGCGGCTCGTGCTTCTCGAAGAAGCGGCCCTCGGCGGTCCGGATGATCGTGCCGGTCTCCCGTCCGTGCAGGACCTTGTCGCGGTCGTGCCGTTGCAGGCTGAGGCAGATCCGCTTGGTCACCCAGAACGCCAAGGGTGGGACGACGAACAGGCTGACCTGGAACAGCCGCGTGAGGTCGTTGATCGACAGGTGCAGCTTGATGGCCATGATGTCGTTGCCCGAGGCGAAGAACAGGATCAGGTAGAACGACACCGCCATGACCCCGAGCCCGGTGCGGACGGGAGCGTTGCGCGGCCGGTCGAGCAGGTGGTGCTCCCGATTGTCCCCGGTGACCCACTTCTCGAGGAACGGGTAGGCGCCGACGATCGAGAACAGCAGCGGGATGAGCAGGATCGCCCCGATGAAGACGTTGAAGCTCCACGTCCGGTTGAACATCACGAACTCGAGCCATCCGGGCAGGAGCCGCAACGCCCCGTCGGCGAAGCCCATATACCAGTCCGGTTGGGAACCGGCCGTGATGGGGGACGGGTCGTACGGCCCGTAGGCCCAGATCGGGTTGATCGTCACCAGCGCGGCGATGAGCGCGCAGATGCCGAAGACGAGGAAGAAGAAGCCTCCGGCCTTGGCGATGTAGACCGGCATGAAGGGGTAGCCGACGACGTTCATGTTCGTCCGGCCCGGCCCGGGGTACTGCGTGTGCTTGTGGACGAAGACCAGGACGATGTGGGCGGTGAACAGCCCCACGAGGATCGCCGGCAGCAGCAGGATGTGGACCGAGAAGAGCAGCGGGATGATCTGCTCGCCCGGGAACGGTCCGCCGAAGACGATGACGGTGACGTAGGACCCGATGACCGGGATCGAGCGCATGAAGCCCTCGGCGGCGCGCAGGCCGGTGCCGGACAGCAGGTCGTCCGGCAGCGAGTACCCGGCGAAGCCCTCGATGAGCGCCAGCATCGACAGCAGCGTGCCGATGACCCAGTTGATCTCGCGCGGCTTGCGGAACGCGCCGGTGAAGAAGACGCGCAGCATGTGCACCGTGATGGCGACGATGAACAGCAGCGCCGCCCAGTGGTGGATCTGCCGGATCAGCAGGCCGCCGCGGACGTCGAACGAGATGTCGACGGTGGAGCGGTAGGCCTCCGACATGGTGATGCCCTGCAGCGGCAGGTAGGAGCCGTCGTAGACGACCTGGCCGGCGCTCGGCACGAACCAGAAGGTGAGGAAGGTTCCGGACAGCAGGCAGATGATCAGCGTGTACATCGCGATCTCGCCCAGCATGAACGTCCAGTGGTCAGGGAACGTCTTCTTGAGCAGGTACGACATGAAGCCGGCGCCGCCGGTGCGGTCGTCCAGCCACCCGGCGAGGCCACCGGCCACCTTCATCCCGCCGCTCGGGGCGGGCTCGACGACCTCGTCGTGCTCGCGCAGGGCCTCGGCGCTCCTCGGGTCTACAGCTGTGCTCATCATCGCTCCCAGTAGCTCGGCCCCACGGGTTCGGTGAACCCTTGGGGCGCGACGAGATAACCCGAGGCGTCGACGGTGATCTTCAGCTGCGGCAGTGGCCGTTTGGCCGGGCCGAAGATGACGTCCATGTCCCTGGTGGCGTCGAAGGTCGACTGGTGGCACGGGCAGAGCAGGTGATGGGTCTGCTGCTCGTACAGGCCCACGGCGCATCCGACGTGGGTACAGATCTTGGAGTAGGCGATGATCCCCTGGTAGCCCCACTCCTGCGACTTGCGGCCCTTCTCGTCGGCCGCGAACTGCGAGGGGTCGAGCCGCATGAGGATGACGGCGGCCTTGGCCTTGTCCTCGAGGACGTGCGTGCTGTCCTTGAGCGTCTCCGGCATGACGTGGAAGACCGAGCCGATGGTGATGTCGCTGACCTTGATCGGCGTCAGCTCGGGGTCGCGCATGAGGCGGATCGGTGCACCCGGCGAGCCGTCGGGGTTGGGCTTGATGTCCCAGATCGTGTGCGCCAGCTCGCCGGCCTCGGTCGGGTTGCCGAGGGAGCCGGCCACCTGAACGACGAAGGGCAAGGCGAACAGCCCGAGGGCACCGCCCAGCGAGTACTTGATGAGCGGGCGGCGGCCGAGCTGGGCCGCCTCGCCGCCACCGAGGATGACGCCGGCGGCCTCCTTGCGCTTGGCGTCGGAGGACCGCTGGAGGTGGCGTTCCTCGACGACCTCCTCGTCGGGCATCATCGTCTTCGCCCAGTGCACGACACCGAACCCGATGCCGAGCAGCGAGATCGCCATGGTCACGCCGAGGACGAGGTGCAGGAGGTTGGCGCCGCCGATGCCGGGGACGAAGACGTCCTTGGTGTGGTCGATGGCGAAGTAGCCGACGATGAAGGCCAGGGTGGCCAGCATGGAGATGCCGAACATCGTCGCGACCTGACGCTCGGCTCGCCGGCCCGCGGCCTCGCTGTCGTCAGCCAGCCGGTGGACGTGGGGTGGCAGACCGGGGTTCTCGAACACCGCGGGGAGTCCGCCGGTGCCGATGTGGTGTCCTTCGTCGAGCCGCACCGGGACGCGAGGATCCGACCCCCCGTCCTCGACCATGGTGCCTCCGCCGTGCGGAGTGTCCTCGTTGCTCATCTGGGCATCGATCCTGTCGACTCGTCCTGGTGTCGATTAGAACAAATTTGTGGGGGCAGCGCAGTAGGGGATGTCACGCGGCTTTGGAACCGAGCCACACGGCGATCCCCACCATGATGCCGAGCACGAAGATCCAGACGAACATCCCCTCGGACACGGGGCCGAGGTTGCCCAGGTTGTTGCCGCCCTGGTTGGGCTGCTCGTAGACCTGGTTGAGGAAGGCGATGATGTTGCGCTTGTTCTCGGGGGAGATGTTCTGGTCGTTGAACACCGGCATCGACTGCGGGCCCGTGAGCATCGCCTCGTAGATGTCGCGCGGCTCGACGCCCTTGAGGGACGGCGCGTACTTGCCGCGGGTCAGGGCACCGCCGGACCCGGCGAAGTTGTGGCACATCGCACAGTTGACCCGGAAGAGCTCGCCACCCAGCGCCACGTCGGCGCCCTCGGTGCTGAGCTGCTCGTCGGTGGGGATGGCCGGGCCGGGAGCCAGCGACGCCACGTAGGCGGCCATGGCGGCGATCTGCTCCTCGGAGAACTTGATCTCGTCCTGGCGCTGCGCCTGGACGCCGGGCCCGGCGAGCGGCATACGACCGGTACCGACCTGGAAGTTCACCGACGCCGCACCGACGCCGACGAGCGTCGGGCCGGCCTGCGTGCCCTGGGCGTTGAGGCCGTGGCAGGTGGCGCAGTTGGCCAGGAAGAGCGCACGACCCTCGGCGACCGCGTCGGCCGTCGGGGCCTGCGCCTGCGCGGACTTCGGTGCGAGCAACGAGTAGGCGCCCCCGACGATGACCAGCCCCAGCAACAGGAGGATCGCGATCGCGGCGGGGTGGCGGCGGCGGGCGGCCAAGGCGTTCAACGGGCGGTCCTCACGTCCGGGGGCTGAGATGACACCGGAAACCGGGTCACTTGAGCAGGTAGATCGTGGCGAACAGGGCGATCCAGACCACGTCGACGAAGTGCCAGTAGTACGAGGTCACCACGGCGCCGATGGCTTGGGTATGCGTGTAGCGCCGGGTGGCGAAGGTCCGGCCGATGATGAGCAGGAAGGCGATGAGGCCGCCGGTGACGTGCATGCCGTGGAACCCGGTGGTCAGGTAGAAGACCGAGCCGTAGCGGTCGGACGACAGGGTGACGTTCTCACTGGTGAGCTCGGCGTACTCGTAGACCTGGCCGCCGATGAAGAACGCGCCGAAGAGGTACGTCACGACGTACCACTCGCGCATGCCCCATTCCTTGATCTGCCAGAGCTTTCCGGAGCGGGACGGCTTTCCGGCCTCGGCCTTGAACACGCCGAGCTGGCACCACACCGAGGACACCACGAGGACGAGGCAGTTGACCGAGGCGAAGGGGACGTTGAGCTTCGCGGTCTGCTCGGCCCAGAGCTCGGGGGACAGCGAGCGGATCTGGAAGTACATGGCGAAGAGGCCCGCGAAGAACATCAGCTCGCTGCCGAGCCACACGATGGTGCCGACGGACACCATGTTGGGTCGGGTCGCCGGACCGGACCCCAGGTGCACAGAGCGCGATGGTGCTGCCGATGCGGTCGCCACGTCAGCATTATGGGGGCAAGCTCTCGCCGAGCGCAGCAACACCCCCGTGCCGGACGGGACGGGTGGGACGACACAGGGGGCTCACGGCCTTCGCTACGATCGGCCCCATGACCGACTCGCACGGCGGCGCGACCATCTCGACCCACGTCGCCGAAGCGGCCGGACCGGGGACGGCGCCGGTGACGACGATCCGGGTGCTCCTCTTCAGTGACGACAGCGCGACCCGTGACGCGGTCCGCCTCGCCGTGGGCCGCCGACCGGCGCGAGACGTCGAGGTGTCCTCGTGGCTCGAGTGCGCGACGCCGGCCGCAGTCGTGGCGGAGGTCGAGGGCGGCGGTTTCGACGTGCTGATCCTCGACGGCGAGTCGTCCCCCATCGGCGGTCTCGGGCTGGCCAAGCAGCTGAAGAACGAGATCTTCGACTGCCCGCCGATCCTCGTGCTCACCGGTCGCCCGCAGGACGCGTGGCTCGCGGCCTGGTCGCAGGCCGACCTCGCCGTGCCGCACCCGCTCGACCCGATCGCGCTGGCGCGCGCCGTGGCCGACCTGGGTCGCCGCAAGAACCCCGCCGCCTGACGCCGCCGCCCGATGACCGACGCGGACCGCGGCGTCACGCATACCTGGCCTGACGTCCTCACCACGCTGGTGGCCGGCTCCGACCTCGGGACCGACCGGGCCGAGTGGGCGATGAACGAGATCATGTCCGGGTCGGCGACGCCGGCGCAGATCGCCGGGTTCCTCATGGCGTTGCGGGCCAAGGGCGAGACGGTCGAGGAGATGCGGGGCATCGCCGACCAGATGCTCGCTCACGCCAACCGGATCACCGTGCCCGGCGTGAGCCTCGACGTTGTGGGAACCGGTGGTGACCGCGCGCACACCGTCAACATCTCGACGATGGCGGCGATGGTCTGCGCGGCGGCCGGGGTCCGGGTCGTCAAGCACGGCAACCGAGCGGCGTCGTCCTCCTCGGGGTCGGCGGACGTGCTCGAGGCGCTGGGGGTCGACCTCGGGCTCGACCCCTCCCGGGTGGCGGACGTCGCCGAGGAGGCCGGGATCACCTTCTGCTTCGCGCAGGCGTTCCATCCCGGCTTCCGGCACGCCGGCGGCGTCCGCCGCGAGCTGGGGGTGGCGACGGCGTTCAACTTCCTCGGGCCGCTCACCAACCCCGCTCAGCCCACGTATGCGGCGGTGGGGGTCGCCGACGCGCGGATGGCGCCCATCGTGGCCGGCGTGTTCGCCTCGCGCGGGCGGGACGCGGCGGTGTTCCGCGGCGACGACGGGCTGGACGAGCTGACGCTGGCCACGACGTCGTCGGTGTGGTGGGTCCGGGCGGGCTCGGTGACCTCGCGCGTCGTGGACCCGGAGCGGTTGGGGCTGGCGCTGCAGCCGACGTCGGCGCTGCGCGGCGGCGACCCCGCGCACAACGCCGGAGCGGTGCGGTCGATGTTCGGTGGCGAGCGGGGGCCGGTCCGGGACGCGGTGCTGCTCAACGCGGGGCTGGCGCTCGCGCTGACGGGTACGGACTCCGGGTCGTCGGCGGACGAGTTCGAGGCGGACGTGCGCGCGGGCATGGCGCGGGCGGCGGAGGCCGTCGACTCGGGGGCGGCGACGCGGCTCGTGGAGTCGTGGGTGGCCGCGACCCGGTCCGGCTGAGCGGTTCGGTCAGTCGTCCCCGCCGAGGCCGATCGAGAAGGCCTCCTCGGTGTCACGCTTGGAGTACGTGCGGAACGCGATGTGCGTGTCGGTGCGGGCCACGCCGTCCACCTTGTTGAGGCGGTCGGCGATGACGTCGGCCAGCTGCTCGTGGTCGCGGACCCGCACCATCGCGATGAGGTCCGCGTCGCCGGTGACCGAGTAGACCTCGGTCACCCCGTCGAGCTCCGCGATGCCCTGGCCCACCTCCGGGATGCGGTCGACGTCGCAGCTGATCATGACGATGGCGGTGATCACGGGACGATTGAACTACAGGTGTGCGGGTGCCTGCTCCGCACCGAGCGTCGCGGTCATGTCGCGCGTGACATGACGTCGCCGCGCCCGCGCGAGCGGGTCGCGCCCGCCGCGGGCAGCCGGCTCCCCGTGGGAATGGGTCTCAGCGGTCGGAGTTCCGACCGCGCACGCCCGGACGCGCAGCCTCGGGCGGCCCCGACCGGTCAGCCGGCGACGGGGAGGTCGCGGTCGAACGGTGCGACGTCGCTCGGCCGCCGCTCGTCGAGCAGCATCCGCACGCCACCGGCGCCACCGACCGGGCAGGACCACGAGCCGTCCATCTCGACGATCCGCACGCCGGGCGCCTCGAGCCAGCGCAGGATGATCTCGGTCTCCTCGGGCGACGCCGCGGGAGACGGGTGGATCGGCGCCTCCACGACCTCGGCGGTCGCGGAGAGGTTGCGGACGTAGATCATCGGGTCGGCGCCGGCAGGGCTCACGCTGGTACCGGCCAACCGGCCGTAGCGGACGCAGACCAGCTCCCAGCCGCCCGCCTCCGCACGCCGCGCGGCGACGATCTGCGGGCTGGCGGCGAGCGGGGCGATGCGCTGGGTCCGGGCGGCCGCGCGGACGAGGTGGAGCAGCCGGTCGCGGACCGTGCCCGCGTCCTCGAACCGCTCCTGCTCCGACAGCGCCGCCATCCGGGCCAGCAGCGCGTCGGTCACGGGTCGGGCGTCACCGGTGAGGAGGCCGATCGCGTCGCCGACGACCGCCGCATACTGCTGCGCGGACTGCCGCCCCGAGCAGGGGGCGCCGCAGCGGCCCATCTGCCCGAGGGCGCACTCGGCCCGGTCACCACGGGCCGAGAGCCGTCCCGTGCACTGTCGCAGCGGCACGACCTCGTGGACGGCGGCGACGGCGGCCTCGGCGGAGCGCTTGGACCGGAACGGGCCGAGGTAGCGGGCGCCGTCGGGCTTGACCTCGCGGACGATCGACAGGCGGGGGAACAGCTCGTGCGTGAGCTTGACCCAGATGACCCGCTCGGGGTTCCGGGAGCGCCGGTTGTAGCGCGGCTTGTGGGCCGCGATGAGGCGCAGCTCGCGGACCTGCGCCTCCAGCGTCGTCTGGCACACGATGGGCTGGATGCTCGTGGCGAGGCCGACCATCTCGGCCATCCGGGTCCGCTGCTCGGAGGCCGTGAAGTAGGACCGGGCGCGGGCGCGGATGTTGCGCGACGTGCCGACGTAGAGTGGCCGGCCACGCTCGTCCTTGAAGACGTAGACCCCGGGCAGCGGGGGCAGGTGCTCGGCGAGGAACCGCTTGCGGCGCTGGGCGGGCGTGACCCGCGAGGTGTAGCTGGACAGCTCTTCCAGGGTGTGGACGCCGAGGTTGCCGACGCGTTCGAGCAGCCCGTGCAGGACGTCGACGGTCGCGCGAGCGTCGTGGAGCGCTCGGTGGTCGGGGGTCGTCGTCGCGCCGAAGACGACGGCCAGCGACGAGAGCTTGTGGTTGCGCGACTCGTCCTTCATGACCAGCTGCCGCGCCAGATGGACGGTGTCGAGCACGCGGAACCCCGGCCACGGGTGTCCGGTGGACCGGGCCGCCTCCTTGAGGAACGACACGTCGAACCCCGCGTTGTGCGCGACGAGCACGCTGTCGCGGGCGAACTCGAGGAAGGCGGGCAGCACCGACTCGATCCGGGGCGCCTGGGCGACCATCGCGTCGGTGATGCCGGTGAGCACCTGGATGAACACGGGGATCGACTCGCCCGGACGCACGAGGGTCTGGAACTCGCCCAGCACCTCCCCGCCACGGACCTTGACCGCTCCGACCTCGGTGATCGACGACGCCGACGCGCTGCCGCCGGTGGTCTCCAGGTCGACGACGACGAACGTCACGTCGTGCAGTGGCGTGCCGAGGTCGTCCAGGGTGCCCTGGACCGCCCGGGTTCGAGAACCGGCACCGCCGGCGCTGCCACTGCCGCTCACACGGCCGACGGTAACCGCGCGCTCCGACAGCCCCGGGCAGGCGCGCGGAGCCGTCCCGGCGGCCCCCCGAGGTCGGTCCGCCGTCGGTGGGCTGTCGGTGGTCGGTCCTAACGTCGTTCTCGTCAGGTCGACCGAACGAGACAACCCGAGACATCACCCAACGCCAGTCGTGAGGAGGCGTCATGCGCGTCGAGAACCCCATGGTCATGGACTGCGACACCTGCCCGGTGCGCGGACTGCGGTGCGACGACTGTGTCGTCACCGCCCTCGGCCACCTGCCGGTGGTCGTGCTCACCGACGGCGAGCTCGCGCTCGACGCGGCCGAGTGGCGGGCCGTCGACCGGTTCGTGGCGGCCGGCCTGGTGTCGCCGGACGTCGCCGGCTCCCTCGTGGCGCGGCGTGAGCCGTGGGCCCGCGAGACGGCATCCGAGCACCGCGCGGTGGGCTGAGCGCCGCCGGCCCGGCGCGGACTCCGGCAACGCGGTCCGGGCCGACCGCGACGCGACTTACGATCGGCGGGTGAGGTGGGTGCGGCGACGGGGTAGGCGACGTCGCTCGCGTCCCGCTCCGGCCGCGGCTCGCCCCGCCCCGTCGACGGCCTGCTCCGTGGCGCACCGTCGGGTCGTCGGGTCGGCCGCCGCGCTGCTGGCGTTGACGTTGACCGCGGGGTGCACGGTGCTCGGCGGTCCTCCCGTGACCGAGGACGGCCGGACCGGTGAGCCGACCGCCGCCTTCCGCCCGACGCCCTCGCCGCCACCCACCACCGAGCCCGCGGTCGAGGCCCGGCACGCCGCCTCCGACCTGGTGAACCAGCGGATCGCCGCGGTCGGGGCCAGGAACCGTGGCTCCTGGCTCGGCACGGTGACCGACCCGAGCGCGGGGTTCGGGGCGGACCAGGCGGCCCTGTTCGACCGGATGGGTGCGCTGCCGATCGGCAAGCTCGCCCTGCGCAACGTCGACGTCGAGCGGCCGTCCGGAGCGGCGGCCACCGGCGAACCCGAGTCGTGGGTCGCGCGGATCCGCCAGACGTACGCGTTCACCGGCTACGACGTGGGCCAACGCGACTTCACCGTCTCCTACGTCCTCCAGCGCACCCCGGACGGCTGGCGGTTCACCGGGGTGGCCGGCGGCCAGAACGACCGGCAGCCGTTCGACCTGCCCGGCCTGGCCGTGGTCAGCTCCCCCGACACGCTCGTCATCGGTGACGTGCCCGCGGCCACCCTGCGCGCATACCTCTCGCTGGGTGACGCCGCGCACGACCGCATCGCGTCGGTCTGGGGGGAGGCCCAGCCGGCGGTGATCGTGGCACCCAGCTCGCTGGACGCCCTCAAGGCCCAGCTCGGGCCGGGCCGTGGCGAGGGCTTCGACCAGATCGCCGCGGTGACCGACGGGCCGCTGCTGCGCGACACCCCGGCGCAGAGCGACCGGGTCTACCTCAACCCCGACGCGTTCACCGGGCTCAGCGCCACCGGCCGCCAGGTCGTCGTCACCCACGAGCTCACCCACGTGACGGTGCGCGCCACGACCGCGCGCAGCGTCCCGATCTGGCTGTCCGAGGGGTTCGCCGACGACGTCGCGCTCGCGACGAGCGGGCTGCCGCCGCGCACCGTCGCCGCCGACCTGCTCGACCAGGTCCGCGCGGGGAAGGGTCCGACCCAGCTGCCCGACGAGGCGGCGTTCGACCCCACCAAGGGCCAGATCGCCCCGTCCTACAGCGCGGCGTGGCTGGCGGTGTCGCGGATGCGGCAGCGGTTCGGCCAGGACAAGGTGGTCGCGTTCTACCGCACGGTCGCCGGACCGAAGGCGGGGGAGCCCGGCGTCACCACGTCGGTGGACCAGCTCACCCAGGCGGCGTTCGGCAGCGTGCTGGGTACGACGCAGGAGGCCTTCGTCGCCGACTGGGTGGCCTACCTCAAGCGGCTGTCACGCTGATCGTCCGGCCCCGGCCCCGGCCCAGCCGGGTCAGCCGGGTCAGCTGTGGTTCGCCGGGGCATAGAGCGCCTCGACGTCGTCGTGGAAGTCCTTCATGACGACGTTGCGCTTGAGCTTGAGGGACGGCGTGAGGTAGCCGTTCTCCTCGGTGAAGTCGCCCGGGAGGACCGCGAACTTGCGGATCGACTCGGCCTTGCTGACCGCGGTGTTGGCGTCGTCGACCGCCTTCTGCAGCTCGGCGAGCACGACGTCGTTGGTGCGCGCCTGCTCGACGGTGAGCGCCGGCAGGCCGTTGTTCTTGGCCCAGGCCGGGAGCATCTCCGCGTCGATGGTCAGCAGGGCGGCGATGAACGGCTTCTGGTCGCCGACGACGATGCACTGCGATACCAGTGGGTGTGCGCGCAGCCGGTCCTCGAGCACCGCGGGCGCGACGTTCTTGCCGCCGGCGGTGACGAGGAGCTCCTTCTTGCGGCCGGTGATCTTGAGGTACCCGTCCTCGTCCAGCTCGCCGATGTCGCCCGTGTGGAACCAGCCGTCCTGCAGCGCCTCGGCGGACGCGGTGTCGTTGTTGCGGTAGCGCGCGAAGACGTTGACGCCCTGGATGAGGATCTCGCCGTCCTCGGCGATCCGGATCCCGACGCCCGGCAGCGGCGTACCGACCGTGCCGATCTTGACCTTCTCCGGCACGTTGACCGTCGACGGAGCCGTCGTCTCGGTGAGGCCGTAGCCCTCGAGGACGATGACGCCGATGCCCCGGAAGAAGTGCCCGAGCCGCGTGCCCAACGGCGCCCCACCCGACACCGCGTACTGGATCCGCCCGCCCATCGCGGTCCGCAGCTTGCTGTAGACGAGCCGGTCGAAGACCGCGTGCTTGAGCCTCAGCCCGACGCCGGGGCCGCCGGAGTCGAGCGACTCGCTCCACTCCATCGCGGTGGCGGCGGCGCTGGCGAAGATGCGGCCCTTGCCGTCCGCCGCGGCCTTCTGCTCCGAGGAGTTGTAGATCTTCTCGAAGACGCGTGGCACGGCGAGGATGAACGTCGGCTGGAACGAGGCGAAGTCGTCCAGCAGCGTGCGGATGTCGCTCGAGTGGCCCATCCGCGCCGTGGCCTCGACGCAGAGGACCTGGATGAACCGGGCGAACACGTGCGCCAGCGGCAGGAACAGCAGCGTCGCCGCGCCGTCCGCGCGGACGACCGACGCGAGTGACTCGCAGGTGTTCTCCGCCAGGTCCTTGAAGTTGCCGTGCGTCAGCTCGCAGCCCTTGGGCCGTCCGGTCGTGCCGGAGGTGTAGATGATCGTCGCCAGCGAGGTGCGGTCGGTGCTCGCCCGCCGCGCGTCCAGCGTCTCGTCGCCGACGTCGGCCCCCGCGCGGTTGAGCTCGTCCAGCGCACCGGACTCGATCTGCCAGACGTCGCGCAGGCCGGGCAGCCGGTCGCGGACCGCGGACACGGCACCGGCGTGGAGCGCGGTCTCGACGACGGCGGCCACGGCGCCGGAGTCCTCGAGGATCCAGGCCACCTGGTCGGGCGAGGATGTCTCGTAGATCGGCACCGTGACGCCGCCGACGGTCCAGATCGCGTAGTCGGTCAACGTCCACTCGTAGCGGGTACGCGACATGAGGGCGACCCGGTCACCCACCTCGACGCCGGCAGCGATGAGACCCTTCGCGAGCCGGTTGACGTCGTCGGCGAACTGGGTCGCGGTGACGTCCTGCCAGCCCCTCCCGGACCGCGTCGAGAAGACGACCTTGTCGGGAACCTCGCGGGCGTTCACCACCACGGTCTGGGCGAGGTTGCCCTCGATGGTGGGAGCAACGACGGGGGCGACAACCTTGTCGCGGACCTGCTGTGACACTGCGGGCTCCAGGTGACGACACGGATCGGGGACGGACGTCTCGGAGGATACCCGGGGGTATGCGGCGACGTGTCGGTCCCGGGCAGACCGGGCGCGCTGCGACGCCGACGAGCGAGCCCTGGTCCGGGCCGAGCCAGGTTGTAGCCTTCCGCCCATGCCCGACCGCACCGAGAGCTCCATCGTCATCGACGCCGCCCCCGGCGCGGTCCTCGACGTCATCGCGGACTTCGGTGACTACCCGAAGTGGGCGACCGAGGTGAAGTCCGCGACGGTGCTCTCCGAGGAGGGCGACGGCTGGCCGGACCGGGTCGAGTTCGTCGTCGACGCCGGGGTCATCAAGGACACGTACGTCCTGGACTACCAGTGGGACGTCGACGAGGAGGGGACCGGCGTCGTCTCCTGGGGGCTGGTCAAGGCGACGGTGCTCAAGGCGATGAACGGGTCCTACACGCTGGCCTCCCGCGGCGCCGGCACCGACGTGACCTACCGGCTCGCCGTCGACCTCACCATCCCCATGCTGGGCATGCTCAAGCGGAAGGCGGAGAAGGTCATCGTCGACACCGCGCTCCGGGAGCTGAAGAAGCGCGTCGAGGGCTGACGGCCCGTGCGGATCGTCCTCTTCACGGGCAAGGGAGGGGTCGGCAAGACCACGACCGCGGCGGCGTGCGCGGTCCGGGCGGCCCGCTCCGCTGGAGCACCGACCCGGACGCTGGTCGTGTCGACCGACGCGGCCCACTCGCTGGGCGACGCGCTGGGCGTGGAGCTGGGGGGCGCCGGACCGGTCGAGGTCGAGCCTCGGCTGGCCGCGCTGCAGGTGAGTGCCCAGGGCCCCCTCGGTGCGCAGTGGCGGGTGGTGCAGGACTACCTCCTCGAGGTGCTCGACACCCTCGGCATCGAGCCGGTGGTCGCCGAGGAGCTGACGTCGCTGCCGGGGGCCGAGGAGGTCGCGGCCCTGCTCGAGCTCCGCTCGCGGGCCGCGTCGGGGGACTGGGACCTGATCGTCGTCGACTGCGCGCCGACCGCGGAGACGTTGCGGCTGCTCGCCCTGCCCGAGGCGCTGGCCTGGCACCTCGAGCGGCTGCTCCCGGCGCAGCGTGGGTTGATGCGGACGCTCCGCCCGGCGGCGGCGGCCGCCGCGGGGGTGCCGCTGCCGCCGCCGGAGGTCGCCACGGCGGTGTCCGGCTGGTACCGGCGGATGCGCGACGTCCACGCCCTGTTGACCGGGCCGGCCGCGTCGGTCCGGCTGGTGCTCACGCCCGAGCGGGTGGTCATCGCGGAGGCCCGCCGGACATGGACGTCGCTCGGGCTGTACGGGTTCGCCGTCGACGGTGTCGTCGTCAACCGGGTCATCCCGGCGGCGGCCGCCCGCGGTGACGCGTGGCGACGGTCCTGGAACGAGGCCCAGCGGGCCGGCCTGGACGAGGTGGCCGCGTCGTTCGCCGGGCTCCCGATCCTGCGGGTGCCCTACCTGGCCGGCGAGCCGATCGGCGCCGACGCCCTCGACACGCTGGCGGGGCTCATCGAGGGCGACGTGTCGACGACGGAGGACCCACTCGGGGTGCTCGGGCCGGTCCGCCACGACGGGATGCGGGTGCGCCGGTCCGGGTCCGGCTACGTGCTGAGCCTGCCGCTGCCGCTCGTCCACGCCCGTGAGGTCGACCTCAAGCGGCGCGACGGGGAGCTGCTCGTCTCGGTGGGCGACCACCGCCGGGTGCTCAGCCTGCCCGCGGCACTGCAACGGTGTGTCGTCCGCGGAGCCCGGGTCCGGGAGGGGACGCTGCGGGTGACCTTCGAGCCGGACCCCGACCTCTGGCCGGTGCCGGTGAGCGGCCAGGGCAGCGACGGGGCGGACGACGGGATGCGGGAGGCCGCGCATGGCTGACGAGACGGCGGGACCGGAGCGAGACCGCCCCCGGGCCGGTTCGGTCGGCTCCGTCGCGGAGGAGACCGCACGGCTGCTGGACGCGCTCCTGGCCGGCACGTCGGGCACCCCGGGTCCCGAGGAGGCGACCGAGTCCGCATACGCGAGGGGGGAGGCACCGGCCTCCGAGCCGGCCGCCGACCCCTGCCCGACCTGCGGTCACGTGCCCGGAGCGGGGCACGCGACGGTCCAGGACGGCGAGGTCTGCCACCTCTGTCCCGTATGCCAGCTGCTGCGGGTCGTGCGCACCGTCCGTCCCGAGACGCTGGACCGGCTGGCCGACCTCGCCGCCGCGGTGACCGACACGTTGCGCGATGTCGCGGCCAGCCGGTGGCGGGACACCGGGACCGCACCGCCGCGGCGGGCGCGGCCCGAGGTCGAGGACATCCAGATCGAGGGCGACGAGTCCGATGTCGAGACGGAGGAGGCGCGATGAGCGGCCAGCTGGCGATCGGGATCGACATCGGCGGGACCAAGGTGGCGGGTGGCGCCGTCGACTCGTCCGGGACGGTGCTTGCCCGGGCCCGACGGGACACGCCGGACCGGTCGAAGTCGCCCGACGTCGTGGAGAACACCATCGTCGAGGTCGTCGACGAGCTGGTGGAGACGGTGCGGACCGACGGGCTGGGCGAGGTCGTGGCGGTGGGGATCGGGGCGGCCGGGTTCGTGGCGGCCGACCGGGCGACCGTGGTCTTCGCTCCGCACCTGTCGTGGCGTCACGAGCCGCTGCGCGAGGCGCTGGCCCGCCGCGTGCACGTGCCGATCACGGTCGACAACGACGCCAACGCCGCGGCCTGGGCCGAGTGGAAGTTCGGGGCCGCGCGCGGCGAGAGCCACCTGATGATCGTCAACCTCGGCACGGGCATCGGCGGCGGGATCGTCATCGACGGCCAGGTGCAGCGGGGGCGCTACGGCATCGCGGGCGAGTTCGGGCACATGCAGGTGGTGCCGAACGGGATCCGCTGCGAGTGCGGCAACAAGGGCTGCTGGGAGCAGTACGCGAGCGGCAACGCCCTGGTCCGCGAGGCCCGGGACCTCATCGCGGCGCGCTCCCCGGTGGCGGAGGACCTGCTCAAGGGGGTGGGCGGCGACCCGTCGAAGCTGACCGGCCCGCTCATCACGGCGGCCGCCCAGAAGGGCGACCCGACGGCGATCGAGCTGCTCGCCGAGATCGGGGAGTGGCTCGGTGTCGGCATCGCCAACCTGGCGGCGGCCTTCGACCCGGGGACGTTCGTCATCGGCGGCGGCGTGAGCGCGGCCGGCCCGTTGCTGCTCGATCCGGCGCGGGAGACGTTCCGACGCCAGCTGACCGGTCGTGGGTACCGCCCGGAGGCGAGGATCGTCGCCGCCGAGCTCGGCAACGAGGCCGGCCTCATCGGCGCGGCGGACCTGGCCCGCCTCGGCCAGTAGCTCCCCTCGCGGGGCGTTTGACCGAGAGGTCAGAGGTCATGTCGCAGGTCATTTCGCGGAGATGGTCGTGATCACCACCCGGACTGCGACATGAGGTGCGACCTCACCGGCGCGACCGGACTTCATGGGCGGCGGCGACCAGGCGTACCGGCAACAACTCCCCACGTGGTGGGTTGTTCACCGACATGTCGGATTTCGGGCGTCAACACGCCACCACGTGCGCAGAAGTCGGCAGGCGCGAGACCTCGGAGCGGTGCCGGTCTCGAGGAGCGAGCGGTGCTGGTCGCTAGAGGCGGATGCCGTCGTCGTCGTCATCGCGGTCGAGCGGCTGGCGCAGCACCAGGAGCACGAACCCGGCGATCGAGACGAGCAGCGCGAACACCATCCACCAGCCGTTGCCGTCGCGGTTGAACAGCAGCAGGTAGAGGAACAGCAGCGGCCCCGCGACCAGCGCGACGATCATCAGCCAGAAGTGCTTGTCCTCCGACGGCGGCAGGGGGGCCGGCGGCGGCGGCGTGTAGTGCGGTTCGTCGGCCTCGACGTCCCAGCTCTCGACGAGGTCTTCGACGTCGTCGACGTCGGGCGCCGGGTCGTGCGCCCCGCGGTCGTGGGCCCCGCGGTCGTGAGTCCCGTGGTCGTCGGCCACCCGGTCGTCGGCTCGCACGTCGTCCAGGTCGGGCAGGTCGGTGACGTCGCGGATCCGGCGGATCTCGGGCGCCCGCGCCACGGGGGCGTCGCCCGGCGCATCCCCCTCGGTGGGCTCAGCGGTCGGGTCGGGCGAGAGGTCAGGGTGAGGGTCGCCGTACGGGTCCAGCCCCAGGGCGACGTCGTCCCAGTGCGCCATGATCGCGGCGAACTGCTCGTCGACGTCCTTCTCGGCCATGACTGAAGAATCTCACCCCTCGCCCGCGCGCACGGACCCGGACACCCGCTCGATGAACCGGACCGACTCATCGTGGATCAGCGGGGCGTCGTTGTCGAGCGTTGCGACGTGGTACGAGTTCTCCAGCCAGATCTCGGTGACGTCCGTGCTGGAGATGTGCTGGAGGAAGTGGGCCGAGCTGGCCGGCGGCACCACGTGGTCGACGCGCGAGTGCAGGAGGAGCACCGGCTGGGTGATCTCGCCGAGATCGCGGCGGACCTCCGCCCACAACTGGGTCTGGGAGAACATCGCCTTGAGCGGGTTCCGGTCGTAGGCCAGCTCCGGCTCCCCGCCCACCTTCTTGACGTCGTTGGCGATGCCCGGGAACGACGGCACGACGCGCTGCAGCATCGGCAGCAGCACGAGTCGCTTGTCGTCGTGCAGGTAGATCGGGTTGACGAGGATCAGGCCGGTCACCCGTGGCCCCTGCTCGAGGGCCAGCTTGGTCGCCAGCAGGCCGCCCATCGACATCCCCGCGACGAAGACCTGCGCACAGCGGGACCGCAGCTCCTGGAACGCCTTCTCCACCTCCGCGTACCAGTCCTGCCAGCGCGTGGTGTTCATGTCCTGCCAGCGGGTGCCGTGCCCCGGAAGGCGCGGGAGCCGCACCGAGTACCCGGCGGCGGCGAGGTGCTCGGCCCAGCCGCGCATGCTCTGCGGCGTGCTGGTGAAGCCGTGGACGAGCAGCACGCCGACGTCGTTGCCGTCGTGGGCGTAGGGCTCGGCTCCGGGGAGGACGGAAACTGCCATGCCGTGGATCTCCTCGCAGGTATGCCGGTCGGCTGCCAAATCGTCGCACGACGGCCCGGCTCGCTGATAGTGCCGTAAAGTGCGGCAGATCACAGGGGTTTCACGTCCCGCGGCCAGCAGAGAGGACGGGATCTCACGGTGTTCTACTGGGTTCTCAAGACCGTCGTCCTCGGTCCGCTGCTGAAGCTGCTGTTCCGCCCGTGGGTGGAGGGCGAGGAGCACATCCCCGAGGAGGGGGCCGCGATCTTCGCGAGCAACCACCTCTCCTTCTCCGACTCCATCTTCCTGCCGTTGATGGTCCCGCGGCGGATGACGTTCCTCGCCAAGTCCGACTACTTCACCGGGCGCGGCATCAAGGGCAAGGCCACCGCGGCGTTCTTCAAGGGCGTCGGCCAGGTGCCGGTGGACCGGTCCGGCGGCAAGGCCGGCGAGGCCGCGCTCAACTCCGGGCTGCGGATCCTGCGCCGTGGCGAGCTGCTCGGGATCTACCCGGAGGGCACCCGCTCGCCCGACGGCCGGCTCTACCGCGGCCGCACCGGTGTCGCCCGGATGGCCCTCGAGGCCGGCGTCCCCGTGCTCCCCGTCGCGATGATCGGCACCGACAAGGCCCAGCCCACCGGCAAGAAGCTGCCCAAGATCATGCGCATCGGCATCCGGATCGGGCGGCCGCTGAGCTTCGCCCGCTACGAGGGCATGGAGGACGACCGGTTCGTGCTCCGGTCGATCACCGACGAGATCATGTACGAGCTGATGCTGCTGTCCGGCCAGGAGTACGTCGACGAGTACGCCACGTCGATGAAGGACCGCATCGTCCGCGCTGCCAAGGTCCGGGCCCGCGAGATCCAGGAGGCCGCCCGTCCGGGCAGCGCCGCCAAGGAGCTCGAGGACGCGCTCGACGCCGCCGAGGGCGTGGAGGACCTGCGCGAGTCGCCCCTCGACGACGTGCCGATCGGCGACGATGACGTCGACGTCGACGTCGACGACCTCCGCGCCCCGGGTGAGGCCGGCGAACGGGCCGCCAGCTGACCATGTCGGTCTCCCTGCCGAGCCGCGCGCCCGGCGCCTCCGGCACGCCGGACGACTCCCTGGTCGTCTCCGCCTCATGGCGCGCCATCCGGGTGCTTCGCCCGCTCGCCCTCCTGTACGCGGTCTGGGGCGCCTGGACCCGCCGCGACGACATGCAGGCCCCTGCGGCGGCGTTCGCGATCCTCGGCGTCCTCGCCGTGTGGACCGCCGTCCAGGTCGTCTGGGAGCGCCGGGAGCTCTGGTGGCACCTCGTCGAGCTGGGCCTGGCCGTCGGCGCCGTCGTGTCCACCCGGTGGGTCGACACGCCGGACGCCGCCTTCCGTGGCACGACGACCCTGCCCGGGGTGTGGCAGGCGGTGCCGGTCGCGTCGATCGCCCTCCTCAAGGGCTGGCGCGGCGGCCTGGCCGCCGGCGGGGTCATCGCGCTGGCCATGGTCGTCGCGACCCGCTCGGTCGAGGTGGCTGCGGTCAGCAACGGGCTCCTCGTCATCCTCGTCGGCGGGACCGTCGGCTACTGCGCCGACCTCGCTCGGGCCGAGCAGGCCGAGCTGAGCCGCGCCCTCGCCCAGGAGGCCGAGGACGTCGAGCGCGACCGGCTCGCGCGCACGATCCACGACGGTGTCCTCCAGGCCCTCGCCTTCATCCACCGGCGCGGCGTCGACGCCGGCGGCGAGGCGGCCCGGCTGGGCGCCATCGCGGGGGAGCAGGAGCAGCGCCTGCGCGCGCTGGTCAGCGGCGTACCCATCGACGAGCTGGAGAAGACGATCGGCGGTCCGGTCGACCTCAGCCAGTACCTGCGTCAGGCGTCCGCGGGCATGGCCGACCTCGTCGCTCCCGCCGATCCCGTCTTCCTGCCCCGACGTCCGGCGAACGAGCTGGTGGCCGCCGTCGAGGCCGCTCTCGACAACGTCCGCAAGCACGCCGGGCCCGACGCGCACGCCTGGGTCCTCGTCGACGACGCCGGCGACGACATCGTCGTCACGGTGCGCGACAACGGCGTCGGCGTCTCCGAGGAACGGATCGCCGAGGCCGGCAGCCGCGGGCGGCTCGGGGTCTCCGCGTCGATCCGCGGGCGGCTCGAGGAGCTCGGCGGCTCCGCCCGCTACCTTTACGGACCGGGTGGGGGCACCACGGTCGAGATGTGGATTCCCAAGCGAGGCACGTGAATGACACCGAACCAGCCAGGTCCTGAGGGTTCTCGCGGCATCGAGGAGGTCGAGTCCCTCGACGCCGAGGACGAGCCGGTCGACGACGCCTCGATCACCGTCGTCGTCGCGGACGACCACCCGATGTGGCGCGACGCGGTCGCCCGCGACCTCGCCGACGCGGGGTTCCAGGTCGTCGGCACCGCCGCCGACGGGCTCTCCGCGATCCGCCGGGTCAAGGCGACCAGCCCCGACGTGCTGGTCCTCGACCTCAACCTGCCGGGCGTGCACGGGGTCGGGGTGTGCGAGCAGCTCGCCACCGAGGACCTGCCCACCAAGATCCTCATCCTCTCCGTCAGCGGCGAGCGCCAGGACGTCCTCGACGCGGTGAAGGCCGGTGCGTCCGGGTACCTCGTGAAGTCGGCCGCGCGCGAGGAGTTCCTCGAGGCGGTCCGCCGGACGGCGCGAGGGCGAGCGGTGTTCACGCCCGGCCTGGCCGGGCTGGTGCTGGGGGAGTTCCGGCGGATGCAGAACGCCGGCAGCGGAGCCTCTGCCGCGCCGCAGCTCACCGAGCGCGAGACCGAGGTGCTCAAGCTCGTGGCCACGGGGATGAGCTACAAGGACATCGCCGCCCAGCTCTACATCTCGCACCGCACGGTCCAGAACCACGTGCAGAACACCCTCGGCAAGCTCCAGATGCACAACCGGGTCGAGCTGGTCCGCTACGCGATCTCCAAGGGCCTGCACCGCGACTGAACGCGGGACGTCCTGGTTACAGTGAGCCGCGTGCCGCGTCGCCCCGTCCGTGTGGTCTCGGTGCACTCGTTCCGTGGCGGCACCGGCAAGTCCAACCTCTCGGCCAACGTCGCGGCCCAGCTGGCCGGCGACGGTATGCGGGTCGGCGTCATCGACGCCGACGTCCAGTCTCCGGGGATCCACGTGCTGTTCGGCCTCAAGGGCGAGGACATCACGGCGTCGCTCAACGACTTCCTCTTCGACGGTGTGCCGATCGAGGACGTGGCCATCGACGTGACGCCGCCGGGTCTGTCCGGTCGGATCCACCTCATCCCGTCGAGCATCCGTCCGGGGGAGATCACCCGGGTTCTGCGCAACGGGTACGACTCGCAGCAGCTGGTCAAGGGCCTGCGCGAGTTCGTCGACGAGCTGGAGCTCGACGCGCTCCTCGTCGACACCCACCCCGGCCTCCAGGAGGAGACCCTGCTGTCCCTCGTCGTGGCCGACACCCTTCTGGTGGTCCTGCGGCCCGACCAGCAGGACTACGAGGGCACCGGCGTCACGGTCCACGTGGCCAAGGAGCTCGAGGTGCCACGGATCGCCCTGGTCGTCAACAAGTCCCCGGCCACCTTCGACCCGGCCGTGGTCCGCGAACGGGTGGAGCAGGCGTACGACTGCCCGGTGGTCGCGGTGCTGCCCCACTCCGACGCGATGATGGCGCTCGGCAGCGCCGGCCTCTTCTCGCTCCTGCACCCCGAGGAGGAGCTGAGCACCGAGTTCGTCCGGGTCGCCGACTACGTGCGCCGGGAGGCTGGATGAGCCGTACCCCGGAGCGGGAAGAGGGGGAGTTCCTCAGCCGGGCCGAGCTGCTCGGAGGGCTGTCCGGCCGCCGCGTGAGCAGCGCGCTGTACGTCATCGAGAGCCGCGCGGCATACCTCGCCCTCAAGGCCCGCAACGCCACGGCACCCGTGCTGTCCGCCGGGGTCCTCGAGGAGCAGGAGCGGGCCTTCCTCTCGGCGCTGGCCGCCGGCCGCGACCTGCCGCCGCCGACCATCCAGGAGCTGGACCAGTTCGCCCCGCAGTGGGCCTACCTCGTGCCGCCGGACGCCGTGGCCCGGGCCGAGCTGGCGCACCGCCTCGGCGACAAGTACCGGTTCCGCGCGTCGGACGTCGGCCGGATGCGCGCGGCGCTGGGTCTCGACGACCCCGCGGTGCGGCAGGCCTACCGCGACCGGCACCGCGGCGATCTCGAGGACGTCTACGACACCGACCTCACCGCGCTGGAGAAGCTGCGGTGGTCACGGTCACGGCTGTTCCGCAGGCTCGAGGAGCTGCCGCCGTTCTGGACCACCTACGGGCTGACCCTCACCGAGACGGTCGGCGCCGGGATGCTGGCGCTGCCCATCGCCGTCGCCGGCGTCGGCCCGCTGCCCGGCGTCGCGATCATCGTCGTCCTGGGGCTGCTCAACGTCCTCACGGTCGCCGCCGTCGCGGAGACGTTCACGCGCACCGGGTCGGTGCGCTGGCGCGGTGCCTACTTCGGGCGGGTGGTCCGCGGGTACCTCGGCCGGACCGGCGGCGTCGCCTTCGGGGTCGGCATGACCATCTACACCGCGCCGGTGCTGCTGGCCTGCTACGTGGGGTTCGCCGTGACCGCCGCCAAGACGACGGACACCAGCGCGCCGCTCTGGGCGGCCGGGCTGTTCGCCGCGAACATCGCGCTGATCTTCCGCAAGCGGCTCGACGCGACCATCGCCTCGGCGCTGATCGTCGGCTTCTTCAACGTGCTCGGCATCCTCATCCTCGTCGTCCTCGCCCTCACCGTCCTCGACGTCGACAACATGAGGTACGCGGCCGTCCCGTTCCTCGACGGCCGACCGTTCGACCCGAGCGTCCTCGAGCTGGCCTTCGGCGTCGTGCTCCTGTGCTTCTACGGCCACACCTCGGTCGGCAACTGCGCCAAGGTCGTCCTGGCCCGCGATCCTGGCGGCCGGTCGCTGATGTCCGGCAGCGTCGCGGCGATGCTCACGGTGGTCGCCCTCTACAGCCTGTGGGTGTTCTCGGTGGGCTCCGCCGTCCCCGCGGCGCGGCTGAGGTCCGAGCTGGGCACCGCCCTGGTGCCGCTCGCCGAGGAGGCCGGCCGCGCGGCGTCGATCGTCGGCTTCGTCTTCGTCTTCCTCGCGGTGGGAATGGGGACGGTTCACCTGTCCCTGGGTCTGTACAACCTCGTCGCCGAGCGGTTGGTGAACCGCCGCCGGACCGCGGTGGCGTTGGGGCTGGCCCTGATCGGCGCCATCTGGCTGCTCGCCGAGCTGCTCATCATCACCGAGAGCGCGTCGTTCGCCGGGTCCATGGGGATCGTCGGCGCTCTGACCGGGCCGTTGATGGGCGGCGTCTTCCCGGTCCTCATGATGGAGTCCAGCCGGCGTCGCGGCGACTACGAGCCGGCGCTGTTCTGGCGGTGGATGGGTCAACCGGTCGTCGCCGTCGGCGTCTTCCTGGCCTTCATGGCGACCGAGGTGATCTACGTCTGGCTCTGGCCGACGGCCGTCCAACGGCTTCTCGCGGCGACCGTCGTCGTCATCGTCCTCGTCATCACCGTCGTGATGCTCCGGTCCGGGGCGCTGCGGCCGCGGGCGGTGATCGAGGTGCGCCGCGACGAGGACTCCGGCCGGGACCAGATCCGGGTCGTGACGCACGGCCGCACCGTCCGCTCCGAGCAGCTGGCACCGGGTGACCGCATCGTCGACGTCCCCCTCGGGCCGCTGGATGTGCACGAGGTCCGGGCCTGGTCGCACCAGGTCGACGCCGGGGGCGAGTCCGAGGTGCTGGCCGTCACCGTGGCCCTGCGCGGGCCCGGCGGGGACGTTCCCCAGGAGATGGACCAGGGAGCGGTCGTGCTCGAGGTCGGCGACGACCCGGGGACGTTGGAGCTGCGGCTCCCCAAGGTCAGCCGGGACGGTCGCCGATGATCCGGCGCAGGTCGGACGCCTGAGCCCGGAGCCCGCCGAAGTAGTCGGTCTCGGTGACCTTCCCGACCTGCTCGGCCTGCCGTTCCTGGTCCAGCTCGATGCGCAGCTGGTCCAGCTGCCGGCGCAACGCCTCCTCGCGCTCGGCGGCGGCCTGGGCGCGGCGCTCCTCGTCGAGGACGCGCTCGAGGACGCCCGCGCACTGCGTCGCCACCGCGCCGATGAGCTTGAGGTCGCCGGCCACGAAGGCCCCCTCGCGACGGTGCAGCACGATCGCGCCGCGCTCGTCGCCGCGGAAGGCCAGCGGCGCCACGAGCAGGGCTCCCCGGTCGTCGGTCTCGATCCGCGGCCGGGTGAGGTCCGCCGGTATGCGCGTCGTCGCCCCTGGCTCGAGGCTGGCCACCACCTCGGGTTCGTCCAGGGTGAGCACCACGTACGCCTGGTCGACGGCGACGTGCCGGGTCGCCTCCCGCAGGGCACGGGCGGCGAGGTCGGCCCGGTCCTCGGCGGTGGCGAGGACCTCACCGAGCGCATACAGGAGGTTGACCTCGCGGTACATGTCGAGCACCTCGTCGGCCAGCTCGCGCCGCTCGTCCTCCATGGCGACGAGAGCGGTCAGCACACCGGCGGTCTCCGTGGCGCGAGGGCCGGTGACCGTGCCCACCGGCGTCCCGTCCGGCGCCTTCACGGCGACCGGCGTCCCGTCGGCGGCCGGCCCGGTCACGAGCCGGCCCTTGGCGTCCACGACAGCGTCCTCGCCCCTGCTGACCGCGGCGAGGACGGTGGCGACGTCGTCGCGGCGGACCAGCTTCCGAAGGCGGATCTTCCTGGCCATCACGGCGTCTCGTCGAGTGGCCCGAGCCGCGCCCGCGCCAGGTCGAGGATCTCGTCCGGGTCGAACGGCTTGGTCCGGAACTCGTCGGCCCCGACGGCGAGACCCTGTTCGCGGTCGGCGTCCTGGCCCTTGGCGGTGAGCAGCACGATGGTGACGTCGGTGAGGCCGAGGTCGGACCGGACGGCGCGGCACACCTCGTAGCCGTTCATCCGCGGCAGCATCACGTCGAGGAAGACGAGGTCGGGGCGCTCGGCGGCGATGAGCGCGAGCGCGGCCTCCCCGTCGGCGGCGGTCAGCAGCTCGACGCCCTCGTCCTCGAGCTCCTCGAGGGTCTGTTCGAGGAGCGCGCGGATGTGCGCTTCGTCGTCGACGATCAGGACGGATCGGGACACCGGCACCTCACTGGAAGAGAACGACGACGACGTGCTGCGTGACCGGGTCGGCGCGCAGGAGATCCACCAGACGGTCCGGGTCGTCCGGGTCGGCCCGGGCGAGGAGCAGGTCGGGAGTGGCCGAGCGGACCACGTCGGCGACCGTCTGCGGGTCGGACACCGGAGTGACGACCCACCCCTGGCCGGCCAGGATCTCCCGCAGCGTGTCGCGCATCGCGCGGTCCGGGTCGGCGACCACGACGTGCCCGTGCCGGCCGCCCGCCGCGAGGAGGGCCTCGACCTGCGCGTGGAGGTCCGCGCCGTCCACCGGCTTGGTGAGGTACCCGTCGACGCCGACGGCGGTGGCCCGGCTCTCGTCGTGGACGACGGAGAGCACGAGGATCGGGATCTGCAGGGTGGCGGGGTCGTGCCGCAGTGCCGCCGCGACGTCGAACCCCTCGACGTCGGGGAGCCGCAGGTCGAGCGTGACGAGGTCGGGGCCGAGCGCCCGGGCCATCCGGACCGCCTCGTGGCCGTCGACCGCCTCGTGGACGACGTACCCGTGGCCCTCCAGCTCCTGACGCAGCAGGTGGCGGACCGGCTGGTCGTCGTCGACGACGAGGATGTGCGCCGGACCGCCGCCCCGGTGGGCGCTCGCGCTGCCGCGCAGGTCGCGCACCAGGGTGCGGGCGTCGAGGACCGTCCCCGCCACCGGGCCCACGGGTTCCGGAGCAGCGCGTTCGATCGGGACGGGCAGCGCGACGGAGAAGGTCGTGCCGCGGCCGACCTCGCTGTCGACGTCGATGTGGCCGCCGTGGTGCTCGACGATCTCCTGGCAGATCGGCAGCCCGAGGCCGGTGCCCTGCGGCTTGCCGGTCAAGGTGTCGCCGACCTGCTTGAACCGCACGAACAGGTCTCCCCGGTCGGCCGGTGCGATGCCGGGGCCGGTGTCCGTGACCGCCACGACCACCTGCCCGGCGTCGCGCCGCGTCGCCACCGTCACCGATCCCGTGGCGGTGAACTTGCACGCGTTGGAGAGCAGGTTGATGACCACCTGCTCGAGGCGGTGCCGGTCGCCCCGGACCGTGGGCAGGTCCGGCTCCAGGTCGAGCCGGAGCGGCAGGTCCTTGTCCTGGAACAGCGGTGCGACGATAGCGCTCACCTGACGCACCAGGGCGTCCACGTCGACGTCCTCGTCACGCCAGTCGACGCGGCCGGCCTCCATCTTGGCGAGATCCAGCAGGTCGTTGATGAGGGCGGTGAGGCGCTCGCCCTCGGTGACGATGATGTCGAGGTTCCCGCGGACCTGGGTCATGGCCCGGCTGGTCGCGTCGTCCGGCGCGGGCACGGCGGGGTAGACCCGCTCGTCGAGGCGCTTCCCGATGATCTTGGCGAACCCGAGGATCGAGGTCAGCGGGGTGCGCAGCTCGTGGGAGACCGTCGAGATGAAGTCGGTCTTCATCCGGTCGACCTCACGCTCGACGGTGATGTCCCGCACGAGGACCACGGTCCCGCGAGAGGTGTCCTCGGCCGGGTCGACGATGCCGCTGGCCACGGCTCGACCGAGCCGGCCCTCGGCGAGCGCGATCTCCCGGGTGGCCGCCTGCGTGGTCCCGATGCCGTCGAGCTCCGGGAGCACGTCGGACGCCGGCTGGTGGAGCAGGCTGCCTGACGGCCGGGCCAGCATCTCCTCGAGTCGCCGGTTGACCCGTTGGACGCGTCCGTGTGGGTCGATGACGAGCAGGCCCTCGGCGAGGTTGTCGAGGACCGCCGCGAGCTCGTGGCTGAGGCCGACCGCCTCGTCGCGGGCGCGAGCCGTCTCCTCGCGTGAGCGTTCCAGCTGCGCTGTGCGTTCGACGACCTTGTGCTCCAGTGACAGCTCCGACCGGTGCAGCTCGGCGTTGGCGTGTCGGAGCCCGTCGACCACCTCGGAGAGTCGTCCCGAGTACGCATACAGGACGGTCAGTCCCAGGCCCAGGAAGGCGACAGACACGCAGACGAAGACGACCTGGATGAGCTCGGTCGGTAGCCCGGAGACGACCGGGACGATGGCCCGCACCGCCAGCAGCACGGCGACGACCGCCGCCACGGCGGTCGCGACGGAGATGATGAGGAGGGTGCGGCGCTGCACGTAGGGGATCGCGAAGAGCACCGGGAAGACGGTGAGCACCGCGAAGCCACCGAACAGCGAGGGCACGAGCAGGGGCGCCACGACGAGCTGCAGCCAGAACGTCGCGCAGACCGCGAGGACGGCGGCGTCGACGCGCCCCGCGCGGTAGAGCCGAAGCGACCACGCGAGGAGACCGACGCAGAGGACCGTCGCCACCAGCAGCGGCCACACGAGGGCCGTGCGCACCACCGCCAGCACGACCACCAGCACGACCACGCCGGCCGCGGCCGCGGTGAGGTCGAGCAGGACGAACCGCCGGAACCGGCGGTCGGACTCGACCGGGTCACCGACGGGGCCGTGCGACGGGGAGTCGGCGGGCGGCACCGGCGACCCCATCCGCACACCCCTTCGCCCACGGTCGAACTCGTCGCCAGTGTAGGGCGAACGAGGCAGGTGCATCCGTGAGCCGGTCCGTGGCGGAAGAGAGGTCATAGCGGCTATCGGGGAACCGCATGCCCCGTTCGTGGAGTGGGCCACGTCGCCGGTCGACCCACACGAGGAGTCTGTATGCGCATCGTTCGTGCTCTCGCCACCGTGGCCATCGCCACGGGGGCCTCCGTCGGCGTCGCTCTCGCGACGCCCCTGTCAGCGCACGCCGCCGGCACCGCCATGGTCTCGATCCTGCACGCCGTCCCCAACACCCCGGTGGACGTCTGTGCCAACGGCAAGGCCCTGCTGACCAACTTCCAGCCCGGCACCCTGACCGACCCGCAGAGCCTGCCCGCCGGCAGCTACGACCTCAAGATCACCGCGGCGAACAGCGGGTGCGCCGCCGCGGCCGTCCTCGAGGCCAAGGGGGTCAACGTTCCGGCCGGCGCCAACATCACGGTCGTGGCCCACCTCGACGCCGCCGGCGCTCCGAAGCTGACGCCCTACGTCAACGACGTGTCCGCCGTCCCGGCGGGCAAGGCCCGGCTCACCGTCCGTCACGACGCCGCCGCGCCCGCGGTCGACGTCCGCGCCGGCGGGACGGCCGTCATCACGAACCTCACCAACCCCAACGAGAAGTCGCTGGTGACCAACGCCGGGACCGTCTCGGCCGACGTCGTCCTCGCCGGGAGCAGCACCGTGGCGATCGGCCCCGCCGACGTCACGCTCAAGGAGGGGACGAGCACCATCGTGTACGCGTGGGGCAGCGCCTCCGCGAACAACCTCAAGCTCGCGGTCCAGACCATCTCCGGCATGCACTCCGCGCCGGGCGGGGTCAACGCGGGCACCGGCGGCCAGGCAGCCGCCGGCGGTTCCTCGATCGCGGCCGTCGAGATGGTCGCGCTCGGTGCCGTGGTGGCCGGTGGGCTCGTGCTCGTGCTGACCCGCCGCCGCGGGACCGCACGCGGTTCCTCGGTCGGCTGAGCCGAGGCATCGCATGAGCCGCCCCCGCTGGGCCAGGGTGACCGCCGTCGTGGCGGCCACCCTGGCCGGGGGCGCGCTCGTGGCGTTCCTGGTGGTGCCGCGGGTGGGGGCGGGCGGTGACGCCACGGCCGCCGGTCTGACGGCACCGCCGGCGGTCACCACCACCACCGCCCCGACGCCGAGCGCCCCGGCCACCGGTTCCCCGACCGCGGGGGACCTGCCGTCCCTGCGCGCGACCCCGGCCACACCCGTGGCCCGGGGCGAGGTGGCGCCACCGACCCGGGTCGCGGTCTCCCGACTGGGCATCGACATGACCGTCGAGCCGCAGGGCGTGACCGCGGACGGTCTGATGGCCCTGCCGGCCAGCCCGGAGGTGGCCGGCTGGTACCGGTTCGGCAGCGCTCCGGACGACCCCGCAGGGGCGACCGTCCTGGCGGCCCACGTCGACAGCAAGTCCGGCATCGGGCCGTTCGTCCGCCTGGGCCAGGCCAGGGCCGGCGACGAGGTGGACGTGTGGACCGGTGGCGAACGACACGCCTACCGCGTCACCCGGGTGGTGCGCGTCGACAAGACGCAGGTGGACGGGGACGGCCTGTTCGCCGTGACCGGGCCGCCGCTGCTCCACCTCGTCACCTGCACCGGCGACTACGTGCCGGGGTCCGGCTACACCCAGAATCTCGTCGTCGTCGCCGAGCGCCGGTGACCTAGGGTGATCGCGATGACCGACATCGAGCGGGCCGACGCCGAGACGCAGCCTGACTCGCTCGCCCTGGCCGAGGCCTTGGCGGACGGGTCGCTCGACGCGCTGTCCGAGTGCTACCGGCTCTGGGGGCCGTTGGTCCTGGGCATCGCGACCCGCGCCCTCGGTAGCCGTACCGACGCGGAGGACGTGACCCAGCAGGTGTTCGTCGCCGCATGGAAGAGCCGCGGCACGCTGCGCCCCTCCGAGTCGGCCCTCCCGGCCTGGTTGATCGGGATCGCGCGGCACCGGGTGGCCGACGAGTACGCGCGCCGCGCCCGCGCCAACCGCGTCTCGCAGGCGGTCGCCGCCAACACGGTCCCCGGGTCCGACGTGGAGGGCCGCGACACGGTCGACCGCGTCGTCGACCGGGTCATGCTGCGGGAGGCGGTCGAGCAGCTCCCCGAACCCCGTCGCACGGTCCTCCATCTGGCTTACGTCGAGGACCGAACACAGGAGGACATCGCGAAACAGCTGGACCTGCCGCTCGGCACGGTCAAGAGCCACATGCGTCGTGGCCTGCTGCGGCTGCGTCAGGATCTGCGTCAGGGCTGGGAAGGAGGCGACCGATGACCCACGTGAGCGACGACGTGCTGGCCGCGATCGCCCTCGGCGACCTCGATGTCGACCGGGCCGACCGTGACCATGTCGACTCCTGCCCCGTGTGCTCCGAGGAGCTCGCCGAGCTGGTCCACGTGCACGGCCTGCTCCGCGAAGAGGTCGGTATGCGGGGCGCCCACCGGGTCGAGCCCGGCCCGCAGCTCTGGGACCGCATCGCGGCCGAGGCCCGGGAGGACGCCCCCGCTGAGGTGGCGGAGCCGGTCGAGGCGGTCCAGCAGACGGAGCCGGTCGAGACAGCGCGTCTGGGTGAGCCGGCGGAGCCGGTCGAGCCGGGTGAGCCCGGTCAGGCGGTGCCGTCGATCGCCGCCCGCCGGGCCGCGAAGGCCTCGCGGTCGTCCGGCCGGTCCTGGTGGCTGGTGGCCGCTGCGGCGGCCTGCCTGCTGGTCGGCGTTCTCGTCGGCCGGGCCGTGTGGGCCCCGGGCGAGACAGCCCTGCCCGTGGTCGCCTCCGTGCCGCTGACGACGCTGGACGCCTCGAAGCAGCAGGAAGGCACCGCGCAGCTCCTCGGGGGCCCGGGCGGCCAGGGTCAGGAGCTGAAGGTCGACACCCGGCCGATGTCACCGGGTTCGGGCTACGTCGAGGTCTGGCTCATCAACCGGGACGGCAAGCGGATGGTGTCGCTCGGCGTCCTGTCGAGCGACCAGGCGACGTTCCCCGTCCCCCCGGACGCGATCGCCCAGGGCTACACGATCGTGGACCTGTCGCACGAGCAGTTCGACGACCGGCCACAGCACAGCGGCGACAGCATCATGCGAGGCACGCTCCCGGTCTGAGTCGCCCCAGCCGCGGTCGTGGACCCGGTCGTGGACCCGGTCGTGGACCCGGTCGTGGACCCGGTCGTGGAACCTGGTCGTGGAACCTGGTCGTGGAACCTGGTCGTGGACCCGGTCGTGGACCCGGTCGTAGATCCGAATCGGCGGTCACCACGACCGGTTCGGGTCCACGACCGGGTCCGTGACGGGTCGCCGACGGTCCGTGACGGGTCGCCGACCGGATCCGTGACGGGTCGCCGACGGGTCCGGGACGGGGTCGCCGACCTGATGACGGGGCGGCGGCCCGGGGGTCAGTCGGGCGTGGCGTCGCGCAGGGCCCGGAGGACGCGGGCGTCGATGCCCTCGTTGGTGAGCCGCATCTCGTAGTTCTCGGTGCCGGCCCAGGTGCCGAGGGCGTCGAGCAGGGACCCCTGGTAGCCGAGCCGGGCGAGACGTCCGCCCACCTCCTCGGCCAGCTCACCCTCCAGCGGCTCCACGTCCTGCGGCGAACCGAAGTAGAGGTCGCTGAGGTCGAGCAGCCGGGCCAGCTCCTGGGGCGCCTGGGGGTGGTCGTCGACCCGGAGGTCGGCGCGCACGCCACTCTCGTCGTACCCCTCGCCCGCCGCCACGACGAGCAGCGCGGCGCTCTGCCGGCCGCGGGCGTCGCCACCGGCCGCGTCGCCGGCCAGCAGTGCGGCCACCAGGCGATGCTCGAACGGCATCCCGGCACCCTCGAGCCAGGCCCGCTCCATCTCGACGACGACCTGCTCGCCGACGAGGATGTTGCCCTGGATGGCGTAGCGCCCCGAGTCGTCCTCGCCCGTCCGGCCGCCCGCCCAGTCGAGGCAGTCGCGGCCGGTGTAGGTCGCCTGGCTGTCGACCCCGACGACGCCCAGCTGCCGGTGCTCGCGCTCGGGGTCGGCGGCCGTCACCTGCTCGACGATGTCGGCGGCGTCGCGCCCCTCGGCGAGATGGCGCACCGCGTCGATCTTGTAGGACCACTTCGCGGTCGCCTGGGTGGCGGCGGCGCCGACCAGGAACGACCGGTCGCCGTCGGACCCCAGCCGGGCCTCCGGGACGACCGAACCGACCGCGAGGAACTTGCTCGCGACGGCCACTCCCGCGGCGATACCGTCCGTGGCGACGATGGAGAACGTCATGCTGGGCACCCTATGCGGCGGCTGTGACGACGGCCGCGCACCCGTTTCGGGCCGTCATCCGGACCGCGTCCGGAACCCGATGGACGACGCTCCTAGAATCTGGGGGTGATCGTGAACGACAGCGCGCTGCTCCAGGCCGAGCTGGAGGCCTCCGCGGCCTCCCTCGTCGCGGGCCAGCAGCCGTCCTGGCCGGACGCCGCCGCCGTGCGGACCGCCGTCGAGACGCTGTCCGCATACCCGCCCCTGGTCTTCGCGGGGGAGTGCGACCTGCTGCGCGACCGGATGGCGTCGGCCGCGCGCGGCGAGGCGTTCGTGCTGCAGGGCGGCGACTGCGCGGAGACGTTCGTGGCGGCGACCGCCGACAACATCCGCGACCGCATCAAGACGATCCTCCAGATGGCCGCGGTGCTCACCTACGGCGCCTCCGTGCCGGTCGTCAAGATCGGCCGGATGGGAGGTCAGTACGCGAAGCCGCGCAGCACCGGCACGGAGACCCGCGACGGGGTCGAGCTGCCCGCATACCGGGGCGACATGGTCAACGACTTCGAGTTCGAGGCGGCGGCGCGCACGCCCGACCCGAACCGGCTGGTCCGGGCCTACCACGCGTCCTCGGCGACCCTGAACCTCGTGCGCGCGTTCACCATGGGCGGCTTCGCCGACCTGCGCCACGTGCACGACTGGAACAAGGGCTTCGTCGCCAACGCCGCGAACCAGAAGTACGACAAGCTGGCCCACGACATCGACATGGCGATGAAGTTCATGGCGGCGTGCGGGGCCGACTTCGACGCGATGCGCACGGTCGAGTTCTTCGCGGCGCACGAGGCGCTGATCCTCGACTACGAGCGGCCGATGACGCGGATCGACTCGCGGACCGGGCTGGCCTACGACACCTCGGCTCACTTCGTCTGGGTGGGGGAGCGGACCCGCGACCTCGACGGCGCCCACATCGACTTCGTGTCGCGGATCCAGAACCCGATCGGCGTCAAGGTGTCGGCCAACGCCGAACCCGACCAGCTGCTCAAGCTGCTCGACAAGATCGACCCCGACCGCGTACCGGGCCGGGTCACGTTCATCACCCGGATGGGTGCCCAGACGATCCGCACGGCGCTGCCGTCGATCGTCGAGCGCGTCACCGAGGCCGGTGCGCAGGTCACCTGGATCTGCGACCCCATGCACGGCAACACGTTCTCGTCGACGACCGGCTACAAGACCCGCAACTTCGACGACGTCGTCGACGAGGTCCGCGGCTTCTTCGAGGTGCACCGCGCGCTGGGCACCGTGCCCGGCGGCATCCACGTGGAGCTGACCGGCAACGACGTCACCGAGTGCCTGGGCGGGTCGGAGAAGATCCTCGACGCCGACCTGGAGAAGCGCTACGAGTCGGTGTGCGATCCGCGCCTGAACCACCAGCAGAGCCTCGAGCTGGCGTTCCTCGTGGCGGAGATGCTGGGGGAGTGACCGTCCCGATCCGCGCCGACCTGCTGTCGGACACCCTCACTCGCCCCACCGACGGTATGCGTGCGGCCATGGCCGGTGCCGAGGTCGGCGACGACGTCTTCGGCGAGGACCCCACGGTCAACGCGCTCGAGGCGGAGGTCGCCGACCTCCTCGGCCACGAGGCCGGGTTGTTCACGCCCACCGGGTCGATGGCCAACCAGCTCGGCCTGCGGCTGCACGTGGCGCCGGGCCAGGAGATGGTCTGCGACTCGCTGGCTCACGTCGTGCGCGCCGAGCTCGGTGCAGCGGCGGCGTTCTCCGGGATCTCGTCCCGGACGTGGGTGGCCCCGCGCGGGCTCCTCTGCGCTGCCGACCCGTTGGCCCTGATGATCACCGGCGCCGGGGTCTACCAGGTCAACACCGCGCTGGTGGTGGTCGAGAACACGCACAACTTCGGCGGCGGCACGGTCCAGCCGATCGACGAGATCCGGTTGCTGCGCAAGGGAACCCAAGAGCGTGGGGTCCACATGCACCTGGACGGCGCTCGGCTCTGGAACGCCCACGTGGCGTCCGGGGTGGCGCTGGCCGACTACGGGCGCGAGTTCGACACGGTCTCGGTATGCCTCAGCAAGGGGCTCGGGGCGCCGGTGGGTTCGGTGCTGGTCGGGTCGACCTCGGCGATCGCGGAGGCCCGGGTCTGGCGGAAGCGCTACGGCGGCGGGATGCGGCAGGTGGGGATCCTGGCCGCCGCGGGGCGTTACGCGCTCGAGCACCATGTGGAGCGCCTGGCCGACGACCACGCCCGCGCGAGCCGGGCGGCCGCCGCGTTCGCCGAGGCGTCGCCGGGCTGCCTGGACCCCGCCCTGGTCGAGACCAACATCCTCGTCATGGACGTGTCCGGAGCCGGGTGGACGGGGGCCGGGCTGGCCGCGGCTGCGCTCGACCAGGGCGTCCGGATCTACGCCGTGGGGCCGGGTGCGGTCCGGCTGGTCTGGCACCTCGACGTGTCCGACGCGGCGACCGACGTGGCGATCGACGTGGTGTCGGGACCTTTCCAGCACAGTGGGATCCGAAGCTTGGAATTCACGTGACTTGAAGTCGCGGC
>JADMIO011135765.1_pt1 | contig 49534 bp, 50 predicted proteins | sample 8958161 | NCBI WGS metagenome assembly JADMIO01 (sample SAMN16585339, study PRJNA669376) | soil metagenome | isolation source: Crop rotation soil | place: USA: Cullars Rotation, Alabama | collected 2011
GCCGCGACTTCAAGTCACGTGAATTCCAAGCTTCGGATCCCACTGTGCTGGAAAGACAGCATGCCGATGCCGTGCTTGCCGGCGCCGCGCGGTCCGGTGGGCGAAAAGGACGCTGCGACAGCGACATCGAAACACGGATCGCTATACGGCTTGAGCTGCAGGCGCGCGTCTTGAAGGATGAATCCGTCGGTGTGCATTGTCACCGTCTCACCGCGCAGCAGCCGCATGATCGCGTCGAGACACTGCTCCATGCGTGGCCGCTGTTCGTCTGCGGGGATGCCGAGCATGTGCGCGTCCGACGTCAGCTGCCCCGGCCCGCAGCCAAGCAGCACTCGGCCGCGGGTGAGGTGATCGAGCAACACCATGCGGTCGGCCAGCATGAGCGGATTGTGGTACGGCAGCGAACTCACCCCGGTGCCGAGCTTGATGTGTTTGGTGCGCTCCGCGGCGACGGCGATCATGACCTCGGGCGAGGCGATGATCTCGAACCCGGCGGAGTGATGCTCGCCGATCCAAGCCTCCTCGAACCCGAGGCGGTCCATCGCCACGATCAGGTCGAGGTCCCGCTCGATCGCGAGAGTGGGGTTCTGCCCCGTCGGGTGGAAGGGGGCCATGAAACAACCGAAGCGCATACGCCCGCACGCTACCGGGTGAGCACCGAATTCAACCCCCGTCGCAGATGCAAGGCGGCAACCGTCAGTGGATTCTCGAACAGCGGCAATCGGCGAAGCCGGCGGCGCATCACCGCGCTCCCCATGAAGCCGGCCAGCACCCCGAGTGAGAAATAGGTGCGGCTCCGGCGGTTGGCCTGACCCCGCATGCCGGCGACGTACCCGCACACCGCGGCAAGGGCAGCGGTCGTCAAGACCACTACGATCATCAGTCCGACCGGATCCACGGGAACGATCACACCACCGTCTGCGCCACATCTGCAGTGCTGTCCGAAGGTCGTGACCGAACCGAATGCCCAGCGTTACCGTCAATTGGTTAGGAACTCGCATCCGAGTCCCGTCCCGACTATGTGTGAATGGCTCGTTCGGCCGGTCATGTTGGCTAGGCTCCCGCTTGGCAAGCAGCGCCATCTACGTCTACGAGTCCGATTCGGAGCAGACGACTATGGCCAAAATTGTCCTCGTCAACCCGCGGTTCGAGGTGTCCTACTGGGGCTTGGAACACGCGCTTCCGCTGCTGGGCAAGAAGTGCAATGTCCCGACCGCCTGCCTGCCGCTGCTGGCGGCGCTGACGCCGCCGGGGCACGAGGTGACGCTCGTCGACGAGAACGTCGAGGACATCGACTTCGACACGCTGGCGCGGGCCGACATCGTCGGGCTCACCGGCATGATCGTCCAGCGCAGGCGCATGCGGGAGATCCTCACCGAACTCAAGGCTCGTGGCGTCTTCGTCGTCGTCGGCGGTCCATGGGTCAGCGTGCAGGAGGACTACTTCGACGGCCTGGCCGACGCGATCTTCGTCGGCGAAGCCGAGACCACCTGGCCCCAGTTCCTCGACGACTGGAAGCTCGGCAGGCACCAATACCGCTACGAGCAGGCCGACCGCACCGACATGACCACCGTGCCCGTGCCGCGCTACGACCTGCTGAAGACCAAGAACTATGTGTTCGGCAGCGTCCAGTTCAGCCGCGGCTGCCCCTTCCAATGCGAGTTCTGCGACATCATCGTCACCTTCGGCCGCAAGCCGAGACTCAAGACCAGCGCGCAGGTGATCGCCGAGCTGGAGGCGATGCGTAAGGCAGGCCTGTCCATCGGCTTCATCGTCGACGACAACCTGATCGGCAACAAAGCCGCCGTGAAGGTCCTGCTGCAGGACGTCCACGCCTGGCAGGAACGCGAGGGGTATCCCTTGCAGTTCTTCACCGAGGCATCGCTGAATCTCGCCGAAGACGACGAGCTGATGGAGTTGATGGTCGCCGCCAACGTCACGGTGGTCTTCATCGGTATCGAGAGCCCCAACGAGGACTCGCTGAAAGAGGCGAAGAAGTACCAGAACGTGAAGAAGGGCGGGACGATCGTCGATCGCGTCCGCAAGGTGCAAGATGCCGGTCTCGAAGTCTGGTGCGGCATGATCGTCGGCTTCGACAACGACGACACCCGGATCTTCAAGCAGCAAGCCGAATTCATCGATGAGACCGACATCATGCACGCCATGGTCGGCATGCTCGCTGCCATCCCCAAGACGCCCCTGCATGCGCGCCTGAACAACGAAGGCCGCCTCGACCTCGATGATCAGCAGACGTTCGGCACCAACGTCATCCCCCTCAGCATGAGCCGAGATGAGTTGCGCGACGGCTACATCGGCCTGATGCGCGACCTCTACGATCCTGATTCCTATTTCGATCGTCTCGAAAGCCTCTATGTGACCCGCCAATTCGACTTCGGCCGGGCCAGGAACGCGTACCTGCGGGAACATTCTTGGCGGCGCAGACGCTCCCAATTATTCGATGGGGCAAGGGCATTCGGCTTATTCCTGCTGTTGATGAAGAATGTGCCCGACGCTCACCTACGGCAGGTATATCGGCGTCGGATGTGGAAGATGCTCCGAAGCCGGCCGGATCCCAGCGTCTTGTTCGTCAGTGTGGTCAAGTGCGCCACGCACTATCACCACTACACGATGTCGCGCGAGATGTCCGAACGTCGAACGCTGGTCAACACCTTCTAGTTCTGCTTACCGCGGGAGATCTGCTCCAGGAATTCCACGGCCAGGACGCGGACCGGGACGTTGGTCTGCTGACTTTGTTTGCGCAACACGTCGAACGCCGCGTCGGAATCGATCCCGTGCATGGCCATCAGCACACCCTTGGCCTGCTCGATCGGTGCGCGGCTCTGCAGCACCCGCTGGATGGACTCCGCAGTGTCCCGGGCGGACTTGTACCGGGCGAAGTCACCGATCGCCCGGGAGACCGCCTTGGTCATCAGGTCGAGGATTTCGGCATCGAGGCTGTCGAAAGCATGGAAAGCCCTGCCGTACAGGTTGAATGACCCGAGCGTCAGATCCTCGGTGAACAGCGGCGCGGCCAGGAAGCTGTGGATCCCCTCCTCGCGGGCGGCCGACGCGAAGGCCGGCCAGGCGGCCATGGCCTCTTCAGAGTCGAGTTGGACGAGGGTGCGGGTCCGCGAGGCGTGCAGGCACGGTCCTTCACCGGCGTCGTACTGCTCACTGTCGATACGTAACGTGCGTTCGTCGGTGTGCACGGCGGTGTAGGTCAGCCCACCCAGGTCGATCGTGATTCCCGTGCTGTCGGCACCGTCGATGGCCTCCTGCGCGATCGAGGCGACCCGCTGGAGCAGGGACAACAGGTCGTCTTCGTCGGCGACGCTGCGGCCGGCATCGACGAGCAGGCTGGCCAGATGGGACGCCGACATGGCGTTGCGGGTGGCAGCCTCGATCACGATCTCGGCCGCCTGCTCAGCGTCGGTTCCATCCAGCGGCTCGGCCGGGATGGAGTCCTCGACGCGCGGGTCGCTGTGCTCCATGGGGTGAGTGTCCCACCTTCGGGACCTGTCGTTGCTGTAAGGGCTATCTAGGGCAGCACAGTGTGCATCAGCATCACGTTGTAGGCAGACCACAGCGAGAGGTTGTAGTAGAGCTCGCGGCCCGTCGACCAGGGATGCAGGTACGGCGCATAGATGCCGCCCGGGATCTGCATCGACGACACCAGCATCTGCTCAGGGCCCCACGGGCCCTGTGGAGCGGGTGCGGTCCGCATCACCACGTCGTTGTTTCCGTTGCAGTACAGCACCAGGTATTGCTTCAGGTAGTTGTTGAACTGGGCCGACATCTCGCCCACCGGGCCCGGGATCACCGGGGTGGCTGCCGCCGGGCTGCCGGGAACCCAGGAGTTGCTGTCGGCATTCCAATACTCGTACTTCGTCAAGTCGGGGATCAGCCCGGGGGACACCCGGGCCACATACGCCGACCCGCCGCGTCCGTTAGGAGTTCCGAACGAGTAGATGTACGGGTCGCCGGGGCCGGGCTTGAGGAAGGCCCCCATCTGAAACTTCTCGTTGCCGTTGGATGGCTGACGGACGGTGCCGGGATAGACGCCCCACGTCTCGCCGTTGTCGGTCGACGTCGCGATCGCGGAGTAGTTGGTGGTCCACGCGCCGTAGTTGTCCCAGCTCTTGATGGACATGAAGTTCAGGAACTGGTTCGGCCCGACGGCGACGCCGGAGGTGGGGATGATGCCCGTCTCTTGCGGTGCGCCGTTGATGCTGTTGATGACTTGCTTGGCGATACCCGGCCGCCACACCGGCGACCCGGAGTACTTGTTGCCGACGGCACCGTCCGGCACGGCGACGGTGTTGGCCAGCGACCCGTCAGTGCTGCGCATCAGCGTGTTGTAGCGCCACTGCTTGCCGGGGACCATGCAGAAGCCGTTGGTGTCGCCGAACGCCAGCAGAACCTGACGATGGGTGGGATCGCCGTTATCCCACATGATTCCGAGGTCGGTGCCGGTGATCGCGAATTTCTGAATTGTCTGGTTGGGGCTGTCCGGCCCGGTCACCCAGCCGACGACCGAGGTCCCTGCGGGTGCCGTCGATGGTGCCGGTTGCGCCGCGGCCGGAGCCGGCTGGGGCTGGGCGGGTGCGGGTTTGGGGGACGGTGCGACGGCGGCCTGCTTCTGTACCGGCTTCGCATTGGGCATGAACGCGTTGATGAGCATTTTGCCCAAAGTGGGCAGCGGCGCTTGGTCATTGGCGCCGACGGGCTTGTGCCCGATCGGGTGATCGAAGGGCGCGATAGCCGATGGCTGCGGAATCTGGAAAGCCTGGTTCGCGGCCGGTTGTGCCGCAGCGGATGCGCCCTCACAGGGGTCTGCGGCGGCCGGCGGTGCGACACCGGTTGCCGCGCACAGGCCGACGACGAGCGTGGAGGCCAGCGACAGCGATGGGAGACGGGGACGCGGCGACACGGCACACCTTTCGGGGCGGGACGTCGCTGTGACGTCTGTTCACCCTTGTGACGATAGGGACCCGTGGGTCTTTTGCGACGGGCGCTGTATCGATAGGTATGCATCCGTGACCGTGTCGCAACTCAGGGGGAGCCGTTTGAGCTAATGTGCGCATGACGAAAGCGGGGGACCAATGAAACTCGATGTGTGCGCGGCAGCGGCGCTTGCCGTGGCGATCGGTCTGACCGGTACAGCCTGCGGCAATTCGGACTCGGAGACCACGACGACGGGGTCGTCCGCGGCAACGACGACCGGCTCCCCGGTCGACTCCGCGCAGCTACCGTCGCTGGTGCCGACGCCGGCCAACAGTCAGACGACGAAAGGTCCGGACAGCATCCCCGACAACGGAATTCATCTGCACTACCAAGTCAACGGCGCACCCAATGACGTGTTGAGCGCCTATAAGGCAGCCCTCGAATCAAAGGGCTGGGCCGTGACGACCATTGTCACGTCCGGCGGTGCGGGCGGCGGCGGGGCGACCTACACCGGGACCAACGGCAGCGCTTACGGCGTCTTCGACGGCGGCGGGTTCAACACCACCACATTTCTCGATGTCTGCACCTGGCCTGCAAAACCGGCAAACCCTAATTGCACGCGCGGTGACCGCTAGGCCAAGTTCGCGTCCAGGAGAAGGAATCCGGTGAGCCGCCGTCTGCCAGCCATCGTCGTTGCTCTGCTTTTGTTGTTCGCATTTCCTGCGACGCAGGCCCCCGCCGCTCCCGATCCTCCCGGGGCGTTCATGTTCGGCGGGCTGAAGCGTACATATCTGTTGCATGTGCCGCCTGGGCTTGAGCATCCGAACGCCCTGGTGCTCAACTTGCACGGCGGTAGTCAGACCGGCCGCAAACAAGCGGCGGCGACGAACTACGACGCCATCGCCGACCAGTACGGCTGGATTGTGGCGTATCCCGACGGCATTGACTTCAGTTGGGCGGACGGGCGCGGCGCGGCGACCCCCGACCGGCAGAAAGTCGATGACGTCGGTTTTCTCGCGACACTCATCGCGCGACTCAGCCATGACTACGGCATCCCGCGGGGACGGGTCTTTGTCACCGGGATGTCGGCGGGTGGGTTCATGGCGAACCGGCTGGCGTGCGAGCGAGCCGATTTGGTGGCTGCGATAGCTCCGGTGTCCAGCACGCTCGGTGTGGACGTTCACTGCAATCCGTCCAAACCCGTCTCCGTTCTTGCGATTCACGGCACCGCGGACAAGGTCGTCCCGTACCGCGGCGGCCGTATGGTCGGGCGCGGAGGGGCCAGCACTGTGGTGTCCGCGCCCACGATGGTGGATCGGTGGCTCGCTTTTGATCACTGCCCGCCGGCAACAACCGTGTCGATCGATGGCGGAAAACGTGTGGCCGCCTTCGGTTGTGCGGATGGCACCGAGGTTGCGTTCGTCACCATCGACGGATGGGGGCACACCTGGCCGTTGGGGCGCACCACCCCGTTCGACGCGTCACAGGCCACCGCGCGGTTTTTCGCCGCGCACGGCGGCTAACAGAGACCACTCAGGGTTGCCCTGGCAGCAGCATCGATTGCCATGTGCTGCCCTCGTGTGAGGGCTGGGCCAGTTCGGACTGGGTGTATTGCCGCCCGTTCGGTCCGACGTACAGACCTGTCGCGGGGTCGTATTCGCTGACGGCCAATGCCGGCAGAGGAACGCCGGTGGGCAGGGCACCCGGTGGGAGATCCGGGACGCCTTGTCCCGACATCGTCGCGTTCGGGTCGCCCTTCCAGTTGTAACCGTCGTTGAGTGGCACGTAGTTCTGGTCGCTTTCGCAGAGCTTGACCGTCGGCGCACGCTTGCCCGGAACGGTTTCGCACGGAATGTTGCGCGCGCCACGGACATTGAACGGTGAGTCCTGCGGGGTGCGGCAGTACAGGTCGCCCGGTGGACGTTCAGGGTAGTCGATGAAGCTGGGGACACGTTGCTGTTGTGCGGGTAGAAAGCCGGTGGTGCAGGCCGGCGGGAGATTGATGTTGAGGTTGAACGACAGATACTCGCCGCGGTAGGCCTGGTTGGTATTGGCGTTGGCCATGAAGGTGGCCTGCCCCTCTGACACCGCGTGTGGCAGCAGCACCAGCAATTGTTCGATGTCGTTCTGGTAGGTGACGGCGACCTGCCCGAGGCTGGCGAGGTTTGCGACGATGACCGGCAGCGTCGGTTTGAGCCGCTCGATAAGGTTGCGTGCCTGCTCATTGGTCGCGACGAAGCCGCCTTGGTCGATCACCCCGGCCACGGCGTCGTTGTTGGCCTTCAGTTCGCCGGTGACTGTTGCGATGTGCGAGGCCCAGGCTTGGATCGCGGAAGATGTTTCCACCTGAGAATCCATCACCGGTTTGGCATTGTCGATGAGGTCGAGCAGTGGGTCGAGGTTAGTGCGTGCGTCGATCGCCAAAGTCGTTGAGCCCTTGACGATATCGGATAACTGAGGGCCGAGGCCGCCGACCGCGGTGTAGGCCTCGTCGATGGCGGTCCTGAGGTTGTCCCGCGGAATGGCCTGTAGACCGGAGTTGGCGGCGTCGAGCAGTGCGTTGATGTCGGGGGGCACGGAGGTGTCGTTACGCGGGATCACATCACCGTCCCTGAGCGGCCGCGCGGTGCCGCCGCGCGGAATGAGGTCGACGTACTGTTCACCGATCGCCGATTGGCTGTGCACCTCCGCCCGCAGGTCCGATGGGATGTCGATACCCGACTTCAACGATAGATCCGCATCAACTCCGTTGTCGCTCAGATGAACTGACTGAACGCGGCCGACTTCGACGCCACGGTAGGTGACGTTGCCGGTGCCATACAATCCGCCGGTCTCCGGCAACTGCATGGTGACGCTGTAGCGGCCCACCCCGAACCACTTGGCCGGCAACTTGAGGAAGTGCAGTCCCATCACCGCGACCGCGGTCGACGCGATGACCGCAAAGACTGCGAGCTGGATCAGCATTGTGCGGGTAAGATGCATGTCAGGGGCCTTGATCGAAGTTGTACGGCGCGACCAGGGGATTGTTCCTCGTGTAGGGGCTGGGGAATTGTCCGATCGTGCGGCCCCACTGCATCTCGAGCTCGGTCAGATTGCCTTCCCACCGAGTCCCCGTGAACAAGCCCTGGTCGATACGACTCAGCGTGAGGTCGACGACGGCGGTCATGTTCGCATAGTCACCGCGCTGCCAGCTCTCGATGGTTTCGTTGGGGAACGGGAACGTGGGGATCAGGCTCAGCGCCCGGGTCATACTGGGACCGGCGTTGGCCAGCGACTCCAGCACCGGTCCAACGTCTTTGAGCTCCTTGATCAGATTTTCTTTACTCTGCCCGACGGAGCTGACGACGAGATCGCTGAACTTGCCCAGCTGATCGGCCGCCTGAACGAGGTTGTCGCGCTCGCTGTTCAGCACGGCCAGCGCCTCGGGAATCGTCTTGATTGCCTGGTCCAGTACCGGTCGATTCGCGGCCAGGGTTCCGGTCAGCCGGTTGAGGCTGTCGGTCGCCGCGATGATGTCGTCGGTTTGATCGTTGACGTTGCCGGCGAACGTGTCCAGCTCGCCGATGAGATTGCGCAGGTCTTGTTCGCGGCCGCGGAACGCCGTGCTGAACGCTTCGGTGATGTCCTGGACTTGTGCCAGCCCTCCGCCGTTGAGCACGGTGGAGACCGCCGCCAAGGTTTGTTCGACGGTGGGATAGGACCCCGAGTGTGACAATGGAATGCGGGAGCCATCGCGCAACCTGCCCTGCGGTGGCGCATCGCGGGGTGCACTCAACTCGATGTGCTGAGAGCCCAGGATGCTGGTCAGACCGATCGTGGCGGTGGCGTTGGCCGGAAGGTTGACGTCACGATCCAGTCGCATGGTCACCAGCGCATGCCAGCCTTGCAACTCGATCTTGGTGATGTGGCCTACTGTCGCGTCCCCGACGCGAACGCGTGAGTTGGGCTGAATGTTGTTGACATCAGGCATCTCTGCCTGGATCAGGAACGAGTCGGGCCCGCCGCCCTGGGTGCCGGGCAACGGTAGTGAGTTGAGTCCCTGCCAACTGCTGATACCGCAGCCGGACGACACGGCTACGACGATGAGTAGCACCGCGAACATCACTGCGCGACGAGGAGTCATGACCCGGCCCCGGCCGGTGTCATCATCCCGGTCAGTCCTGTCGCTGGGTCGGTCGACACCGTCGGTTTCTCTGCCGGCAGGGCAGCGGGTGTCGTAGGCGCGGGCGCCGCGACCGTAGGTGGCGCGAAGTCGGGACGCATCCAATCCTCGCTGTAGGTCACCTCGTTGGGTCTGGCCTGCGGGCCGACCAGGAAGTTCTCGCCGATCGGCAGGAAGTTGTATTGGCGGTTCTTGATGATGGGTGCCAGATACTGAACGCAGAGCTTCGCTGACTGCTCGGCGCCCAGCCGCGACGCCGCCTGAATTGCACCGCACAGGAACGAGATCGGGTTGGCGAAGTTGTTGACTGCGAGCGCACCGGTGAAGGCGCCGTTGGAGGCCTCGTAGATGTTCGTGAAGTTGGCGACGGTCGTTGGCGCGATGTGCAGGGTCTGCTTGATGTCGTCGAGGCTGTCGTTGAGCGCGGTGCTGATCGACGCCAGCTTTTCGGTGGTGGTGCCGATGCTGTCGCCGGTGTCTTCGACGAAATCTTTCACGTCACCGATGACCGAGTTCATGTCAGCGAAGGCTGCACCGATTTTCGTCGGGTCGTCGGCCAACAGACCCGTCACCGCGGCCAGATTCTGATTGAGCTGTCCCAGCACATCGCTGCTGCCGCGCAAGGCACTGACGAGGATGGACAGGTTCTTGAATGTCGCGAAGATGTCGCCGCTGTGGTCGCCCAGCACCGACATCGCCTGGGCCAGCTTGATGATCGTCTCGCGGATGGTGCCGCCCTGCCCGCGCAGGTTTTCCGCGGTCGTGTTGATGAACGAGCCCAATGTGCTGACACCGCCCGGTGTGGTCGGCTTGAGCAGTTCGGTGAGGCGCTGCAGCTGGACCCGTACCTCATCCCATTCCACCGGAACAGCGGTGCGGCTGCGGGGGATCACGGCGCCGTCGCGCATCGTCGGGCCACCGGTGTACACGGGCGTCAGCTGAATGGCACGGCCGGTGACCAACATCGGCGAGAGGATCGCGGCCATCGCGTCGACCGGCACCTTGTACTTGCCGTCGAACCAGAATGAGATCTTCACGCCGTCGGGATGCGGTTCGACCGCAGTCACCCGGCCCACCGGCACACCCAGGATGCGGATGTCGTCGCCGGGAAACAGGGCCGTGCTGTTGTTGAAGTAGCCGACCACCTCGACCCGGCTCCCGTGGCTGACGGTGCGCAGCAGCAGGCCACCGGCCAGAATGAGGACCATGACAACCGCGAGCGCGGTACGTCCCCTGCTTCGCTTGGTCATTGGGCGGCTCCGGGCTCACCCGGTGCCGGGACGTACACCGGTGCGGGAGTCGGATCCGGGGTGGAAGCGATACCGGGAGGGGCTTGCGCCGGCGGGCCCGGCGGCGGCCCACCGGGCGGCGGCGCGGGTAGCGGCTCACGATAGGGGTAGCGCGGGTCGCCCAGGTTGCCGGTGATCGCGTCGGGCAGGTTCAGGTGCGGCTCGCCGCCCTGCCCGGTCCGCGGATAGGGTACGGGCAGCGCCGGTGTTCCCGGTTGGCCGAGTTGCGGATCGGTGCGTAGCGACGGCAGGAGTGTCGCCGGATCCACACCCAGATCGGAGAACGCAGCATCGATGAACGGCTGAACGAACTGTCCTGGAAACAGGTTGGCCAGATATGCCTTGAAGAACGGTCCTGATGACACTGATTCTCCCAATGACATCGCGTAGCTGTTCAACCGCTTGATCGCTTCTTGTACGCGGCCCTTGCGGTCGTCGACGATGGTCAGGACTCCGTTGAGCTTCTCCAGCGCCGGCTTCAGCTGTGCGCGGTTCTCGGCGATGAAGGCCTTGAGTTGCTCCGAGACATCGGAAATGTTGCGCCACACCTGGTCCAGGCCCGTGCTCTGCGCATTGAGCGCGATCAGCAGGGAATTCGTCTGACGCACGAGTTGGACGATCTGGTCGGTGCGCTCGGCGAGCACCTGGGTGGTCTTGGCAGCGTTGGCCAACAGATTGCGTAATTGAGCGTCCTGATTGTTGAGTGTTTCGGCGAACCGGGCCACGCCGACCACGGCCTGGTGCAGGTCGGGCCGCGTGTGTGCGAACGTTTCCGCCATCGTCGACAGCGAATGCGAAAGCTGTTGGGTGTCAAGCCCACTGATCGTGGTGGTCAAGTCGCCGAGGGCGTCGGGTAACTGATATGGCGACGTGGTCCGATCCCGGGGGATCGGACCGGATAACGCACCGTCACCGCGGGGGGAGACGTCCAGCATCTTGGTGCCGAGCAGTCCTTTGGTCTTGATTGCCGCCAGGGTCCGCTCGCCGAGGTGCACGTCGCCGTCGATCCGAAACGTGACCAACACCTGGGGGCCGTCGAGGCCGATGCTGGACACCTTGCCGACCGGTAACCCCGACACCTCGACCGTAGCGCCGGTGAACAGCCCGCCCGCCTCGGCGAAGTACGCGGAGTAGTCGCGGCCCGGGTTGAGGAGCGGCAGCTTCTGCCAATTCAACGCGCCCAGAACAATTCCGGCGATTACGACGGCGCCCACTGCGCCGAGAATGACGGGGTTACGCTCGGAAAAGGATTTCACTTCGGCGCGCACCGCCCAGTGTCTTGCCCGGCGACTTTGACGAAAACCGGCTGTCCGCCTTTACCGTTCACCTTCAGTATCAGATCGCAGAGGTAGAAGCTGAAGAAGTCGCCGTACATTCCCTGGCGCTGCAGTGCGCGGTACCTGTCCGGCAACGTGTCGATCAGCTTCTCCAGATATTCGTGATCGGCCACTGCGATCGACGAGACCCGGTCCGTTTCGCGAACCACCTTCTGGAACGGCGCGCGGGCGCCGGCGAGCAGATCGACGACGCTGCCCGCCGCCGCGCTGGTGGATGTGAACGCAGCGGCGACGTCGGTCTTGCGGGCGTCGAGCGCCTGCACCAATCCCGCCAAGTTCGTCACGGCCTTATCGAGCTGTGCGCTCTGACTGCCAAGTGATCCCAGGACTGTGTCAAGGTTGGTGATGACCTCGCTGATCAGTTGATCCCGGTCCGCCAAGGTGTTCGTCAGAGCCGCAGCCTGGTTGAGAAATGAACCGATCGTCGCACCCTGTCCCTGCAATGCCTGGTTCAGTTCCGAGCTCAGCGCGTTCACCTGGTCCGGGCGCAGGGCACGGAAGAGCGGCTTGAACCCGCCGATCACCGAGTCGAGGTCCAACGCCGGTGCAGTGTGATCGACGGGGATGGTCTGGCCTGGCGCAAGGCGTTTGACCCCACCTGTGCCTTCGTCGAGGGCCAAGAACCGGCCACCGATGACGTTGTCGTAGCGGATGATCGCTCGAGTGCCCTCGGTGAGCACCAGTGTGTCGGTTACCGAAAACGCGACGCGCACGGTGGCGTCGCGGTTGATGCCGATGCCTTCTATCTTGCCCACCTCGACACCGGCCACCCGCACGAAGTCGCCTTTCTTCAGGCCGGTGACGTTGGTGAAGACCGCGTTGTAGACGGTGCCGGTGTTGAAGCGGAACTGAGCGAAGATGGCCAGCAATGCGAACGCGCCGAGGAAGCACACTGTCAAAAAGATGCCGAGGCGCCAGACAGCGGCTGCCAGATTGTCTTTCACGGTTGGTCTCCCGGCGGTGCCCCCGGAAGTGGTTGAGTCGCAGCTGGTTCGGGCGCGGGCGGGACACCCGGCCATAACGGCACCCCGCCGGGCCCGTACCAGGCGGCACCGTAGGGAGGCATCCCCGGTGGTACCACCGGGCCGGGCGCGGGGCCTGGCAGGCACTGGCGGATGCTGGGTGGCCGTGGGTTACCGCGGGTGACGGGGAACCAGTCCGCCCAACACGGGTGACCCAGGCCAGGATTGGGCCGGATGTCGAGTCCGGTGCCCCATCCGGTGTTGGTGACGAGCTGGCGCACCGGGAAGTTCTTCGTGACGTCGGGCAGCGATCCGCAGCCGGGCTGTCCGCCCGGCCCACCCTTGGCTCCGACGATCGGTAGATTATCCGGGTACTGGTAGGGGTCATTACCAAGCAACAGTGCGATATCGAAGACCGCTGATTTGCCGTCTTTGCCGCCCCACGCCTCGTAGCCGCCGTTGTCGAGGGTCCAGGTGGCGCCTTTCAACCAGCAGGTATAGACGGGGTTGTACTTGAGTAGTAACGCGGTGGTGGGCTGCAGGATGTTCGCGGCGCGCACCAGGTTGCCGCCGCTGCTCTCCAGCAGGTCGTGACCCGACTGAGTGAATCCGATAGTGTTGAGCAGCAACGTATCCAACGCCTGTGAGCGGTCGGCGATGGTAGAACTGACAGTGCTGGCCGAGTTGAGGATCGCTACGATGTCGGGCGCGGCCACGGCGTAGGTGTCGTTGAAGTTTTTGAAGGACCGCCAATCCGCACGGATGTTATCTCTTCGCTCGTTGAGCGCTTGCAGCACCTGGTTGAGATCGGTGGTCGCCTCACCCATCCTGGGGCCCTGCCCGCGAACGCCGTCCGCGACGGCGGTCAGCACCGCGTTCAGTTTGGCGGGGTCGACCATGTCCAGTAGGTTGACGACATTCTCGAACACGGTGTTGACCTCGGTGGTCACGTTAACCGAGCGCAGCACCGCGCCCGTCGTCAACCGCTGCGGACTGGGATCGGCAGGGTATACCAGATCGACGAACTTGGCACCAAAGACGGTGGTGGAATTGATCTTTGCGCCGACATTCGCGGGGATATAGCGAATCTGATCGGGATCGATTTCCAGACGCAAGCTGGCCGTGCCTTGGCCGCCACCGATGTCAGCGACGCGACCGACCTGCACGCCGCGCATCTTCACCTTGGCCCCGGCCTCCATGACGAGTCCAGAGCGGTCCGAGGTCACGGTCACCGGCACGTAGGAGCGGAACGTTCCGGCGAACGCTGTTCCGGTGACGAAGAAAAAGACGGCGATCGCCCCCACCAGGATGATGGTCCACCAACCGTCGGGGAGACGGTTCTCACCGGGCCGAGTCTCCATCTCACCCGGCCAAGTTGAAGTTGCCCGACTGGCCGTACACCGCCAGCGAGATCATCACGATCTCGACCGCGGCGACGACCATCGACGTGCGCACCGCACGCCCAACGGCCTCGCCCACACCGGCCGGGCCACCTTTGGCGGTGAAGCCGTAATAGGTGTGCACCAACATGATCACGACCGTCATGGCAACCGACTGCATAAACGACCAGATCACATCGGTCGGGTTGAGGAAGGTGTTGAAGTAGTGGTCGTACACCCCGGAGCCTTGCCCGTAGATGGCGACCGTGCCCGTGCGCGCGGCGAGGAAGGCCATCATGACGGCGATGCAGTACAGCGGAATCACGACGATGACGCCGGCCAGCACCCGGGTGGACGCCAGGTAGGTCACCGACCGGATCCCGATGACCTCGAGTGCGTCGATCTCCTCGTTGATCCGCATCGCGCCCAGCTGGGCGGTCGCCCCGGCGCCGATCGTCGCCGACAGGGCCACCGAAACGGTTCCGGGCACGATGAGGCGGACGTTGAAGAACGCCGACGCGAAGCCGGTCAGCGCCTCGAAACCGACTGAGGACAACTGGTTGTAGCCCTGCACTGCGACCAGGGCGCCGGTGGTCATGGTGAGGAATCCGACAATCGCAACGGTGCCGCCGACGACCGCGAGTGCTCCGGCGCCGAGGCCCATTTGGGCAATGAGACGCAGCAATTCCTTGTGATATCGCGTCACCGCCTCCGGGATCGCCGTCAAAGTCGTGACGTAGAAGCGGGTTTGGGCACCGATGCGGTTCCAGCCCGCGGCGGCGCCCTGGATGCCGCTGACCAACCTCGGGTGCAACCCGCTGGGGGTACTGACGCTCACCGAGTAACCTCAACCCACCGTGAACTGGATACCCACAGCGGTCACGATCACGTTGATCGCGAACAGCACCATGAAAGTGAACACGACGGTTTCGTTGACCGCGTTGCCGACACCGGCCGGTCCGCCGTCCACCGAAATGCCCTTGTAGCAGGCGATCAAACCGGCAGCCAACCCGAAAAGTGTTGCCTTCGTGAGGGAAACGACGACGTCCCCCACGCCGGTCAACAGAGTCAGCCCTGCGGCGAACGCGCCTGGCGACACGTGCTGAATGTAGACGCAAAAGATGTAGGCGCCGGTCAGCCCGGCCAAGATCACGGTTGCCGAGAGTGCCAGTGCAACCGTGGTGGCCGCGAGCACTCGCGGAACGACCAGAGCCTGAACGGGATTGATCCCCATGACTCGCAGCGCGTCGAGTTCCTCGCGGATGGTGCGCGCGCCGAGGTCGGCGCACATGGCGGTGGCGCCGGCCCCCGAAACCACCAGAACGGTCACGATGGGGCCGATCTGGTTCACGGTACCGATCGCGGCCCCCGTGCCGGAGAAGTCGGTTGCACCGAACTCACCGAGAAGGATGTTGAAGGTGAAGACCAGCAGGACCGAGTAGGGCAGAGTCAACATGAGGGCCGGAAGCACCGACACTCTGGCCACGAACCAGGTCTGCAGCAGATATTCGCGCCAGGCGAAGGGCGGACGGAATATCGCTACGAGGGTGTCGAGTGACATCCCGATGAACCCGCCGAAAGCGCGCACTGGCTTGGCGAGGGCATAGGTTGCGGTCATGATTTGCCGCCCGGCGCCGACAGCGTCTGCGGCCCGGGTTCAACGATGACGACTGACGGCATGGCGGAACGCTATCGTGAGCGTTCCTAAGTGGGCTGCTCCTCAATGGGGGCGAGTTCCTACCCCCAAAGAGTTAGCGGGGGATCACTAGGCTCGCTGGTCATCGGCGAAGGCCAGCACACCCGCTGTGATTTGCTGACCGCTAATTGTCACCGGTTCTGGCTGCCTCCGGGCAGACGGACAACCTGGACGAAGAACTCGTCGATCTGGCGGACGGCACTCATGAACTGGTCGAGGTCGACCGGCTTGGTGACGTAGGCGTTGGCGTGCAGCTTGTAACTGCGCAGGATGTCCTCTTCGGCCGACGATGTCGTGAGCACCACCACCGGGATGGTGCTCAGGTCGTCGTCGGACTTGATCTTCTCGAGCAGTTGGCGCCCATCGTATTTGGGCAGATTCAGGTCGAGCAGGATGAGGTCGGGCCTCGGGGCGTCGGCGAACCGACCGCGGCGGTAGAGATAATCCAAGCCCTCCTCGCCGTCGTGCACGACGTGCAGGGTGTTCTTGAGCTTGTTGTGCTCGAACGCCTCCCGCGTGATCAATTCGTCGCCGGGGTCGTCTTCGACGAGCAGGACATCGATGGCACGACTGTCGTCGGTCATGAAGCGGTTCCTTCCAGTTGCGGCTCGTGCTCGATCTTGATGATCGCGGGCAGGGTGAAGCGGAAACGGGTCCCGCCGTCGTAGGACGTATCGATCGTGACCGTGCCGCCGTGGTGTTCGACAATCTTCTTGACCAGGGCGAGACCGATTCCGGTGCCGGCGTAGGCATCCCGGCCGTGCAGCCGCTGGAAGATCACGAACACCTTGTCGACGAATTCGTCGGCGATGCCGATTCCGTTGTCGGCGAAGGTGAACAACCACTGGCCGTCGTCTTCGCCGGACCCGGCTTCGGAGGTGATGGTGATGCGAGGTGGCACGCCGTCACGGCGGAACTTCACCGCATTGCTCACCAAGTTCTGCCACAGCATGGTCAGCAGGGTGGGATCACCCAACACCGTGGGTAGCGGGCCGGAGCGGGTGATCTCAGCCCCGGTCTCCTCAATTGCCGTGGCGACGTTGGAGATCGCCGCGTCAAGCACGGTGTCGAGCTTCACTTCCACCTGAGTGGCGTTGAGCCGCCCGACCCGGGAGAACGTCAGCAGGTCGTTGATGAGGACCTGCATCCGCTTGGCACCGTCGACGGCGAAATCGATGTACTGATGGCCGCGTTCGTCGAGCTGGTCGCCGTAGCGCTTTTCCAGCAGCTGGCAGAACGACGCCACCTTGCGCAGCGGCTCCTGGAGATCGTGGGACGCGACGTAGGCGAACTGTTCGAGTTCGGCGTTGGACCGGCGCAGCTCGGCGGCTTGTTCGTCCAGCTGTGCGCGCGCATCACTGGACGCTTCCAGCTCTTCGACGATGCGGCGCCGCATGTCCTCGACATCGGTGGCGATCGACCGGATGTCCTTGGGGCCTCCCGGCACAATCTTCTCGCTGAAGTTGCCGATGGTGATGCGCCGGCAGGCCGCGGCCAGCGCTTCCAGTGGCCGGGTGACCGCGTTGCGGACCAGTATTGCGATCGCTAATCCGGTGATCACAAATGTGGCGATCAAGACGGACAGCACGCGGTCACGCCAGGCCTGAACGGTGTCGATCTGATGGAGCGCATCGGTCCTGGCCGACGACAGGTGCTTGTTCTGGACGTCGAAAAGTGCCCGCAGAGTGTCGAATTGCGATTTCCCGGCCTCGGCCGTCGACTTGGTCACCACGCTCGGCGACCCGGGAGTGACGCTCTTGATCAGCGGTTCGGCGTAGTTGGTGCGCCATGCGACCGCGGCGTTCTCGATTGCATCGAGGTCGGCGAGCATCTCGGTCCGACCGCTCGCATGATCTCGAATCGATTGCGCCGCAGACTGTTCGGTGCGCTGTCCGTCGTAATACGGCGTGAGGAATTGCGGGTCGGCCGCGAGAACGTAACCGCGCACCGCGGTCTCCTGGTCCCGCAGGGCGGCCTGGATCTGAAAGGCGGCCACCCGGGTGGGCTGGATATCGTCGATGAGCTGGCGATTCATCTTGTCGGTCCGGTTCAACAACACCGCGCCGAGCAGAGCGCCACCGAGCACGACCAGTCCGACCACCAGCAGCACGAGGGTGAGCCAGCCCCGCACCGTCATGCCGGACAGGCGGGTGCCCGCAACCTCTTTCATCGGCGAGTCCGCTCCACCCGCAGTACCGCGATGTCGTCGGTGATCCCGCCGTGCGAGGCCGCCAGGGCTTCAGCCCCTTCGATGAGGGCGTCCACGAACTCGGGTCCGGGTAGGTCGGCGATGGAGCGGGCCAGTTCCAGCAGGCCCTCCTCGCCGAGTCGCTTTTCGCCGATGCCCGAGTGGCCCTCGAACAGCCCGTCGGTCAACAGGACCAGCCCGTGCCCGTCCGGCAGCTCCAATTCGTTCTGCGGCCACTGCCGTGCACTCAGTCCCAATGCCGGCCCGGCAGGCGGCTCGATCCATTCGACCGTGCCGGGTCCGTGCAGCAGCATGCCCGGATGGCCGGCGCGGACCGCGGTGAAGCCGCGCGAGTCGGGCCACAACGCGACGCTGAGCACGGTCGCGAAGATCCCGCTGCCGGCCCGTTCCGCGCGCAGAACCTGCTCGAGGCGGCGCATGCGCTCATTTCCGCGAAGCCCGGCAAACGTCAGCGCGCGCCAGCCGATCCGCAGCGCCGCACCCAATGCCGCTTCGTCGGGTCCGTGCCCGGCGACATCGCCGACCATGACGTGCACGGTGCCGTCCGGGGTCTGAACCATGTCGTAGAAGTCGCCACCCAGGAGCGCGTTCTCCCGGCTCGGCCGGTACTGCATGACGATCTCGACGCCCGGATCGTCGTCCAGCAGCGGGAGGGGCAGCAAGGCCCGCTCCAGACGTGCGTTCTCCTGGGCCCGCATCTGGACGGTGTGCAGGTCGACGGCGGTGAGTTCGGTGCGTTTGCGTTCGATGGCGTACAGCACCGAACGGTGCAGGGTCTCGGGTTCGACGTGGCCTTTGACCAGGTAGTCCTGAGCGCCGGACGCCATTGCCGACATGCCGAAGTGCTCGTCGTTGAGGCCGGTGAGTACGACGATCGGCAGGGTGGCGTCGATCTTGGCGACTCGGTCGACGGCGGAGACGCCGTTGGCATCGGGCAGATTCAGATCCAGCAGGACGCAATCGGGTCGATGGACGTCCAACTTCTCCTGGGCGATTGCCATTGACGCCGCCCACTCGACGGAGATCTCGGCACCGGCCTCGGAGATCAACTCCTCGACGAGGATGGCATCACCCTGATCATCTTCGATGAGCAAGAGCGAGATCGGTCGGTTGCTGGCGCCAGCGAAGCCGGCGGGATTCAACGCCTGTGGATCGTAGGGCGGGCGCATGAAGGAATCAGATCCTTAGATTCAGCTCGGCCGCGCTTTGACCTAGAAATTCGTTTAATGAACACAACGACCCTACCGGCTGGGCCATCACGACCCAACCCGGGTGGGTCACACCGCAGGTCAGCGGCGTGCCGAGCCGGTCATCGGTTGCCCGTTGGCAGCCTGCAGCAGGCAGATCAGGGTGCTGGGATAGGGGTTGTCAGACGTGCGGTCCTGTTCTGAGTCGACGAGGTAGGTGGTGGTGTAGCCACTTGCCTCGGTACCTGGGCGGGCATAGCGCTGCAAGCCGGTCGCGCAATCTTTCGTGGCGACGTCGTCGAGCGCAGTGTTGACCGGAATCGGCTTCCGGAGATACGCCTCAGCCAGGTGTGGGCGGGCGCAATCGACGACAGCGACCTGCACCACGGCGGGATCCGACGGTGGCGGGTCGGCCAGGCAGTCGCCCGCGGTGAGATCCACCCACTTCACCATCCGCGGTTGCTGAACCGGAGCGGCGGCGACCGTGGCGGGGATTGCCGACGAACTCGAGGCGTGTGTCGCGGTCAGCGCGGGGGTGGTGTCCGCGCTGGCGCCGCAACCTGCGGACGCCGCGATCACCGCGCCCATCGCCATGCCCCACGCCGTGCTGCGCATCACCAATCTGTTTACCGCAGCGCAACCGCCGGGTACACCAGTGCGCGCTATGACAATCACCAAGTTGACCGTGAAGGTGGCGCTCGCGGCTGCGGCCGCCGCCACGACGCTGACCGCGGGAGCAGGCCTGGCGCAGGCCGACCCTCACGGTCCGCCAGGACCGCCCTGGGTGCCTGGTGGGCCCGGCGTGAACGCCGGGGCGCCGGGCAATCCGCTACCACCGGGGCAGGGCTACCTGCCTCCGCCCGGACATCGCGCTGACTACGACAACGTCGTGCCTGTCTGGGCTCCGCCGGCGCCGCCACCGCCGCCATGGGCGCCGTGGTTGCCTGTCGTCTGGAACGCGGACCTGCCTGCATGGGGCGTCTGGTGGAACGGCGGCTTCATCCAGCTGTAAGCACCTTCAGAAACTGCTCTCGCGGCCCCGCACGAAGTTCAGTAGTGCGGGGTCGCTCGAGCTGAACCGGTCGACCTCCTCGCCGCCGTCACAGCGGTACAGGCCGACGGTGACGGAGTGGGATTGGCGGTCGATCACCGCCCAGTGCGCGCCGGCGTCCTCCCACCGCTGCAGCACCGCGACCGGGTCATCGCTCATATCCACCATCATGGCCCCGTGGGATGATGCGCAGTATGCGACTGGAGCATTGGACGGCAGTCGCGGTGGCGGCGCTCTTCATCTGGCTGGGGATGGTGCTGGCCATCTCGTTTCTGGAGGCGCCACTGAAGTTCCGTGCGCCGGGCGTCACGATCCCGCTCGGCCTGGGCATCGGCCGGCTGGTCTTCCGGGCCCTCAACAGTTGTGAAGCCGTGCTGGCGGCAGTCATCGTCGTGGCGTTGGTAATGGGTACTCCGGGAACGGGCGTCATCGTGGCAGTGGTGGTGGCCATCGCGGCACTGTTGGCTCAAGTGGTCGGGGTGCGACCGGCGCTGACGCGGCGCTCGGATGCCGTGCTGGCCGACGCCAGTCGGGCTGGATCCGGACGGTCGCACGCACACTACGTCTACGTCGGGTTCGAAGTCGTTAAGGTGCTGGCGCTACTTGTGAGCGGCGTTCTGCTGCTTAACTTTTGATGGAGGATGTCATGGATTCGATCTCACTGACTCAGCTCGCCGACGAACAACTGGCTACGGCCCGCTCGTCGAACAGTGGCCGCGCCGCGCACACCGTGCACGGCGGCCACGATCACCAGTTGCGGCAAACCCTGATTGCTCTGGCCAGTGGCCACGAACTCAGCGAGCACCACACGCCGGGGGAGACCACGCTGCAGGTACTGCGCGGTCACGTGCGGCTGGCCACCTCCGACGACGCATGGGAGGGTCACGCAGGTGATCTGCTGGTGGTTCCGCGCGACCGGCACGGACTGCAGGCAATCGACGACTCGGTGATCTTGCTGACGGTGCTGGCCGACAGCTGATCGGTCAATACCGATAGTCGGCCAGGTCGGTCGCGCCCTGGCGGACGTCGCCGTCGAGTAGGAGCAGGGCGGGCACCATTTCCGATGTGACCAGCCCGTGGCGGCCGGTCACGTCGTCGATGAGGTCGAAGCACTGGCCGATGACCTCCGGGGTGTCGACGACGATGGTGGTCACCGGCACCTGGCGGCCGTACTGAATCAGCTTGTCGCCGTGAGGTTTATGGTCGCCGTGGAAGCCCCAGATACCGCGCAGGACGGTGGCGCCCCCCACGGTTTGCGATTCCCACAGCCGCCGCACCAGGGCGCGGTGAATCGGCACCCCGTCGTGGTGAGTGGCAGCGTCGGTGTAGATCGTCAGCTTCTGACACAGCATGCGGCCGTGCGCGTCGACGGCGGGCAGGGCCGGCGGACGGGCCAGCAGCTGGCCGTCGCGTTTGCAGACCTGGACGCGTTCGACCGTCAGCAGCGGCTGGGCCATCAACGCCTCGAGCTCGGGCAGGGCACGCTGAGCCTGCGTGGCCGAGCCGACGGCGACGATCATGATCGGCACGTCGGTATTGCCGCTGAAGAAGCGGGCGCGACGCCGTCGACCGTCCGCGGTGCCGTCGACGCCGAGGTAGACCGTGGCCCCGGCGAACTGGTGTCGGTGAAGCAGTTCGCACACCGCGTAAAAGGCGGCTGCGCCGTCGATCCGGCGTCGGCGGCCCACGTAGATGGTGAGCCTGACCCCGTCGTCAGCTTCGGGCAGCTCGCCGTTGTAGAGGCGGGCCCGCTCCAGTGTGATGAGGCCGCGGTGGGTCATGGCGACGACGTCGTCGATGAGGCCGCCGATGTTCTCCGTGGTGTCGACGGCGGTGATCGCGATCGGGGGGTCCTCGGACAGGGTCAGCGACTCGTCGCTGCGGATCACGTGGCGTGGGCCGAAGCTGGCTATGCCGCGCAGCATCACGCTGTCGGCCACCTGGCGTTGGGTGTACAGGTCGAGCATCGACTCGGCCAGGTAGCGGGAACCGTCGCGTTGGCGTTCGCCGAAGAAGGCGGTCAGCTTGAGGTAGGTATCGCTCACAGGAGGCCCGCAATCCATTGACCGAGCAGCGCCGCGGCGACGCCCAGGACGACACTGACGACGAGATTGGCGACGGCGGGCCAGATCTGGCGTTCCTCGGTGAGGCGTTGAGTCTCCAACATCCAGGTGGAGAAGGTGGTGTACGCGCCGACGAACGCGGTGCCGGCCAGCAGCGCGGCGTGGTGGCTCAACGTGAGCCCGGTGACGAATCCGAGCAGCACCGCGCCACTGATGTTGACCGCCAGGGTGCCGAACGGGAAGGACCGGGCCGCCCGACGGGCCACCGCTCGGTCGACCATGAAGCGGGCCACCGAGCCCAGTCCGCCGATCAGCATCACCCCGGCCCAGATCGCGACCGTCATGCGCGGATCCTGACCCGGCGGACCAGCGCCGTCGCGATGTACACCGCGAGCAGTCCCGCGGCGATGCTGACCACGGTGTAGGCCGCAGCCAGGCCGTAGTGATGATGCTCGATCATCTTCAGGGTCTCGACCTGCATCGTGGAGAACGTCGTCAGACCACCGCACAGCCCGGTGCCCAACAGCGGTCGGCGATAGCTCGAGAGCGGCAGGCGTTCGAGCAGGCGGGTGGTGAAGTAGCCCAGCAGGAACGCGCCCACGATGTTGACGCCGAACGTGGCCCAAGGCCAGCGTGCGGGGTCGTCGACGAAGATCGTTGCGAGGATCGCACGTGCCAGGGTCCCCACCGCTCCGCCGACGAACACGGCCGCCAGTTCCCGGTTGTCATGGCCGAACACGGGCAATCCCCTTAACCGTCGATGAATCCGCGAGCAAGTATCACCCGTGGAAAGGCAGAATTGGCGCCATGGCGGCTAACCCCCGCGCCGGTAAGCCGGCGCTTCCCGAAGACCTCGTCGATCTTCCCCATCTGATCACCGCGTATTACTCGGTGAACCCGGACCCCGACAACATCGACCAGCAGGTGGTGTTCGGCACCTCGGGACATCGCGGCTCCAGTCTGGACGGGGCGTTCAACGAGGCGCACATTCTGGCCACCACCCAGGCGATTGTGGAGTACCGCGCCGCGCAGGGGACCACCGGCCCGCTGTTCATCGGACGCGACACCCACGGACTCTCTGAGCCGGCCTGGGTGTCGGCGCTGGAGGTGCTGGCCTCCAATGACGTTGTGGCGATGATCGATTCGGCCGACCGCTACACCCCGACCCCGGCGGTCAGCCACGCCATCCTTTCCTTCAACCGCGGGCGGAGCTCCGGCTTGGCCGACGGCATCGTGGTGACCCCGTCGCACAACCCGCCGCGCGACGGTGGGTTCAAATACAACCCGCCTAATGGCGGCCCGGCCGACACCGATGCCACCAGTGCGATTGCCAAGCGCGCCAACGAGATTCTGCGTGGTGGCCTGAAAGACGTGAAGCGGGTACCGCTGGCCCGTGCACTGGAGAGTGCCCAGCGTCACGACTACATGGACGCCTACGTGTCGGATCTGCCCAACGTCGTCGACATCCATGCGATCCGGGCGGAGAAGATCCGCATCGGGGCCGACCCGTTGGGCGGAGCCAGCGTCGACTACTGGGCAGCTATTGCTGAGCGCCACCAGCTTGACCTCACCGTGGTCAACCCACTGGTCGACGCGACGTGGCGGTTCATGACGCTGGACACCGACGGCAAGATCCGGATGGACTGCAGCTCGCCCAACGCGATGGCATCGCTGATCGCCAACCGCGAGTCGTATCAGATCGCCACCGGCAACGACGCCGACTCCGACCGGCACGGCATCGTCACACCCGACGGCGGGCTGCTGAACCCCAACCACTATCTGGCGGTCGCGATCGACTACCTGTACTCCCACCGGCCCGACTGGCCGGCCAGCGTAGCGGTGGGCAAGACGGCGGTCAGCTCGTCGATCATCGACCGGGTGGTCGCCGGCCTGGGCCGCAAGCTCATCGAGGTGCCGGTGGGCTTCAAGTGGTTCGTCGACGGATTGATCGGCGGCACAATCGGTTTCGGCGGTGAGGAGTCGGCGGGAGCGTCGTTCCTGCGTCGTGACGGTTCAGTGTGGACCACCGACAAGGACGGCATCATCCTGGCCCTGCTGGCATCGGAAATCCTGGCGGTCACCGGGGCCTCGCCGTCACAGCGCTATGACGAGCTGGCCGCCAAATACGGGGCACCGGTCTACGCCCGCGTCGACGCCCCGGCCAATCGGGAGCAGAAAGCGCGGCTGGCCAAGCTGTCCCCGGAGCAGGTCACCGCGACCGAGCTGGCCGGCGAGCCGATCACCGCGAAGCTGACCGCCGCTCCGGGGAATGGCGCCGCGCTGGGCGGCCTGAAGGTGACGACCGCAGACGGCTGGTTCGCCGCGCGGCCGTCGGGTACCGAGGACGTCTACAAGATTTACGCCGAGTCGTTCAAGGGTCCCGAGCACCTGGCGGAGGTGCAGGATGCGGCCCGTGAAGTGGTGAATTCAGTCATCGCGTGAGTGCACCCGGGGCGAGGAGACCGGGGGCCTGAGAGCGCGAGCACGACGGCGTTACGGCGACAACGTGCTGCTATCGCCTGTGCTCACGGTGACATCGGCGCTACCGCTTAGGTAGCTTTCGATGGCAATGATTTGGTAGTTGAACGTGCCAAGATTCATGCCGAGCGCGGCCCATGCGTCGAAGTGATTGCCCGCCGTGATGGTGCCACTGGACCGCCGATGCCGTCGCACGCTCCAGTACTGATCAAACGCGTCGACTCGTTTGAGGATGGAGGGATTCTTGGTTTTATGAGCGCGGTAGACGTCATACGTGTCGCCGTCGCTGAACACCGTGCCAACGTTCTGTCCCTCCGGAGGAGGACGGTCGTTGCCACCCCAATTGTCGACGATGTAGTACTCGACGAGCGGATCGGTCGTCCACCCATAGAGAGCCAGCCAAGCGCGCGGGGAATCGAAGGTGCCCGAGTAGGACACCGTCCGGCGCGAGCCGATGCGCCAGCCCTTGCCGCCAAGCCAGTTGTTCACTCCGCTCCATTGAGCTGTGTAGCGCCCGCCGTCCAGTGGGCAGAAATTCACAGTGCCCGGGTTGTCTTTCCAAATTTGAAAGTAGAACCCCTCGTCGGTGCCTTTGTGGTCGGAGTTGAAACACTCCTCGGCGTTGGCTGGTGCGACGGAGTTGGAGAGGGAGAGCGCCATGGCCATGACGAGCATGATGGCGACGCGTCTGCTGGTCGCGGCAAATCTGTTGAGACTTGCGAGCACGATTCCCTCATCTCGGCCGAATCGGGCTGCAGAGCCCGTCGGCGCATCAAGAACTGCGAGTGGCCCCGACCGTTCAGACCAGGTTAGCCGAGCCTTTGCGGGTGGGGTGTGAACGTCTACTTGAGGGTTAGTTCGTGTCGGACGCGTCGGGTCTGAGCACAGCGTTGGTTGCCGTCTGAATACAGTCATCTCGTGAGTTCTGTTGCGGAGGGCGACTGTCCCTCGGAAGCCGAGGAGAAGCTTCCGCGGGAAGTTTGGGTCCTGATCGCCGCCAACGCGGTGATCGCCCTGGGGTACGGCGTGGTGGCGCCGGTACTACCGCAGTTCGCCCGCAACTTCGGCGTGAGTATCAGCGCCGCCACGTTCGTGATCACCGCGTTCGCGTTGATGCGCCTGTGCTTCGCCCCAGCGTCGGGCATGTTGGTGCAGCGGCTGGGGGAGCGGCGCATCTATGTCAGCGGCCTGCTGATCGTGGCGCTGTCGACGGGGGCCTGCGCCTTCGCCCACACTTACTGGCAGCTCTTGGTGTTCCGGGCGCTGGGCGGCATCGGCTCGACGATGTTCTTCGTCTCCGCGCTGGGCCTGATGATCCGGATCAGCCCGGACAATGCCCGCGGCCGGGTGGCAGGGATGTTCTCCAGCGCGTTCCTGGTCGGCTCGGTCGCCGGCCCGCTGCTCGGCAGCTTGACTGCAGGGCTGGGCCTGGCCGCGCCGTTCCTCATCTATGGCGCGGCCCTGCTGATCGCGGCCGCGGTGGTGTTCATCAGCCTGCGGCATTCGCACCTGGCGGCGCCGGCTCCCGCCGACGAGCTGACGGTCACACTGCGGGTGGCGCTGCGCCACCCGGCTTATCGGGCCGCGCTGCTGTCCAACTTCGCGACTGGCTGGTCGGCGTTCGGGTTGCGCGTCGCATTGGTGCCGCTCTTCATCACCGAGGCGCTGCACCGGGGGCCAGGGGTTGCCGGTGCAGCGCTGGCCACCTTCGCCGCAGGCAACGTGGCGGCGGTGATCCCGTCGGGCCGGTTGTCCGACCGGACCGGGCGGCGGCCGTTGCTGATCGCGGGGCTGGGGGCATCGGGGTTGACGACGGCGGTGGTCGGAGCGGCGACGTCGCTGCCGGTCTTCCTCATCGGTGCATTCGTCGCCGGGGCTGCCACTGGGGTGTTCACCTCGCCGCAGCAAGCCGCGGTGGCCGACATCATCGGCAAAGCGCGCGGCGGGACGGCCGTCGCGACATTCCAGATGATGTCGGACCTGGGGTCGATCGCGGGATCGCTGGGGGTGGGGGAGATCGCCCAGCACTTATCGTTCGAGTGGGCGTTCGCGATTAGTGGAGTCATCCTGGTGGCGGCCTCGCTGGGCTGGCTGCTGGCACCGGAAACACGCAACAGCCCGCCGCTGGAGCACACTCCGCCCCGCCCGCTCGGGCCGGAGGCCGCCGGAGAGCTGCCGTGACCAGCGATTTTGAAGCGGGCCCGCCGGTGGTGTAATTTCGGTGGGCACACCTGGGGCTATGGCGCAGTTGGTAGCGCACCACACTGGCAGTGTGGGGGTCAGGGGTTCGAGTCCCCTTAGCTCCACCAGGCAAAACAACACCCGTTCGGGTGCTCAGCAGGTCGTTTGACGACAGTTTTGACGACAGTTCTCGGTCGGCTGCCGCCGATCCCGCCCGCGTGAAGCGAGCGACTGGCTGGGCGTAACGGGGCTCCTGAACCACACTTGAGGTACACAAGCCGCCATTGCATATCGACACCGGCTGAACTCGCGGCTTGGCTTTACAGCCGCCCTGCGAGGCGTCCGATGTGCTGACGTCAACCTTGACGACACCGCGCGGCGGTGTCGTACGTTCGATGATTGATGGTGCACAGGCCGTGCCGGTATACCTGCGAACGACCCGCCTGGGTTTGATAGACCGCCTTTGAAGCGATGAGATCAGCGTGCTGCTGTGCCGCAACCGCGGCACGATGAGCGCGCTTCTCTCGGGTTGCCGCCCACCAGACAATCAGTCCGATCACATACGCTGCCTCGAAGAGCCAGCCCACCACTGTCCGTGCTCCCGACGGGTTCGCCGCACCAGCCTGCACGGCTAGGAAAGTGCCAAGGAGGTATGGCCAGGCAATTACGACGAATGCGAGCAGAAACATGATCGCGAAGGCCAGGAACCCGGTGTCACCACCTGATCGGCGTCGTCGCCCCCAGGACGAACCTGCCGAAAACGGACCGACACCGACCCCAATCCCGCGAGTCGAGATGCCGCCTCGAACGCCAAAAAAGCTACCGCCGACCCCCAGTCGCATGGCGCGACCCTACAACGGAGTTTCCCGACGATGCGGGGTGTTCAGTCACCTCTCTGCGACGCCGGGCTCGAACCTCATCAGTTGCGGCGGACCTTTGCGCAACGAGAGCCACCATGGACCCTCCATCGGCTGTTGGTCAGCGACGTTCGTCCATCGCGTTGTGAGTCGGATCAGCTGGTCCCAAGCTGGCTTACTGCCGACGTCGCCGTGCAGATGAACAACCTTCAATCGATGGGTGATCGCCAGGTCAGCTTCAACCGGTCGTGTTCGCAATCGCCGGTCGTTGGTGATCATGACCCAGCCGCGGTCTCCCACGATCGGTATCCAGTCGGTGTCGAGTATCCCTCGCGGCAACAGTTCCTCAACCGGTGTCCGGCTGAATCTCGCAGTGTCGCGGCGCACTGCAACCATCGCGTTGCCGAGACTGAGCAGGTTCTCGTCGACGACATACCGAACATCACCGATCGCTGCCGCCACCCGCTGCTCCGCTACCTAGGCCGCCGTGAGTCCGTACTTGTCGGTGTAGTCGAGCGCCTGTTGAACGTGATGCAGGCTCAGCCCGTAATCTGCAGCGAGATCTTCGGGCGGCACACCGCCCCTTGCCATTCCGGCAATGGTGACTGGTGACACGCGGCTACCGACGAAGGTCGGCTGGCCACTTAGGCGCGCTGGATTGATGACAATGTCAGGAAAATCCTTGTCGGCAGGAAGCTGGGCGATGATCTGCTCACCCTCGTCATCGTGCTCAAGAATGGCGACATCAGCCAGCCACTTCGCGTCACCTAGCAGGCGCTGCCCGGTGCGAACAATGACCTCTTCATCCGGCAGTCCAACCTCCTCACCACCGATAGTTACGTCGTGGTCATGAACGTCGAGATATGGCCTCATATGCGCAAGCGGGTAGGCGCTTCCGTATAGCCGGCGTAGACCTTCGACGGCGCCACGTAAGCGTGACGTGCGGACGTTCTCACGGTCGCGGAACTCGGCGAGCATCCGAACTTCGACGAATTCGCCCCAGGTGACCCAGTCAGTGTCGCGGGGCACGACCCGCAGGATGGGCTCGTAGGCCGTGCCGCTGCGTTCGTAGCCATTAAGCCACCGCTTTGCTGTGCCGCTGCGGAGTCCGATCAGACGGTCTACCTCGGCGTATACGTAGACCTCACGATCAAGCATTGAGGCGACGGACATGCGCGCAAGCATGACACACCCTATCGGCAGCGGACGACAGGTTTGCCGAGTCGTGTCATTGACCTAACCATTGGACTACAGTCCTAGCCCGTCTCGTCGATGCCGCTCGCACCGAACAGCGACCCCATCGAATCCAAGGCATCCCGTTGAACGGCCTCGATGACCTCGACATACGTTCCGGTTGTCACAGTGATTGAGCTGTGGCGCAAGATCTTTTGCACCGTCGCTGGCTGGACTCCCATAGTGAAGAGCAGCGTCGCACACGAGTGCCGGAGATCGTGGACCCTAAGTTGCGGCACATCCGCCTTCTCGCATAGGCGGTGGAACATGCGGTTGACGTTGCGCGGCTCCAAAGCGCCGCCCTGAGGAGTCGTGAACACCAAGCCGATGTCGCGCCACGTGGAGCCAGCGGCCAGGCGCTCCTCAAGCTGGCGCCGACGGTGGTTAGTCAGGATCGGCACGAGCGTCCGAGGTATTGGCAGAACTGCAACGGACCCTTCAGTTTTGACGTTCTCAAGCTTGAGTTGCCCGTCCACGCGGTGTAACGCTCGCCTGATTGTGATCCGCTCAGCGTCTAGGTCGACGTCGGACCATTGCAGCCCGAGCGCCTCACCGCGGCGAAGTCCCATCGACAATGCGACCGCCCACAGTGCGTAGAGGCGGGTGGCCTCAGCCGTCTTGAGGAAGCGCATCGCCTCGGCCCGCGTGAAAGAGCGCACTTTCCGGTCGTCGGTCACGCGCAACTGGACCAGTCGGGCTACGTTGCGACTCAGCACTTCTTCATCGACCGCATCCTGCAAAGCCGCCCGCAGCACGCGCAGAATGTGACGAATTGAGCTCGCAGACAACGTGTCATTGCAGCACTTGGCAGGTACGAGAGCGCAGCATCGTGCCTGTGACTTGCGCCCTCGCGCCGCATCCTTCCCCTGAGCGCAGCATTGGCATCGGGTCTGTAGTCCGGTCAACCAGGAACGAATGTGCGAGGCCTGCAGTGACTTAAGCTTTCGAGTGCCGATGCCGGGGATGATGTGCAGGCGTACGTCGCCCTCATACGTCGCGTACGTCGTGCGCCGTACGCTCGGTTCTGCGATGTGCTCAAGCCAATAGTTCATGTACTCAGCCACCGTCAACGTCGTTGTTGCAGTCGGTATGCCGCGTCGCTGTTGATCGAGAACCTTGCCCAGTTCGTCCAGGGCGGCGCGCTCGGTGTCGCCGTAAACGCTGATGCGCCTCCGTCGTCCATCTGGCGTGTCGACGAAGACCTTGGCTTCCCAGCGCCCATCAGCCCGCCGATACACGCCACCTTGGCCGTTCGCGTTGCGTCGCGCCTTACCACCATTAGCCATCACGCGGCTCCTTCAATCAAGCCGGAAAGATAGTCATCGAAAGATTGCCGCACGATCCGCCGGCACCTACCGATCTGTACTGACTTGACACGTCCGTCCCAGATGAGCCGGTAAACCATCCATCGACTGACTGCGAGACGATCCGCCGCCGCCTGCACGGTAATCAGCTCAGCACTGAATTCAGTATGCATCCGATCTCCTCTCCGTGTGAAGCAATCCGGAATGCGGCCATCGTCCATTTCGCATTGGTTCGTTGGGAGTGAGTTGTGCTGTGTACGAGGAATTTCCATGTGGTCGCGATGACGTGCCGAACGGGTCATGCGATCGGTTCTCTGGTGTGATCATGTTGACCAGTCCGGTGTTGGGGATTGGTCCTGCGTCCAGCGGTTCGCGCGGACGAGATGGCGATTTTCGATCATTCGGTGCGCTGCCGACACGACTAAAATACGTTCGCCGAGATTGCCCAGCCCGGCTCGATCGAATGCCCATTCCATTTCTTCGGCACCCTGTAGCGCCCGAGGACGTTCGTCGGTCGCGATGTCCGAGCGGTGGTGACGGTGCTCCCGGGTCCACTCAGCTCGGTGCTCGCGTAGCGCACCCATCGTGGTGGAGAAGAGCCGGGACTTGGTGGTGATGTGTCCACGAAAGCCGAGAGTGTGCAGCCAGCGGTCTATCCCCGAGTAGGCGCCGCGATCGGCTAGTTCGAGGATCGTAGTCAGAATCGCCCTCACATGTGTGGTGACGTCCAAGTCGGGAACGGCGAGGGGTGACATCCGTCGGATTCCAACACCAAAGTCGGCGACGGACTTGGTCACGTACTTGGCCAGGTAGGCCGCGACCGATCGACGCGACTGGCGAGGCATTGCCGCGTCGCAGTCGCTACTGCCAGAGTGCAACGGTCGCGCATCAGTCTGTGTGCCGAATTGTATTACCCTGCCGCCGATTTCAGAAGCTCTCGCGGGGTCGGCAACGGTGAGTGCGACGCCGCTTGCGGCCTGATGGATCAGAAGGGCCAGGTCGGTGGCTGTGATCGAGGAGTTGGGTGGTGTTGGGGGTTGGCCCGGCTCGGGCGGCTCGTCGAGGCGGATTACCGCATGGAAGTGCGGAATCGCGCGACGTTGCATCTCGGTCACCTTCACGAAGTTGATCCGGGCAGCAGTGGGGGATTCGCCGAGCGCGCGCAAGCGTCTACGCAAGAGTCGGCGCAGGGCTATGGTGAAGCGCCGCCACAGTTCAGGGGCATGCCAGGCGAACAGGACATGCCCCGTGTAGTCGTAACAGTCCTCGCAGAGAGGCTGACCGACGTGAGCATCGCCTTCATGGTGGATGGAGCTGCACCACAGAGGTCTCCCGTGCTGGCAGCGTTTACGGCCCTGATCGTGGCAGGGGCGAGCCTGGCCCCGCTGGCCGTCATCCCGTGTGGTGTGCACGGCCCCGAAGCTGGGCGCAGTCAACGTGACGAAGACCTGGGGGTGCTCGGCGACCGTTCGCGGCAGGTCGTGGTGGCCACCGTGCAGGCCGGCGTGTACGAGTTGCCAGGTGTCGCGGGCGTAGAGATCGGAGCAGGACGGGCAGGCGATTGCGCGTCGGTTGTTGCACCGGGTCCACACTCGATGCTCGCGACCCAAGCTGTTGGTTCCGATCAGACGGACCGGATTCGCGCAGAACCCAGCGTTCTCCGCGTTATCCCACCAGGTCTGGAAATCGCGAGAGGCGGCTCGCCGCACCATTTGTGCCACTACGCCCGAGGTGTCGGCCCTGGCGGGAAGGCCCGGCAGGGTCGGTACCGACACAGCTGAAGCGACGACATTGACTGGAGTGACGGTCATGGCTGACGATTCCCGTTCTCGGTGGGCCGAGGTAGCGCTCGTACGGGGGAGAAGCGGCTGGCGAGATCGTCGATGTCGGGATCGGTGACGTGGAAGGCGCGAACTCTGAGCGGTTCAGCGTTGCCGTCGATGCAGACGTAACCGACGCCGGGAGTGGAGGTGGAGATTCGGTCGCATAATGCGCCGGCGTCCCGGGCGGCAGTCCCGAGCACCATGGTCGTTTGGGTGGCTTCGCTCATTCGCAGTCCGATCCGGATGGAGAAGAGCTGCCGGAGAGGAAGGACGTCCTTGGAAGGGTCTTGTACCGCGGCAACCACCGAGATACCGACCGCGCGTCCCTGGGATAACAGCAGTCCGAGGAGCTGTTCCGCTTCGGCGCGCAGCTTTCGGTCACCGACATATGCGGTTAGAGAGGCGATTTCGTCGACAGCCAAGATGATTAGCGGTGCGGCGGCGGTGGGGGTGTGTAGGCGGGTCTTTCCCCGCAGCCGTTGCGCACGTTTCTGCATCACCGCGACGACAGCCCGCAGCAGTGCGAGCGTCTGTACGCCGTTGTCATGAGCAAGAGCGGTGAACATCGCCCGTCCGCGCCCGAACTCCATCCCGCCTTTGGGATCCACGACAGCTACGCGTACGCAGCCAGATCGCACCGCGGGGGCAATGGCGGCAATGATGGACCACAGCACCGAGCCCTTCCCGGAGCCGGTCGCGCCTGCGACCAAGATGTGCTGTCCCAGCAGCGGTAAGCTCCACCATTCACCTGCCTCGGTAACCCCGACGCACAGTCGGGACAGGTCTGTTGCAGCGTCGGCGGCGCGACGGGGAAGTCGGATCGGTGTCTCCAGTGGATCGCCGTGATGGGTGCTGACGCTGATCGAGCCCGGTCGGATCGAGCGAATGGTCACACGGCGAGCACTCAGCGCTTCGGCTAACGCGTCACCTCGGGATTGCCAGTCGGCCAACGACTGACCCGTGAGGATCCGGACCTCGAGAACGTCGCTCGTGGCACCGATCGTGACCGAGCGCAGACTCGGCACCATGACGTGACCGTCGAGGCCGGCGGTCAAGCCGCAGAGCTTGCAGACGGTGGCCCATCGTCCGCGATAGATACCCCATGTGCGCCACTGGATGCGCATGCGGACCGTCACCCACTCACGGAAGGTGTTGGGGGATAACAGGAACCAGCTGAATAGTGCGAAGGCTCCTAAGGCCGCCGCGAGTAGGCCGAAGAGCGGACCGTAATTGATGGCGATCCAGACGCTTGTGATGGTCGGAATGCTGATCATCGGAAACAGCACCGATGCCCATACCAGCGCGACCGTCGCTTTGGCGAAGGCTACGACGGCAACCATGACAGCGTCGTCGAAGTCCGATTCGTTGCGGCGAGAGCGGTTGGAGCGATGAGATCGTGAGTAACCAGTCATGACAGACCTCCGACAGGTTCGTGCGGATCAGGACGGGGATTGATGGTTCGGGGGGGCGCAGCACCGCAGTGCTTGGGTGTTGCGGTGCTGCGCCCACTCGGCGACGGGGTTATGCGGCAGGCTTGCCTGTACCGCTGGGTATGCCGCTTGAAGGTGCGGTCCTGGGCGTGGCGATGACGCCTGCCAGTGGCGCACCTGAAGCGCGGATCGCCTCGGCACGGAACGCGACTCCGCTGCGACTGTCCTGGCTCCACGGCAAGGCAACCAAGCCCTCGATGTGGACCGGCTGGCCGACCGTCACATTCGGGTCGCCGGCAACCGTCACGGTGATGACGTCGCCGCCCGTGGAGTCCAGCGCCATCACTTGGACCTGCCACAGCGGCAGACTTGTCTCGCGATCCAGCTTCGGCTGGCCGGTGTCGAAAGCGATCCGCTGTTCGGGCGCTCGCGTGCACACAAACGACACACCGCCGGTGTCAATACGTAGCTTCATTCCAAATGTCCTTCCCTCTGTTGTCTCGCGACCGCTCGGCCGCGACCACCAGTTCAGGCGGACAACTCGGACATTCCCAGGGCATCAGTTGGACAAAGCGGACAGACGCCGGGACAACGCGGACACTCGGACGACAATCGCGCGCCAACTTCTGTGCTTTGGGCGTCGCTAATGCTGGCACCGCGCTCCTAGCATGAGCAGATCGAGAAGCTACCTGTTCCTAACCACGCACTGACGACGCGAATGAGCGAAAAGGGTTTCAGCGAAACCAGACTCGCAACAGCCGCCGGTGTCGACGTCAAGACGGTGGGCCGCTGGGTCAGGGGTGAATCACTGCCCCAAGCGGTCAACGCGCGCGCCACCGCCGACGCACTGGGCTGCGATCCGCAGACGCTTTGGCCAGACATCTTTCCCACCCTGTGCCCACCTGGTACCGGCACTGTCGCCGTCAGTGTGTACCGAAGCCGCGCGGACGTCCCTGTCGCCGTGTGGACCCAACTGTTCGGCGGCGCCGCCGAGCAGATCGACATCCTGGTCTACGGGGGCACCTTCCTCTTCGACGGCATTCCCAGGTTCTGCTCAATGCTCGCAGTCGCGGCCGAACGCGGAGTCGCCACTCGCTTCATCGTGGGTGATCCCGATTGCGCTGCGGTCAGCCAACGGGGGGACGAGGAGACGATTGGCTCAGTTCTGGCCGCTCGCTGCCAGATCACACTCGCACGACTGGCTTCACTCGCAGATGCCCCGGGCTTGGAGGTGCGCACACACGCCACACCGCTGTACACGTCGATGTTCCGCGCGGACAACACCCTGATTGCCAACCCGCACCTCTACGGTGCTCCTGCCAGCGACAATCCCGTCCTCTTTATTAGACGTGACGACGCGCCCGAGCTGTGGCGCGATCACCAAGTCTCTTTCGAACGGGTGTGGAACACCGCCCAACCATTACCCATCCACGCCTGAACTGCCGATTGGAGAACCGTATGGCCCGGACCGACTACTACAACGACCCCCACGCGCCAGCCGCAAACAGTGTGGTGCCCTCCACCACCGCCGTCGTCACCGATTCACATGATCGCATCGTGCTAATTCGCCGCCGCGACAATAATCTGTGGGCATTGCCGGGTGGCGCAATGGAATTGGGTGAATTCATCGTCGACGCTGCGGTTCGTGAAGTGAAAGAGGAAACCGGTCTCGACGTCGACATCACCGGACTCATCGGTGTCTACACAAGCCCCTGGCACGTGATGGCCTACGCCGACGGTGAAGTCCGTCAACAGTTCTCGCTGTGCTTCACCACCCGGCTTCTGGGCGGACAGTTGCGAGTCGATTCGGAAAGCACCGACATCGCTTGGACATTGCGAGGCGAACTCGATTCATTGGATATCCATCCGTCGATGCGGCTGCGCATTCAGCACTACTTCCAACACCGCAGTAGCCCATACCTCGGGTAGCCCCGCTTTGGGCCGTCTCTAACAGGCGGACGCACCAACCCGCGCTGCCGCCGCCAACAGGCTCGGAGCCGCCCGCCCGATCGCACGATGTACAGGATCGCCATTGGGGTATCGCGACAAAATCTCCGTAACCCGATCTTCAGCCCTTACAGGCGAGCCTTGTGGGCTAGTGGTCAAGTCGGCGCACGTCAGCACGTCCAGTAACAACGAGGAGGGTGCCGTGAACTCGGCTAGCGCGTCTAAGAGGCCGCGCTCCCGCGCCTCGAACACCGCGCCTGTGTGATAGGCCACGAGCGCCACCACCACCGCAGAGAAGCCCTCGTCGCGGACGAAGACTGCGCCGTCGATGGGGTGAAAACCCGTCGATCGAACTGATGGCGCATAGCCGACATCGTGAAGCCACGCGGCAGTCACCACCGCGTCGGCATCAACGGCGCCCAAGCCGACGACCAATCGCTCTGCCGTCGCCGCGACTCCGCGGACATGGGCCCACCGATGTGGCAGATCGGCCAGTCGCTCCTCGGCGATCGCCCGTGCACGCGCCGTGTCAGTCACCACGATCAAAGTCTACGAGTAGTTCCGACATGGCATCGACATCAACTGTGCGAAAGATCTACGCCGCGGCGGCTCCCGTCCGCTGGCGCTCCCGTCCGCCACCACGGACCGAATGATCCCCCCTGGATTGAGGCTGTGAGAACTTTCTCTACTGTTATCAAGAACAGGTTCTCAGCCCATTTCGGGATCGCCGTGAGTGGCGTCCACAAAGCGGTCGATGGCCCTATCGATTCGATCCCGAGCGACTTCACCCGATATTCGCCCACTGCTGAACGCCGCCAAATTGGCAAGCCACACATCAGCGATCAGCCCCGCTAGTCGCTGGTTTCTGACCGTGGGCTCCCCGCCGCTCAAAGTCCTTGCCAGCAGGCCTTCAATGACGTCGATCGCTTCGTCTGTGGCCGTGGCGGCAGTGTGGTCGGCGAGGACGAAGGCGCGCGTCACCGCCTCGGTCAAGCGCGGGTCTTGTTGCCATTCGGCATGCAGACAGTCGACGAGCAAGCGAAGACGTTCGCGCGGCGTCGACGCGGTGACGGTCCAATCGCGGCTGTCTCCAAATTCTTGGAACTCGCGGGTCAACGCCGATACCAAGAGATGGATCTTGGAGGGGAAGTACCGGTAGAGCGTGCTGACGCCGATACCGACCTGCGCGGCCACGGCGCGAACCTGCACGGCCTCGTAACCGCCACTAACTGCCAGCATCATCGCCGCGTCTACTGCGCTATTACGGCGGTAGGTGTCGACACCGCAAAGGTCGGCCGCTCTATCGGGGCGGTGCCGTCTCACCTTGGGAGCCATGCTGCCAACGCCATGCTCAGTTGCTGTGATCACCAGTTGATCGGTGAGGCGTGCCGGTGAGCCGATGAAACAGGTCCTCGAATTCACTCACGTCACCGTGCGCAGCGAAATGATCGGCACCCACCGTCACGAAGACTGCGGTGGCGGTGAACCGGGTAATGCCATCGCGACTGACTCCCGTTCCGCTGACGTGAAGGGCACGTCCTTGGCGGCCGGTGATCTGGGCATTAATCCTGTGCGGTTCGTGCAACGGGACCGGTCGCAGATACTCCACTGTCAGACTGCGTGTCACCGCGGGCGTGCCGGCCACCCACAATGTGAAGCCCAGTACGTCGTCACAGGCTGTCGCTACCGCGCCGCCGTGCGCCAGTCCTGGTGCGCCGATATGGCGCTCATCGAACGTCACATCGCTGTAGACCTCGTCACCGTGGCGATAGACAACCAGCTGCAATCCATGCGAATTCGCGGGTCCGCACCCGGTACACGTCGGGGTATGCGGAGGCAGCAGTTGTGGCCCCGGATGTGCTGTGTCACTCATCGTCATCCCCTTGTTCCGCAACGTGATTCGCGATGTCGCCGGGCCCGCATCGGTACTGCAACGACTTTGGGTCGGCAGCTTCCGGACGAGCCAAGACCCTCCCGCGTAGACACGACGGCCATGCCTACTGACCAGGGTGTTCTCCGTAACCGCGGACACACCTACGAACAGTTTCGCTACGCTACTCTTGGTACCATATCTTCACGCCTGCTGGAAACGCCGCCTGCAGGTCCCAATTTCCGGAGGGGCAACCTAGTGAGCACTCAACCGGCGGCGTACGCAGACGACGATGATGACATCGACCCCCGCCGGATCAGGTCGCGTAACCGATTGCTCGACGCGGCGGCCACACTCCTCACCACCGGGGGAATCGAAGCCGTCACGATCGATGCGGTGACCAAAGCCTCCAAGGTCGCTCGCACTACCCTCTATCGGCATTTCACCAGCTCATCGCAATTGCTCGCGGCCACATTCGAGCGCCTGCTGCCGCACGTCACTGCACCGACACCCGACGAGGGGTCGTTGCGCGAGCGACTGATTGAAATACTCAGCCGACAGGCTGCACTTTTTGCCGAGGCGCCGATCCAGGTCACCACGCTGGCTTGGGTCGCCCTCGGGCCCACCGATCCTGCCGCTGACGGCACCGGAGACGAGCACAGCCCAGCTGGCAGCCTGCGTTCCCGGGTCGTCGAGCAGTACCGCAAACCGTTCGACGAGATCCTGTCGAGCGACCAGGCTCGCGAAGAACTTGACGATTTCGACCTCGAATTGGCTGAGTGCCAGCTCGTCGGTCCGCTGGTCTTCGCACGCATGACCGGACTCTGCGCCATCAGCCATGACCAGTGCGTCCGCATCGTCGACGACTTTCTTGCCGCGCACTCGCGCACGCGAACCGAAGCGTGACAGCGAACTTCTTGTAGAGCGGCGGCGTTTGTCTGCCGAGCGCCTCGTCGTGACCGGAACTGCGGGATTGTGGCGGGGTGGATCACGGCTGAGGCCGAGCTGGATTCTTGCTTGTGAATCCGTGCTTTCCCCGACCGCTGGCAAACTTGCATAGCTTTACGCTACTTGGTGTAGCAATACGCTATGTAGCGTTGCGCTACTACAAGTACACTTATGGAGTCCCGCTGTCCGCTATCCAGTGAGCCCGTCATATGAAAACCCCTGTCCGCGTGAGTCGTTCGTCGAATCGCGCCGCTGTTAGTCGCACGCTGAATCACTGGCGGCACCATCCGCCGTTACGAACGGCCGGGACCGTGACGCTGGCCCTGGTCGTAGTGGTGGTATCGACGGTCTACCTGCAATTTCGCGGTGAGTTCAGTCCGGCCATGCACTTGACCCTGGTGTCGGATCGCGCTGGGCTGGTCATGGAGCCCGGGGCAAAAGTGACCTATAACGGCGTCGAAATCGGCCGGGTCGCCGCGGTGCGCGCGATCCAGCAGGGCGACACCACCAAGGCGAAACTGTCCCTGGACGTCGCTCCAAAGTACATCGAGCTGATCCCGGCCAACGTGACCGCCGAGATCAAGGCCAGCACGGTATTCGGCAACAAGTATGTAGCTTTCCGTAGCCCGTCGAGACCGGCATCTGCGCGGGTGTCGAGCTCGCAGGTGATCGACGTGTCGCACGTGACGACCGAATTCAACACCCTGTTCGAAACCTTGATGTCGATCGCGCAGAAAGTCGATCCCGTCAAACTCAACCTCACTCTTGCGGCCACCGCCGAGGCACTGGACGGGCACGGCCTCGACTTCGGCCGATCGATCGTCGCGGGCAATGCTGTCCTCGACGACATCAACCCTCAGATGCCGCAGATCCGCGAAGACACCAGACGCCTTACCGACCTCGCCGACGTTTATGCCAAATCCTCGCCCGATTTTTGGAACTTCCTCAACAATGCAGCGACCACGGCAGGCACGGTCAATGAGCAGCGAGCCGATCTGGATGCGGCGCTGCTGGCTGCCGCGGGGTTTGGCGACACCGGCGCTGACGTCGTGGGGCGGGGAAGTCCCTACCTGGTGCGAGGTCTGGCCGACCTGGTGACGACGACGGACACCTTGAACACCTATAGCCCCGAATTTCTCTGCAGCATAAGAAATTATGCTGCGATCCTGCCGCAGACCGTTGAATCGGCAGGCGGCAACGGCTACTCAATTGACTTCCGTATCGGGCTCACCGGTGCGCCGAATCCGTACGTCTACCCCGACAACCTGCCCCGTTCCAATGCGCGAGGCGGCCCGGGCGGGGCCCCTGGATGTTGGCAGACAGTCACCAAGGATTTCTGGCCCGCCCCGTACCTGGTGGCCGATACCGGCGCATCGTTGGCTCCCTACAATCACCTCGAACTTGGGCAGCCATTGCTTACCGAATATGTGTGGGGGCGCCAGGTCGGTGAAAACACCATCAATCCCTAGGACGGCCGGCCTGCGGACCGACCGGCGCACGACCATGTCGAAGCGGCCGTCAGCGGCCTCGATACGCAGAAGCGCGAGAGTCCAATGGAACTGGGAGCGAGCGACACTGGGCAGCGCGCAGCCGCCTCAGGAAACGGTTCGCCGCCTGACTCGTAAGGGCATCGAGACCGGTCCTCGCAGTGAAGGATTGGTACCCCAGCGCACTGGTCCAGCGAGCTCCAGGCCGTCGAGTTCGTCCAGCAGATGGTCGACCGCTGTGATCACTTCGAGTCGTGCGAGATGAGCGCCAAGACAAAAATGAAGTCCATGGCCGAATGCCAGGTGCCCGGTCGTGTCGCGATGAGGGTCGAACCGATCGGGGTCGCTGAACTTCGCCGGGTCTCGGTTCGCCGAGGCGTAGAAGAGCAACGCCTTTGCACCCTTAGGGATCAGCGTGTCGCCGATCCGATAGGGCGCGGTAGCGGTTCTGGTGACCCACTGCACCGGCGAGCCCCAACGCGCGGTCTCCTCGACCGCAGGGCGAAGCAGGCTGCGGTCGGCTTTCAACGTCAGGAAGAACTCGCGGTCTTCGGCGAGCCTGACGAGCAGCATGCCCAAAAGGTTCGTGGTGGTCTCGTTGCCGGCGACCAGAAGTATGAGCGCGTAGAAGAAAGCTTCCTGATCGCTGAGCTCGCCGGATTCTTTGGCTGCCTGCAACCAACCCAAGAGATCGTCTGCCGACGTGCTGGACCGCCGGCCCATCTCGATGTCTATGAAGCTGCGCATCTGCACGTAGGACTGAAGTAGTGAACCGACGTATCGCATGACCTCGTGCACCGACCGCGGTCCGAATAGTCTCGCGAACTTGTTGGATACGGCGCGGAAGGCCGGCCACTGAGGATGGGGAATACCCAAGATTGTGGCAATGACGTTGATGGGCATGGGGATCGTCAGCGCCGCGACCATGTCAATGACGTCACCGTCTCGCAGTGGCCTGATCGCCTCATCGGACAACGCGCGAATATCTGTGGCCAGAGTCTGTACCGAACGCTTGCTGAACATGGGCGCGGTCAGATGCCGCAGGCGGGTGTGATCGGGTGGGTCTGTGGTGAGTACAGCACTGGTGACAAACGACCGCAGCATGATGCCGTCCCTCGACGAGAACACCTCATTGTTGCGAACGGCCTTGTGCACGTCCTCGTAGCGCCCCATCATCCAGACGCCGAGCCGCTCGTTGACGACCACCGGATGCTCACGAATGCGCAGCAGCTCGGGATAGGGGTCGGCGATGTTCTCGGCGAGCGTCGGATCGAATGTGGTTCGTGGCACCGACTTCGGCGCCGATGCAGTGCGTGGGCGCCGTAGATCGCGGTAAGCCCCTGTCGCAACCGGACGCCACAGATCAGTGACGGAGCTGCGAGTTGCAGAAAGCACCGCGCGTGGTGGGGGCCGTAGAAGATCCGTCGACATAACATGACGTTAGGCCGGTCGCAATGGCTCGATAATGACAGAATCAGACAGACATTTGATATTTTCAGACACATGCCTAGTCCGATGGCCCCGGTGTGGGACGTGGCGCGATCCTCGGCGCCGGGTCGACACATCTTGGAGACCGCGGTACACCACGGCCTCGATCCTGAAATCTGCTTGTCTGGAACAGGACTCACGTCGCAGGGGTTGAGGGACCCGAGCAGCGAGATGCATGCGAGTCAGGAACTGACGATGATTCGCAACCTGATCGGCCGACTCGGCGATCAACCGGGACTGGGTACGGAAACCGGTGCGCGCTACAACTTCGCCGACATGGGCATTCTAGGTTATGCACTGATTTCGAGTCCCACCGTCGGGGACGCGATAGAGGTCGCCTGCCGGTACGCCGCACTCAGTACGGTCTACCTGAGTCTGGCCGCACCAGAACTCAACAACACCGAAGCGGTCATCGGTCTTGATAACGCCCAGGTTCCTCCCGATGTGCGGAGGTTTCTGCTCGAACGCGATTTTGCAATGTTCCTGCAGATCTTGCCGCCGCTCATGCGTGGCGTTGACGCGCCGATCGCGATGCGACTGGAGGTGGCGGATCTGCAGCTGCCGGCAAGTCTGGTGGAGATCGACAACGTGACGGTCACTGTGGAGAACGCGGTGCGCAACGCCCTGATTGTCCCGGCTGATCTGGTGAGCCAACCGATGCCCGCGCCAGAACCCCAGACTGCGGCGATCTGTATCCGCCAGTGCGAGGAGTTATTGAACCGTCGACGAACCCGTCGTGGCGTCTCAGCCTCGGTGCGGATGCGGATGATCCAAGATTCGACCCAGATCCCATCCATGGCAACCATCGCGAGGGAACTCTGCATCACCGATCGCACGTTGCACCGTCACTTGGCGGGAGAGGGAACCAGCTACCGCGCACTCGCAGACGAGGTTCGCGCAGCGCTGGCCGCCGAGCTGTTGAGTTCGGGACTCACTGTCGAGGAAACTGCACGCCGACTTGGCTATTCCGAGACGGCCGCATTCACTCGCGCCCATATTCGGTGGAATGGGCGCCCACCCAGTGAGTCCAAGCGCCGTGGGCGGTCAACGGCTCAACCGTGATGTGAGGGCAAGCTGCATGCTCACGCGCCGACGTCGACTGTCGGGCGGTATTGCGACGGTGCCGCAGTCCTCGGTCTAGTGGCGAGACGTTGTGGCCACCAGCTCCGTTCGCGCAGCAACGTAGCGATGGCGGGTACGGTCAGCGTCCGGACCAGGAAAGTATCCAACAACAGTCCGCAGCCAATGATGAGGCCAGTCTCGATCATGATCGCGACCGAGCCGATCATCAAGCCGAACATGCTCGCGGCGAAGATCAGGCCGGCGGAGGTGATGACCGAGCCTGTGGTGGCGACCGTCCGTAGAACGCCGATACGCAGATTGCTGCCGCTCTCCTCGCGCAGTCGCGATACCAGCAACATGTTGTAGTCGGCACCGACTGCGACCAGAATGATGAAGGCTAATAGCGGTACAGGCCAGGCGATTTCATGACCGAGTATCCATTGGAAAACGATGACTCCGATGCCGAGTGAGGCGAGGTAGTTCAGCACGACGGTGCCAAGGAGATACAGCGGCGCTACGAGCGCGCGCAATAGCACCACCAGGATGAGTCCGACGATGACCAGGGTGGCGATGGCGAGTTGGATGAAGTCGGACGAGAGTAGGCGCTGGATATCAGAATTGACCGCGGGGAATCCGGCGACAGAGATCGTGGCGTTCGCCAGCGAGGTGTTCGGCCTGGCTCCATCGGCGACTTGGGTCATCTGGCGGGCAAGGTCCATCGCTTCGACGCTGTAGGGATCGTTGCTGGTCTCCACTGCGAATCGCGCCGTTTTCCCATCGGGTGACAGGAACTGCTTTGCGACGTCGGCGAATTGGCGGTTCGCAAAGGCGTCTGCGGGCAGGTAGAAGCCGGACGCGGCATCCGACCCCGCCGACGCGCGAGACGAGTTCTGAAGCTGGGTGGCGATTTGGCTCATACCGGATAGCATCTCAATATTGCTGTCCGCCAGCGTCTTTACCCCATCGGCCAGCGCGCGCGAACCGGAGGCGAGCTGGCTGATGCCGTCTTGTAGCCGGGTGATGTTAGCCGCGAGATCCGCGGGCTTTCCCAGCGCGCCGAATGCCTTGTTCATGGCATTGACGGCAGTCTGAACGTCGGCGATGGTGCCGGTTACGGTGGCGTTGGTGGCGGGGTCGTAGCGGTCACCCAGCGCGGCGACCTGGGAGAAGAATCCGTTGTTTCTCAGAGCAACCAGGATCTGGACCTGGTCGCGGATTTGAGCGCACTGGGGAGTTGTGACGCACCAGGGTGACCCATTGAGCAGGTCAACGAGCGGGTTCAGGGTGTCGATGGCGCCTTGTGTGCGTTCGGCCAGCGGGCGGATGCCTGGGCCGGCTTGTATTGCGTTGTCGATACTGGGGCTGGTCGCTGAGAGTTGGTGCAGAAGTGGGGCAAACCGTTGGAAGTCCTGGCCGGCGGACTGTGCTTGGGTGAGCACTGGGCCTAATGGTTTCAGTGCGGTCCGTACAGACGTGTCGAGCTGCGCAAGTCCGTTGGCCAGTTGGTTGGCTCCATCGGTGAGCTTGGCGAGGTCACCGCGGCGGGAATTACCATCGGCGACGGCACCGGCCATCTTGTCGCCGATTTGCCTGTTTTGCCACGATAATTGCGCTTGGTCAAGGCGGGTGCCTGCCGGACGGGTGACTCCGGATATCTTGACCACGCCGGGGATCTGGGAGATGCGCGATGCCATTTCGTCGAGGTCGGCCAGCCCTTTCCCGGTGCGCATGTCGACGGGGTTTTCGACCACCAGGAACTCGGTGATGACGACGTCTTTGCGAAAGTGTCGGTCGAGGAGCTGGTAGCCCTCATTGCTAGCCGTGGTGGGAGGTTGTCCTTTTCGGTCGTCGTAGCTGATCTTCATCGTGGCAGCTGCACCGGAAAGAGCCAAGAGGATCACCAAGCTAGCAACGAGCAACGGCCGAGGGTGACGCACGACCGCCACAGCGACGCTGTTCCAGTACCGGCGGGTGCGGTCGGGCTTGGGTTCCCCGATACCGCGTCGGGCCGCCAACGCCAACACCGGCGGCAACAGTGTCACCGTAGCCAGAAAGCCCACAAGTACGGCAACCGCGCACGCTGGTCCCAATCCGGCGAACACGCTCAGCGTGGCGAAGACCATGGCCAGAAAAGCCAGGGCGACAGTCGCTGCCGACGCGAAGATCACTCGTCCGATGCTGGCCGTCGCGTGAATGACAGCGAGATCGGCAGGGGCACCGGCGCGCCGCTGTTCGTGGTACCGGCTGATCAAAAAGACTGTGTAATCGGTTCCTGCGCCGAGAAGGATCGCGGTCATGAATGCCACGGTGAACTGCGAAACCGGCATGCCAAGCTGCCCGAATGCGGACAAGACACCACGGCCGACGGCCAGACTCAGCCCGATGACTAGCAAGGGCAATAACGCGGTAAACAACGACCGGTAGACCATCAGCAGGATCAACGCGATCAACCCGGCCGTTGCGATCGAGATGAACAGCAAATCGTGTTCGGCAGAAGCGATTTGGTCACTGAAGGTTGCCGGGGGACCGGTCACGCGGACGGTGATGTCCGACCCGTCGAAGGCGCGTTGGGCGGTGGCGCGGACTGCCTGCACCGATTCCGCTGCAGTGGGATCACCCAGAGTCCCGGCCACCCCCACCGGTAGGAACCACGCTTTGCCGTCTGCGCTGACGGCTTGTGCCTTCATCACGGGATCGGCCAGCAAGTCCTGCACCAGCAGCACGTGGGCGTGATCGGCTCTAAGGCGCTCGACGAGCCTCGAGTATCGATCCCGCGCCTGCTGCGTCAGCCCAGCGGGGCTTTCCATGGCGACGAACAGCATCGTCTTCGACCCTTGCTCGCCGAACGCAGCGCTCATGCGGTCAACAGTCTGGAATGACGGCACGTCCCGGGGAATGAGGTCGACCGACTGTTGCCGCACAACGGTTTCGAGCTGTGGGAACAACAGCGCTAGCACCACTGCAATGGCGAGCCACCCACCGATCACGAGCGCCTTGTGGTGAACCGTGAAGGCGGCAAGCCTGGCCAGCCGCGCACTGTATTCCGGCGACGCTGCGGGGTCGGCAAGACGGGAGCGTCGAGAAACGGTCCCGACACCGTGGAGATCATCAGCCACCGTCACGCCCCCTCAAGAGTGGAACTATCGGTATAGCACCGATACTAACGGTTTCCTATTTGCCCGCGCGACCCCCGGGGCAAACGGCGGCTATCTCGGCAACCCGGCTCCGAATCATCGAATCAATTTGCAGCACCGTTAGTTTCGTCATCGACCAGGTCATGGCGAACGACGCGTACACGTCCATGCGGGAGGCAAGCCATGTAGCCATGCCGTTTGCCGTACAGCTCCCACGCCGTCTCGTGACTGTCGGGATCGACATCGATGCAATGCCCGCGGGAGAAGCCCATATGCAGCGCACCCTCGTCATCGCACCAGGCCCGTGTGCACACTGCGCCGGCCAAATCGAGTAGTGGACGCTCCTGAGCCGACACCCGGGCGGGATCGATAAGCACTTCTTCGGACGGATGCGACCCGATCGCCGGCAAGGTCAGCCTCATGGGCCGCGCGATGACGAGTTCGTTGTAGTCGTCGAGACTCAGAACCAGGCCTTCTCGCAACGAAACTCGCTGGACGGTGCGCTGTTCGATCCACTGCGTATGCATGTCGGTCTCCTGTTCAACACTCCGATGTGTCGTATTTATGGTACTGCTAGTATCGGAGCGATACCAGAAGGCCCTATTTTGCAGCTCGTGGGTGCGGCGGTGGTGCTGTGCATTTTTGCTGCGACGGGCACGGCGGGCAACTTCGAGCAAACGAGTCGTTGGGGACCATTCGTCAAGGGGTGCGTTCCTTGTCGTATCCCGCAGCGACCGCGCTATTGGCGTTCGGCATTCTCGTGACCTGGCCGACCGTCGCTCACATCAGCACGCGCCCCTGGGCGTCGCATGTCCTGGTGACTGCATGCCACGACCCGGCCGAGCTTGAACGTGCCCGACAAGCCCTCCCTCTAGCTCGTTTTAGATGACCTCGTCGAGGAAATCGATTACCGCTTCTGAGAACGCGTCGTTGTCGTCTCCGGCGATCATGTGACCCGCGTTGGTCACGTCTACCGTGCGCGCGTGCGGCACGAGGTCGACGAAGTCGTTCACTGTCTTCTCCGACACCACGTCGGACAACAGCCCCCGCACGAGAAGCGTAGGAGCAGATACCTGCCGTGCGCCGTCGACCAACAACATGCTCATCCGGTCGAACTCCGCTGCGCCCTCATCTGGATTACCTTGCAGGAAGTTAAAATTCGATGCCACGAAGGCCGGATCCCACCGCCATACCCAACGGTCGTCGTCGCGCTGCTGCAAGACCTTCCGTAGTCCGTCGAGGCTGCTTGGCTTCGATCTGTGTGGGTTGTACGCGGCGATAACCTCGGCGGCAGACTCAAGATCGGCGAAACCGTCGGGGTGCGCCGCCATGAATGCGACGACGCGCCGTGCGCCCTGCATCTCCATGCGTGGAGTGATGTCCACCAGGACCACGGCGTCCCACAGGTCAGGTGATGCGAGTAGGTGAGTGCCCAGGATCGTCAGACCGCCGAGGGAAGCTCCAATGGCCACAACAGGGTGCCCACCTGCCGCGTGCGAACGCACCGCGAGCAGGTCACCGCCGAGTCGATCAAGGTCATAGCGGCCATCCGGGTCCCAGTCACTGTCCCCGTGTCCGCGCGCATCGTAGGCCGCCGCGAGGTAGCCGCGTGCGTGTAAGCGCTGCGCTGTCGCATCCCACGCGTGACGGCTTTGGCCTCCTCCGTGTAGCAGCAATACGGCTGCCCGCGGCTTCGCGCACGGATACAGGTCGACCGCTAAGGAGACTCCGTCGGTGGTGGGCACTCGCTGGAGACGGGGTCTCACCCTGCGCCGCTTTCCGAGTTCGGGGGTCATCACGAGGCCGACTTCTGAGCCACAACAGTCACAGTGCCCTGGGCAGCGCACACAGCCCGCCCGTCGTTGGTGATATCGATTCTCGCGACACCGCTGCTCTTCCCGAGCGAGATGATCTCGGCTACCGCGACGCACGTGCCGCTGGACACCGGTCGGAGTAGGTTCAGCTTGAATTCGGTTGTTGCGACCCAGGATCCGGCAGGAATGACGGGATAGAACACGACGCCGAGACAGTGGTCAACGAGCGCCGACAGACAGCCACCGTGCAACGAGCCGAAGGGCGTCTTCAAGTCGTCCCGGGCGTCCATCTCGACGACGAGGCGTCCCGCTGAGAAATCGGTATGACGAAATCCTAAGTAGCCAGCCAGGCCGCCGGCCGTCAACGCCGCCCCTTTTAACTGGTCGGCGACCTGCGCGTCGAATGCGGCGAAGTTCGCGGACATGTTCACCTCTCCTCGGTGTGGGGCCTGGTGTTTGAGACACTACGCCTGACTTGTTACATCACGTTGCGTCTTGGCTAGAGACGATTGCGGGTAGAAGAAGACGTTGCAGATAGGTGCGCAGTCCGTCTCTGCTTCGATCCCTTGGGCCACGAACGGTGAGCAGACTCAGCACAGTGCGAAGTATCCATTCCGCGGCGTCATCAACGGAGACCCCGGGCGCCAACTGGTTCCAGTGCGTCGCGAAGAGAGGCCGAAGAAACTCGGTGACGAGTTCGAAAAGCATGGTCGATTTTCCCTCGGCAAGACCCACACCCGCGAGTTCACGATCGCTGCCGAATAGGACTCCGATGATGGGCCTTCGGCGGGCCGCAATCACAGTGTGATCGATGAAATCAACGATCGCAGAACCTAAGTCACTGTGGCCGGACAACCGCGGTTCCATCCGGCGTAGGTATTCTTCGGTGGCGCGAATGATGACCCCAGAGATCACGGCCTCGCGACTCGCGAAGTACCGGTAAACGGTCGCCCGTGACACACCGGCATTTCTGGCGATGTCCTCCATGGTGGTGCCTGCGAGACCCTGCACCTCAAGGCAGCGCTCAGCGGCGTCGAGCAATCGGTCGCGCCCTGATCTCCCATCCGCCGCAGCGAACGCGCCCCAGCGCAATGACTTTGTCGCCACGTGATCAGTATGCACACCACTCAGCACTACGCGATCAACTATGCAACAGAATTTCTAATCTGTCTCAGATGAACGGCAACCCCTGGGCCCCTGAAAGGGGCCCCGCCCGACCACGAGCGTGGTTGTTCGCGGCACCGTTCTCTGCTGGGACCAGCCCGTCGAGCACCCAACGTCGCCACCGGGCTGGACGGCCGCTACGAGCGCCGGAAGGAAGCGGTGGGATAACCATCAATCGAGCCCAGGAGTTCGCCCTGCGTTTTTCTGTGCCCATAAATAGCGGTCTGAGGCGGCCAATCGCCCCGTAAGCCGACCTTCGCCCACCTACGCCGAGACGCCTGTTGTCACGAGACCCCGGCGGCGGTCGCGACGCGCAGCTGGTCGGCTGCCACCCTCCATTTCCGAAGTGTCTGGCCCGCCGATCGGCCGAGTAAAGAGCGCCTTCGGCGCGACTTCGTAGTGGCTTCGCCACCCTTGACACAACCGATCGCAGCGACAGGACGGCCGCATGGGGAGCGGCCCGTTAGTGGCACCGCTTTTACGAGGCGAGTGACGACAGTTTTGACGACAACGCTGACGACAGTTGCTGCCTCAACGACGTCCCCTACACGACAACTTGCGACCTATCGTGCCTGGTCACGGACTCTGCCCGCTCCTGGCAGTGTGGGGGTCAGGGGTTCGAATCCCCTTAGCTCCACCAGATTCGAGCAGGTCAGAGGGGTTGTCTCCCTTTCCCGATTCCGCGACGGTCCGACGGGTCCGATCGTGGCGCCCGTCGCAGATTTTGTGGGGTAGGCGGCCATCCTCGACCGCCGCGTCGCGTCGCGTCTTCACCCCATCGAAGCGAATCCGTCTCCAACATTTCGGCCTGCTAGGCGCGGGCGTGCTTACCCCTTCAGATGGCATCTTTGCTGCGATGGCACTGAATCCTAACCAACCAGCGAGGCGTTTATGACCGTGGAAACCAACACCCAGAAGGTGGTGACCAAGGGCCTCTTCGTGCGGCTAGAGGCACAAACTGGCCGGGCCGATCAAGTCGAGACTTTCCAGCACATTGGGATCCTAAGCTTAGAATTCCACGTGGACAAGTTGTCG
>JADMIO011135766.1_pt1 | contig 49533 bp, 44 predicted proteins | sample 8958161 | NCBI WGS metagenome assembly JADMIO01 (sample SAMN16585339, study PRJNA669376) | soil metagenome | isolation source: Crop rotation soil | place: USA: Cullars Rotation, Alabama | collected 2011
GTAAAAGATTGATGGATGATGCAGCACAAGTCGAAAAGACTTGCGCTATTTGGGGCTTCTGCGTGTACTTAGTGTCTTAGTGGTAAAAGATTGATGGATGATGCAGCACAAGTCGAAAAGACTTGCGCTATTTGGGGTGTACTTAGTGTCTTAGTGGTAAAAGATGGATGATGCAGCACAAGTCGAAAAGACTTGCGCTATTTGGAGGATAAAAAAATGAAGTGATATATGGAGAGTCCGAATTCTAAAGTTTTTTGCCGTAATAAGAATACCATGTTTGGGATCCTACGCCGCCTCCAAAATAAGTCATCGAAATACTATCGTTATAAAATGTGACCATAGGAAAATCATTCCCTCTTTTCATATATCCATTCGTATTTACATTTTTCCAAAAAGTATCTTGTTTTATTGCAAACCGATCCACTGTTGTAAAAAATGCAATTCGAAGGTTGCTGTCAATGGCATTATGCTGTGTAACAGGTGGATCAATGGGAGGATAATTATCGACGTATTGAGTTGCCGCGTCATATAAATGATAATTTTTTATTTCATAGGGAAGTGTATCAATGTGGCTTAAAGTATCTATAGGGTTATTAGTTGTATCGGTGTTTTTAGAGGAAATAACAGTACCATTATTTTTGGTGCAGTGTATAAAAGATAAACACGACAAAAATATCAACAAAAATAGTTTGGTAGCTTTTTTCATTATAAGTAAAGTTATAATAAATATAATGAAAGTAGATGCGGGGAATAATAATAATTGGACACAGCTACAGATACTTTATTAGCATCACTCTACCACCACAACCTTCGCTCCAACCCTTTCACCATTGGCAACAACGGAAATCATGTAAGCGCCTTTAGCAAACGCATTTGCAGAAGCACTCAATTCCACATCCTGTATACCATTCGCATTTCCAAGTTTTTTCTCGGCTACTTTCTTTCCCAAAAGATCAAAGGCTTGTATAGAGTAATCGGTGTTTTCTTTTCCGATAAAACGAATATGAACCACATCGTTTGCAGGATTCGGATAGATGGAAATATTTTCTGAAGTGGTATTCGCTTTTCGTTCCTGCTTGATCAGCACGCTCGTCGTAATGAAACGTTTTAGTGTAGCGCCTTCTGCAAATACAGAAAGATTATACACGCCGTCATCTAACAAAACTTTATCCTTGCAAACAAACACTTGCTTTTCGTTATCGTATTGAAAGCTCACCGGAACAATTTTATCGTGAATTACATTTCCGTTCGCGTCCATGTTCCGGTTCAAAATTCCTTTTACCGTTGTCGTTGCAAGATCATCGCTCCAATTCTCCACGCCAATCTCAAAACCCAGCGGCTCATCTGCGTAAAATGTTTTATCGGCATTTGCATTTAATCGAAGCGCGGCATTATTTCCATCTTGCAAAATCCCCACCAATTCTTTGGAAGCTTGCAATGTGTACTTTTTATTTTTTGAAAGAGAAGAAAGATCAACCGTATGAAACACATCGTACAATCCCTGCGTCGAAACATTTATAGGAATCGATTTCACTAGCTGATTGCTTTCATCCAACACATCGATCTTCTCATTTTTAAAATCTCCTACCACAAACAATTTATTTTCTGCGGATGTATTGATCGAAATGGTTTTCGATTGAATAAATGTAGAGGTTGATGAGCCTTCATATTTTGCAGAAGACACCGGAACAACATTACTCTTTCGCAACACCGGATGGTCTTTGAAATATTCCACTTCATGAAAAACGCGATCCCACATCACATCCGCCCACACTACATCTAAATGGTTTAAATACGACGATGAATCCGGCGGCCGCGCGGAAACCTCAACAGAACCGGGACGAATCGCTGAATAATACGGCGACAAGCCATCCATATCCGTCTCGTTGTGCTGCGGATTTTCGTACTTCGACTGCACGTGCACCGTACGCGACATCGCTCCGATGATGATCATCGCATCCGTAAATAATCCTTCCATAAACATATGCACCAAAAATCCAGATGGCTGACACGATGAAACATACATTGGATTTACAACTCGTATTGCATCGTCGGGTATATCATCGGGCAAGGTGTTATGATGATCCGAGCCCCACGCGCCGAAGCAGTGAAATTTTTCAGGATGATTGTCCGGATGATTATCCATCATCGGCCTCACCACTCCTGCCATATATGCCGTTTGCATTTGATACGATCCTCTTCCCTGGAACGTTGGCCCGACACCCGGAATATTTTCCAGTATCGCGCGGAAGATCGGATTCGCAATCATATCCGACATCGGCGCGCCCCAAAAGGGTGTTGACAAAGTAATGACTCCCTGCACCGTATCCCAGATACCCGAATTGTACAACGCGTATTCCATATCGTACCCGCCCTTACTGTGACAGATCGCAATTATTTTACTTGTATTGTAATGCCTGCATGTTTCGCGGATCATATCGGCCACATCTCTTCCATTATCTTCAAAGGCTCCGCTAGTAGATTGAAACATAAATGCGGTGCGATAACCTGCATTGTATGCGTCCTCATACCATTTGTTGCGCATCATAAAAAAGGAATAGCCGTTATCGAACCAGCCATGTGAAAACACGAGCACGGGTTTGTCTTCTGAATTGGGAGGAATCGCGCCGAACACGACGTTGTTGGTGCGGATCGGCACATCGCAATGCACCTGATCGGGTGTTCCGATAACGGAAGAAGTGACGGGTTGTGCCTTCACACACAACACCACGCAAAGAAAAATCAGCGTGTAAAAAACTCTCATACTTGCATTTGAATAAAGTTACGATTATTTCCGCGATTGTCATCCCGAGCTTGCGAGGGACCTACCTTTTTCAAGAGTGTCATTTAATTAAGTGAGTTCCCTCGCAGGCTCGGGATGACATGCATTTAAATATGCTCAATGGATCCAGCACCTTCTCTTAAAACTATCGGTTCAAAGCCGGTGCAATCAATAATTGTAGACGGATGATAGCCGCCGATGCCGCCGTCGACAACTATATCGACCACATTTTTAAAACGCTCGTGGATCATGTAGGGGTCGGTCATATAATCGAGTACCTCATCTTCATCATCGTGCACGGAAGTAGTAATAATTGGATTGCCGAGTTCTGTAACCATCACGCGCGTGATCTCGCAATCGGGCACGCGGATCCCAACGGTGCGCTTTTGATTCTTAAATAATTTCGGAACGGTATTATTCGCGCGCAAAATAAAAGTGTACGGACCGGGCAAGCATCGCTTCATCAATTTATAGGTAGGCGTATCGATATTGATAGTGAAATCGCTGATATGGCTAAGGTCGTTGCAGATAAAAGCAAAATTCATTTTTTCGATCTTCACTTTTTTAATCCGGCAAACTTTTTCTACAGCATCCTTATTATAAATATCGCACCCCAAACCATAGACCGTATCCGTCGGATAGATCACCAGCCCGCCGTCGCGCAAACAATCGACGATGACTTTCATCTTGCGCATATCGATACTATGTGGTAGCAGTTCAATTAACATGATTCGTCATTGGTTATTGGTTACAAGTTATAAGTTATACGTTAAAAGTTATAAGGAATATAGCACGTATAACATCTAACCTATAACATATAACATCAAAATACAAAAAAAGTCGCCGGGAACCCTGGCGACTCTTTATTTAGAAGTAAGAACGTTTTACATCATTGGTCCTGCGAACTGGCAGATGAATCCGCCCATCAGCATCAGGATAAGAATCCAGTAGCCTGTGTTGATCGCAAGGTATTTAAATCCGCGGCGTTCCCACAAAGTGCCGAATCCAATGACTGGCATTGCAAAAAACAAACCTGCAAGAAAACCATGAAGAGCACCGTGTTTAAACGTACGGAATTCATTTCCGTATTTTGCCAGCATATCTGCCATATCTTTTTGTCCATCCGGTTCTTTGATATGATTCATGATCATTGAAATAAATCCCTGTTGATGGATAACAAGATTCGAGAGCAGCATGGAAACCATGAAGCTGAACAAGTAACAAACCCCAAGCGTAAGCGGCAAGTTGAAGCCTTCTCTAAGTTTCGCTTCGTCGAGATTTCCGGCGCGTACCCAAGCCGTGCCGAACACTTTGGGGTTATACCAGATCATTCCTACAATCGATGGTATTATCGCTGATATTGCCATCGTAAGCCAAAAATTTAAATGCATATCTTATATTTTTATTGAATGAAAGTTAGGCCTTTTTGCCGGCGCTTGTGTTATGCAACGCATGGCAAGTTTTCAACATGTCTTGAGAAATAAGTCATTCGTCATTGGTCATTAGTCATTAGGATAAATACATTAACTGATCATCCACGCAAAAAACCCTCAAGGTTTTAAAAACCTTGAGGGTTTAATATACGAATGACCAATGACTAGTGAGCTTCCACCGCTTTATGCACGAGCTCTGCGGCTTCGGAAAGTAATATCGCGGATTGTACTTCCAATCCGGATTCTTCGATCATCTGTTTTGCGATCTCCGCATTTGTCCCTTGTAATCGAACGATGATCGGAATATGAATATCGCCGATCTTTTTATATGCTTCGATCACGCCCGCAGCGACGCGGTCGCAGCGAACGATGCCGCCGAAAATATTGATGAGGATCGCTTTGACGTGCGGATCTTTTAAAATAATTCTAAATGCTTTTTCTACGCGCTCCGCATTTGCCGTTCCGCCTACATCCAAAAAGTTGGCAGGCTCGCCGCCGCTGAGCTTGATGATATCCATTGTCGCCATCGCTAATCCCGCACCGTTCACCATACATCCAACGTTTCCGTCGAGCTTCACGTAATTCAGATCTGCTTCGCCCGCTTCGATCTCTGTCGGATCTTCTTCAAGCAAATCACGTTGTGCTTCGAGATCCGCGTGACGAAATAATGCGTTGTCGTCCAGATTTACTTTCGCATCGACCGCAATAATTTTATCATCCGACGTTTTTAAAACAGGATTGATCTCAAATAAGCTTGCATCGGATGTTTCATATGCTTTGTATAAACTCAATACAAAGCTCACCATCTCTTTAAACGCAGATCCGCTTAATCCTAAATTAAACGCTACTCTCCTTGCCTGGAACGGTTGTATGCCGACAGCCGGATCGATCCACTCTTTAAATATTTTTTCAGGAGTATGTTCTGCTACTTCTTCAATATCCATTCCCCCTTCTGCAGAATACACGATCGCATTACATTCTTTTGTTCTATCTAACAAAACAGACATATAAAATTCCTTTGTTTCAGAAGGGCCTTTATAGTATGCATCTTCTCCGATAAAAATTTTATGCACCACTTTTCCCTGCGGGCCCGTTTGCGGCGTCACCAACGTCATCCCTAAAATCTCAGTCGCTTTTTCTTTCAACGCATCGAGATCTTTTGCAAATTTCACACCGCCGCCTTTTCCTCTTCCGCCTGCATGAATCTGCGCTTTCACCACGGCTCCTTCCTTTCCTGTTCGCTGCGAGATGGTTTTATATGCTTCAATCGCCTGATCCACTGTTCCTGCAACAATTCCTTCCTGCACCTTCACACCAAATTGCTTTAAAAGATCCTTGCCTTGATATTCGTGTAAATTCATTTTTTCTTTATTTATTCAGGATAAAAAATATCCGGCTCAAAGGTATCATCCTTCGGGCGAAATGCAAAATGTAGTTTTTAAAATGTCGGGAAAAAACCTATTATTGCGTAAATTTAGCCATCAACACGCCTCTCAACATATTACGACAGTTGCCGAACCTGGAATTGCTGGTTCATCTGCATCCATACTGTTTTTCATACGCGGTCGTCGATAAAGACCTGAATAAAGTAGTTTCGTTTGAAGCAAAGGTGTTAGCACAGCCGACGGGCAAATTTCTGATCGCAGATTCGATCGCCTTGTGGTTCCGGGATCACGAGGAAATTTTCGCATTGCCTTACAAGACGAGTAAAGTTTCGTTGTATTCACCGGAATTCACCGTGCTGCCGGAGAAATCTGAAAAAGCAGGTGAAGTCTTTCAGATGCTTGGTTATTCTACGAGTGAAGACATCACGTATCTAAAAAATAAGATCAGCTCTTCGTTTTACGTTTACTATTCACTGCCGGATCGAACGATCGATTATATCGACAACAATTTGCCGAATGCTGAATTTTATTGTATGGATTATGGGTTGCTGAATTTCTACAATTCGAAATTATCGTATAAAAATTATCTCGCGGCAAATTTATACGGACAGGAACTGACGCTTTGCTACAAAAAAGACGAGCAGAATTTTTATTACAACAAATTTCCGGTAAAAGCGAAGGAAGACCTGCTGTATTACTTACGCCTCGCGTATGAACATCTCGAACTCGATCTGAATGAGTTCCCTTCCGTCTTATACGGCTTCATCGAAGAGAAATCACCGATGTATTCGACATCGTATGGTTATATCCGAAATTTGGAGATCGACCGCACGCTGAAAAACACCTTGCCATTCATCTATTCGATCGAAGATATTCCGTTGCATTATTACATCAATCTTTTAGGACTGGGTTTATGAGAATTGTCGGTGGCAGTTTGCGCGGCAAGCGATTCTATCCGCCGAAAAATATACCGGCCCGACCGACGACGGACTTTGCGAAGGAAGCATTATTCAATATCCTCAACAACCATTTCGATTTTGAAGAAGTAAAATTCCTGGATCTCTTCGCGGGAACCGGAAGTTTGGACATGGAAATGTTTTCACGCGGATGTACTGATATTACTTCCGTTGATATGAGCAAGATCAGTATTGGATTCATTAAGAAGATGAGCGAGGAAGTCAATATTCCGAATCACAAAATTATTACCGGCGATGCGTTGAAGTTCATCGGCAGTTGCTCCGAAAAATTCGATTTGATATTTGCCGGCCCGCCATATGCATTGGAAGAGATCGACGCTATTCCGAATATGATCCTTGAAAAAAAATTATTGAAGGAAGACGGTTGGTTTATTTTAGAAACTTCTCCCAAGCACAACTTCACTCAACATCCCAATTTATTACAGGTGCGACATTACGGGCAGACACATTTTTGGTTTTTTGGAAATTAAAAAAACGGATGAGCTTTCACTCATCCGTTCCGCAAATTGATACCATATTACTTAATAATAAGTATACGTTTCTACAGTCGCAATCGAAGTCGATGCAGCTGTTTTAGTTACTTTTGTTACACGTCCCGCTGAATCGTATTCATAGGTGTACGTGTATGTTTCACTGGAAGTAGTATTGCTTGGGGGAACAGATACATCTACGGTACGCTTGAATGTTTCCTGGTTGATCAGCTCGCTGCTTTCCTTGCCGAAGAAACCAATCCCGCGGTTCGTATTTCCAATGGTGTTCGTTTTTCCGCTTAAAAAAGTATATGCTTGTCGGACATTCGTGTTCGTAAACAAGACGCTATTACCGGAACGATGTTCTGTAACATTATTTCCGCTAATAACAAAAGTATCGCGCGTTGATCCGGATACCGTGTTCGTAGTGATGTAGGTTAAATAACCATTCGCGTCATACGAATAAGTAGAGGTGAATGCAGGAGAAGTTGCACTGATCGCTTGTCCTGCTCCATTCAACTTATAAGAAATAATAAGTGCTGAATCGGTTCCATTGGAAGCATAGACCAAAACAGAATCTGAACTTTTATACACATAGGATAAATATCCGGTCGTATCAGTTGTTTTCAACCGTGCAAGCCTGTTGGATGCATCATAATAAAAACTGTCTACCGTCCCGTTTGGCTCGGTATATGTTCTGAGCTTGGAAGAGGTGGGCGTGGTCGTAGTGGATGTGTTATCTTTCTTACAGCCGTTTAAGAACAATACAACAGCAAAAGCAGATAGTATTGTATATTTGATAGGAAATTTCATGGGTGTTGTTTACCCGTTAACGTCTCATATTTAAAAATTGTTTTGTTGCCTATGCGCTTTTATTGCGACACCATACTTGAAACATCAATAATCACAGGTGAAGAAGCCTTCCATTGCATAAAAGTTCTAAGGTGTAAAGTCAATGACACCATCGAATTAATGAATGGTATGGGTGATTTGTTTAATGCACAAATCATCGAAATAAAAAAATCGGAAGTAGTTGTTAAAATAGATAAAGAAATAAAACACCTTGATGAAAACCCTAATAAATTATCTGTCGCTATTTGTTTGACGAAGCTTCCATCGCGATTAGAATGGTTCGTGGAGAAGGCAACAGAAATTGGTATCGCAGCGATCTATCCGATACTTACCGACAGAACGGAAAAGAAAAATCTAAAAGACGAACGATTGAAACAGATCATTATTTCTGCTGGAAAACAAAGCGGGCAATTATTTTTTCCGGCACTACATCCCCTGCAAACATTCAAGCAATTCATCACATCTCCGATTCACCAATTCTCAAATCATTTCATCGCGCACTGCGAAGATGAAAAGCAGCATCTGAAAAACGTGTATCCTAAACATTCATCTTCTATACTTCTTATCGGCCCTGAAGGCGATTTTACAAAGGACGAAGTGCGCATGGCTGTTAACAATAATTATATCCCCGTTTCGCTCGGAAACTCTATTTTGCGTGTGGAAACTGCGGGCGTTGTCGCTTGCAGTATTGTCAATTCGATTAATTTTGAGGGATGAGAAAAAGTTACAGGTTATATGTTATAAGTTATTGGAGAAAAATTCTTCTTCTTACTTTCTCCTTACTACTTACTACTTATTCCTTCTCACAAAAAACGACGGCGAAGATCGGTCTGATGAAATATAAAGGCGGAGGCGACTGGTACGCAAATCCTACTTCCCTTCCTAATCTTGTCCGCTTCTGCAATCAAACGTTGAATCTGAATTTAAATCCCGATGTCGATGAAGTGGAACCGGGCAGCGCAGAGTTGTTCAATTATTCATTCGTTCACATCACAGGACACGGCAACATTATCTTTACCGATCAGGAAGCAGATAATCTCCGCACCTATTTAATTGGCGGCGGATTCTTACATGTGTCGGATAATTTTGGGATCGACCCTTACATTCGCAAAGCGATGAAAAAAGTTTTTCCTGAACTCGATTTTGTAGAATTGCCTTTCAATCATCCCATCTATCATCAGAAATATGATTTTCCAAACGGCCTTCCGAAAATTCACGAGCACAACGGCAAGCCTGCACAAGGTTTTGGTTTGATCTGGCAAGGACGATTAGTTTGTTTTTATGATTATGAATGCGACCTCGGCGATGGCTGGGAAGATCCGCAAGTGCATAAAGATCCGGAAGAAGTGCGCATGAAAGCGCTGAAGATGGGCGCAAACCTGGTGACGTACGCGTTTACGAAATAGTCATTACTTCTTGCAACAAATCAAATACGTACTGCAGTGCGTATCTACCAATGGCCAATAACTAAAGACTAAATTACTGCGAGCCGAATTGACCAAACGAATTCGGATTGAATATTCCGGTATCGAAATATCCTTTTTGTTTCTGAAGCTTCAGCCAGCTGAATTGCTGTGACGTGACATAGATCGTCATATAAAATCCTTTCTGGGATCCGATCGGTGTCCATTTAAATTCCATTTGCCAGCAGTGCAGGTCACGAACGATAGAGATATCCGTACGCGTGATCGTCTTATGCGATAAGTCGAAACCGGAAGTAATATTGATCTTCCATTTCTTCGTAATGTTAACATCAAAACCCATCGCGAGTGTTTGCGTGATGGCCGTTGTGTCTTTTTTATGCGCCTTGAAACGAGTAAGGCTTAAACTGTATTGATAATTCACCGACCACGGAATGGAGAAATTATAGTAATCTCTTTCGTACACATTTTTTTGATAGAATTGATTGTTCGTTCCTAACTGGTCTTCCAGCTTTTGATTCATCGCCTGTGTTTCCGAAATTCCTTTTTTCGAATGCACCGTCCCGCTCAGGGAAACATTCATGCTCGTCAACCGGAATAAACGATGCTTTTCTCTCCAGTAAAATGAACTGGTTTGCCGCCCCAAACTATCAATAGAATATGGGTCCATGCTCACATTCATACTGAGACTGAGTTTTTCGGTAATATGAGTGCCGGCGGAGATCGACAATGGACTAAATCGTTTTGTCGGAATATTGTAGTTCATGCTCAGCGATAAATTGTCGAGCAGCGTAATTTTTTTGCTGTGCGTGACCGAATCTTTTTTCGAATACACTTTTATCTCGAGCGTATTTCCGAAACTGACGCCGACGCTGCCCTGCTTCGTCGCCGGTGTAATACCATTGTTTTCAAAAATAGAATACTGCGCCGTATTGCCGAGCGAATCCGTTTGTACCGTGCGCATGTATTTCCAGAATGATTTTTGAAAATCAGGACTGAAATTAAAATTGATCGATGGGCGGAAAGTATGCCGTATCGCCTTCAGCTTACTATTTTTAAACAGGAACATCCCGTATAAATTCGTATTAAAGCTCATGTTCAAATTGAAATCGCGATACGATTTGAACCCATACTTGGTTTCTGAAACGGCTTGCTTTAACAGGGTATCATTTTTATTCGTCGCTTCATTGAATTCAACAAAGGTATCGTGGTATGCTTTGTTGATGTAACTGAAATACCAGTTCTCTCTGTAATTAAATCCGACATTGAAATTTAAATATTTGAAGAGCGAGAAATTTCCGGAGATCGGCAAATTGTGCGTGATGCTGTTCTTCATCGTCTTCAGTGTTTTCTTCGTAAAGAAAGTGGAATCCGTCGCGTTGATCTGGTTCGACACATACATGTCGTAAGAAAATCCGATGTTCTCGTACCATTTTCGCTTCGTCACGCTGATCTTTCGCTGAAAAGGATTTATTCTCGTTACATTAAAAGAAAATTGCGGCAGCGTCAGCGATATCTGCTTGGTTTGTGTATTCTGCACAAGCGCCGTATTCACCGCAATGCGATACGGCTTGCCCGGCCAGTATTTGCTGTACGAAATATTGGAAGAGAAGTTCGTCGCGAGTACACTTTGCGGATCGCGTGAATTTAAATATTGGTATGTTTTATTACTGACAATATTTAAATTGATATTAAAGCTGCTGTTGAGCATTCGCTTCGGATCCACATTCATCTGCCAGTTGACACCAAAGTTGAGCGGCGCTTTTTGCCGATGCGGATTGAAGCGCTCGTATTGCGAGCCGCCCCGCTGCTGGTTAATATTGAAGCTTATATTTCCCTGGTATTTATAAATTTTCTTGTACGAATAATTCGTGTGCAATCCCCAGCTACCGCCGGTATATACATCCGCCGATGTCGTGAGCGTCATCCTGTCGTTGATATTCCAGAAATATCCGATCCCCGTTAAAAAAAATCCAAGCTCCGCACTCTCGCCGTATTGCGGCATCAGCAATCCCGTTCCGCGGTTTTTAAAATTCGGCAACATCGCGAACGGAAGAAACAAGGGCGTGCGCACTCCTTCGATCACGAGATCCGCAGGCTTGCCGACAATGATTTTATCCTTGATCACTTTCGCCTTTCCCAACTCGATATAAAAATGCGGCTCGTCCATATCGCATGTCGTATAGCGTGCATTTTTCACATATAATGTAGAATCATTCACCGCCTTCACCTGTGAACCGTGCAAATAACCTTCCGACTCGCGCGTGATGAGCCCGAAACTTTTTCCTTTCTTCGTTTTAAAATTAAACGTCGCTTCTTCGGCGAGATATTCGCCGCTGCTGTCTTTGAATTGCACGCGCATCAACTCATCCGCGCTGTCGCGCACGGCGAGCGCGTGCACAAGGCTGCTATCCCAATTGTATTCAATGAATCCCGCCATCATGTCCATATCCTGGTACTTTATCGACGCTTTTCCGTACAAAAAGATTTTTTTATGCGGGATATCGTAGATGATAGAATCGTCTGCCTTGTATTTGACGACATCGTCCAGATCATCTTCCGAAATTTTTATTTGATGTGCTTCCACATGTGTGGAATCTTTTGAAATCGAATCGAAAACGGGTTTTTCTATATTTGGCCGTTGCTGAACGGTATCCATTTGCTTTATTTCCGGTAATGATGGACCATCTTTTGCATAGGTTGCTAAAAAAGGAAGCCATAAAAAAAGAAAAAGAAATCGATATGAAAGAGTTGGAAGCAACTATACAATATTTATTGACTAATTGAGTTTTTCAAATGTATGTTTAAAACGTCAAAAATACGGATTGCTTGTATAATATTTCTATTATTCATCCACAGCGTTGCAAACTGCGGATCTACGGCTGCCGGCTATAAAATAAAGACGATCGTATTAGATGCAGGACATGGCGGGCACGACACAGGCTGCCAGGGGCCGACGCATTCCTATGAAAAAGATGTAACGCTAAAAATTATTCTTGCCCTCGGAAAAAAGATCGAAGAAAATTATCCGGGCATCAAAGTTTTGTATTCGCGCGAAACGGATGTGTTTATCACACTCCAGGACCGTGCACTCCTTGCGAATAAAAATAATGCCGATTTGTTTTTGAGCGTTCACTGCAATGCGAATCCGAATAAGGGTGCGTACGGAACAGAAACCTACCTGATGGGATTGCACGTTTCGCAAGCGAATCTCGATGTGGCAAAACGCGAGAACTCGGTTATCAAGCTCGAAAAAGATTATGAAAGTACGTACGGCGGTTTCGATCCGGATTCGCCCGAAGCAACGATCGCGCTGTCGCTCGCGCAAAATGCAAACATCGAGCAAAGTTCTTTCCTCGCAAGCAAAGTTCAGGAAAATCTGACCACGAAACTGAACCGCTTTAACCGCGGCGTGAAGCAAGCGGGATTCTGGGTTTTATATAGAACGACTTGTCCGTCGATACTAGTAGAAACAGGCTTCTTGACGAATAAGACAGAAGAAAAATATTTGACTTCAAAAGACGGACAGGATGAATTAGCGACGGCGATCTTCCACGCTTTTGAAGACTATAAGAACACCGTTGAAAAGGGCGGCAAGCTCACACCACCGGTGATCGTAAATACTGAAGACAACAACATACAACCTGAAGAAGATGATACGCCGGAAGTAAAGACAACTCCGCAAACGCAAGCACCGGTTTTCCCGAAAGCACCTGTCAAAGAAACACCCGCACCGGCGATTACTTCTTCCAAAGGAATTGAATACAAGGTCCAGATCCGCGCCACGGATAAGCCGCTTTCTAAAAACGACAAAGCATTTAAGCTGGTCGATCACCTCAAATTTGAAAAGGTGAAGGGCGTATATAAATATGTAGCGGGGCCATACGAGGACTACGACATGGCGCAGAAGATTATGAAGAAGGCGAAGCGCGATGGCTACAAAGATGCGTTTATCGTGGTGTACAAAAACGGCGAGCGATTAACGCCGGCTGCGGCTAAAGTGTATATGAAATAGTCATTGGTCAATCGTCATTCGTTTTTTTTTCACGGATTCCTCAGATTTCAGGGATTTATTAAGTCGAAAATGAGCACCGTCATTTCGAATGGAGCGAATAGGAATGAGAAATCCCGAAAAGATTTGTACTCGCTTTTTTCGGCTATTCTAATTCAATTCGGGATTTCTCACTGTGTTCGAAAGGACGGTGCTCATTTCGGACACTGCATTCGCGTGAGGGATGGAAGCGGAAATGCTTTTCAACCTCGCAGGTTGCCACTTCAATTTAGATTATATAATCTGCGAGGTTGAAAAGCATTGCAGCGGACAGCCCGACCCGAGCGGCTTACCTGAGTTTCCAACTCAGGACAATGTTGATGCCGCGAGGGGCACGCCATCATCATCATCATTTAGCACACGTTTTATCTTATGGTTAATACACCAATGACTATTGACGAATGACCGATGACTTTCTTTGCAAATTCAATTTAATCCTTATATTTGGTGATTTTAAAATTCAGCATTGGAAAACAAGAATGAAATATTGGTCGGCGCGCTGACCGTAGTCGGGATTACCATATTTATTTTGGGTTTTAAGTATTTGCAGGGCGATGATATTTTTACGCGAAGCAAGTATGTTTGCGTAGCGGCTGCACGCACCAGCAACATCACCGAATCCAATGCAGTGCTCGAAAACGGCGTTCCGATCGGCCGCGTGGACAAGATCCAATTATCGACCAGCCCGAAGTTCATGCACATGGCTATTCTCACACTCAAACTTGAAAAAAATATTTCGATTCCGGATTCCAGTAAGTTTGTTATTTACGGCGTAGATAATTTAGGAAAGATGGCGATCGGTTTATTGAGAAGTGAGAACGGAAAGGAATCAACGATCGATGATACCTTATTGTGTTTGGTGAAAGGCGATCCGATCGGGCAGATCTCCGATCTTGCCGCATCACTCGGCCCACGTATCGACAGTACTTTGAAATCATTCCAATACCTCGCACAAAATATAAATGCACAATTGGGAAGCGGCGACAATAGCTTATTGAAGAAAGCAGTCGGCGATTTAAGTGTAACGCTGCAATCCGTGAATAAAGTGGCGGCTACGGCGGATAAGATGTTGGGTACGCTCAATACCACGTTGACGGATAATCGTCAGAATATAGACGGCATTTTGAAAAATGTAAATGAACTGACGGCGAAATTCAACGGTGAATCCGGTAAGCTCGATTCGATCCTCGCCAATTTCCAATCGATCTCGGGAAAAATTTCTGCATCCGATCTTCAAGGTACCATCGCTTCGGTGAAAGGAACGCTGGATGAGTTGAAGACCACTTTTAAAACCATCAACGAAGGTGACGGATCGATCTCTAAATTACTGAAAGACCCGGGCGCGTATAATGATATTGTGAAAACCATCAATTCGTTGAATGCTGTATTGGTAGACCTGAAAGCCAATCCTAAGAAATATATCAGCTTGTCGCTGATCGACCGTACCAAGACCTTTACATTTACAGATACTTCCGTTCAGCAGTTTTTGAAAAACAATCCGAAAGCTGCGAAGAAAATAAAACAATAGAAATATAGTTTCTTATTTTTAGCCATTGTTCGCAATGGCTTTTTTTATTTAAGTTGAAAAGATTTTCCCCATACATAAAATTTTTGACTGCAGTGGCCGCGATGCTGATGAGTGTCGCAGCCTTTGCACAGAAATCACAATACTTCCCGCCTCCGCCGAAAGATACTTCACACAAAAAAAAGATCGAGATCGTCAAAACCGATTCCCTATTGTTTCGCACGGAAGAACTCGGAAAATTCAGGAAATTGATCGGACATGTTGTATTAAGACATGCAGACGGATTGATGTATTGCGACAGCGCCATTATCGATATCGACGCGAATTACATGACGGCATTTGGAAAACAAGTGCACATGGTGAAGGGTGACAGCATTGATGTCTGGGGTGATTTCATGGAATATTTCGGCGATCAAAAACTGGGAAGATTGACCGGCATGTGTTCGATGCGCGACAAGACGATGATCTTAACTGCACCGGAATTGAATTACAACACCGGCACGGATGTCGGCAATTATATGAGCGGCGGAAGATTGGTAAATAAAGAAACGACGATCACGAGCGCGATCGGTTATTACTTTCACAATACCAACGATGCGATATTTTATGGCGATGTAGTGATGAAGGATCCGAACAGAACGATTTATGCGGATTCGCTAAAATACAATACCGATAAAGAGATTGCTTATTTTATTACACAGACAAAGATCATCGACAAAGACAGCAATATTATTGAAACGTCGAACGGATATTACGACTCCAAAACAGGAAAAGCGTATTTCGGAAACAATACGGTCATTCATAAAGAGGATGCGTATGTCAAAGCGCAGGACATCGATTACAACAATGAAACCAAGCAGGCGATCGCACGCGGCAATGTGGTGTATCACGACAGCTCGGAGCGTGCTACCATCCTTGCAAACTATGTGTATTCGATGGAAGACAGCTCGTATATCAAAGCGTACAACGATCCGCTGATGATGACGGTTTCGGAAGATGAATCCGATACCATGTATTTAAGCGCGGATACACTGCTGAGCTATAAAATACAAATTTCAGATAGCGCTACCGTCACGTACAATGCTAACGATTCTATTTTAAAAACAGATAGCACATTTCGCGACTCGGCTTCCATTGCAATTAAAAATGCAATGTTGCCGGATACAGCTGTACACGTCAAAAGTAAAAACGACTCCATAAAAATTGTCAGGGCGTATTATCATATGAAGATGATACAGGGCGAAACAAGTGCTGTCGCGGATTCGATGTTTTATTCCGACAAGGATTCTATTTTCAAACTTTATTACAATCCAATCATGTGGATGGATTCGACGCAGATCTCCGGCGATTCTATTTATTTATATACTTCGAATAAATCGATCAGCAAGGTCGTTGTTTTTGGAAATGCGTTTATTGCGAATATGCAGGACGAAGGTATCTTCAATCAAACGAAGGGAAAGTTTATGGAAGCTTTTATCCATGATAAAAAACTGACGCGCGTGGAAGTGGATGCCAACGCGGAAAGTATTTATTTTATTAAGGATAAGGACGAATATTCAGGCGCGAATAAATCGACGTCAGGACATATCACGGTTTTCTTTAGTGAAGCAGATAGTACGAAGGGAAATGTAGACCGCATCAAATTGACGAGCGCACCCGAAGCGCAATATACACCGATGAAGAAGATCGATCGCTCCACGTTTAATCTTGCAAATTTTAAGTGGCAGTGGGGGAAAAAACCGAAAACGATCTACGATGTGATCCGAGATAAGGCTCAGTACGAAAAATTTATTCTGGAACAACCGAAGAAGGAAGTGAAACCTGATGTAAAACCTGAAGTGAAAGAAGAAAAACCTCAATCAGAAAAAGAAAAATAATTTTAGATTATAAATTTTAAATTTTAAATACTTAGTCTCAGAATCTATAATCTAAAATTTAAAATCTATAATCACTAAGAAACGTACTCCACCGAATACCCCATCATCCTTCCTACCGGTCCGAGTATATTCGCCAACCCTTTTTGTAAACCGCGCGGCAAGGTAGCAAGATATGTTTTATCCTTGCCATATCGAATCAGCGTTAACGCAGCCAATAAAGGCGGATCGCCGTTCTTCATTTTGCCATCCACATTCATCTTAAACAAGTTCGCTACAATATCTGCAAAGTCAGAAGCCGGTGAAATTGTTTGACGTAATATGAGCATTTCGGGTTGCTCGTTCCAGTGGCGATGGCGAACGTTTCGTGGCAATGTAAGCGTTTGTCCTTTTTCCAGATACCCTTTTTGATCTTCCAGGGTATACGACATCTTTCCACTTAGAATTTCAAAATGTTCGTCGACGGTTTCGTGAATATGTTCTACTGGATTCACGCCGTCTTTCGACAGCCCGATTTCCATCACAAGCGATTTGCCGTTGAGATCATCGGCCGTTTGAAGAACTTCCATATACTCGCCTAAAGTTGGGTGGACGAGCTTAAAACCTTTCTGGATCATACTATTTAGTTTATAGAAAATTACGATTAAAAATTTTAACCACATAGACACATAGTTTGAAAAATTTATTGTGCCGAGCGAAGCGAGGCACAACACAACACTGTCATCCCGGCCTCCGTGCCGGGATCTTTTTAAGTAAGATTAGATCCTGAAGCAAGTTCAGGATGACAACAAAATGATAACGGGTCGCGCAGCGCGCGACCCGTTATGTAAAATTTCTTTGCGTTGAGAAACTACACCTTCGCCTTCTTGTTCTTCAAATTCGCCTTCTCATTCTCCAGCCAGTCGTTCACCATTTCCTTTGTCAACTCGAGATGCGCATCTGAAATGATCTTCATCGATTCCTGGTTGTTCAGAATTTCCTGCTCGATCTGTGCTTTGTCGAGATTGGTATAAAGCGTAAGCTTCTTATTTAATTCATGATTGCGCTGGTTGATATTTTCCAGCGTCGTCAGTTCAATTTCATGTTCGATATTTTTCAGCTTCTCGTCGTACGGTCCCTTTCCTGAAAATAATTTCGAAAACACGGGCGCAGTTTCAATACAAATAAACAACAGCATGATAAAGAAGCTTGGCAGCTGCGGCAATTTACCGAGCGCCTCAAGACGTGCAAGTAATCCATCATAATTTTGAATGACAGGCTGCGCTTTTGCATACGAAGTATCGCGTTGTCCTTTCAGCTTTAAAATTTGTTGCTCGCGTTCATCAATCAGCGGCTGGTTCTTCGCCATCACCGTTTTCATCTCTTCCTCAATCTTATCGTACTCTATTTTCTTTTCTGCGAACACAGGCCCTTTTCCCAATTTAAACGTTCCGCTCGTACCTTCCGCTTCACCGATAAATGCTTTGTATAACGTGTCACGCTGTGCGGTAACTTTCGCAATCTCTCCTTTATAATTATTGATCTCCGTGCGAATGCTATCTATTACCGGATTGAATTGTTCTTCAGTTTTCTTTTGCGTTTCCATCGCGAACTCGCGCTGCTTTTCCGCAACTTTCTGCGCGATCTCTTTCTCAAATATTTTTAATTCGAGTGGTTTGGAAATGACGATGGCTAATATTACTGCAAGAATCAATCGTGGCAACACGAGTTTAAATTCATTCCAGAAAATATCTTCCTTGCGTAAAGTTGAAACGATAAATCGATCCAAATTAAAAATTACAAAACCCCATACCATTCCAAACGCGATCGCCGGATACATACTTTTAAATACGGTAAACAGCGCATATCCTCCCGATAGCGACGCGAGCAATCCTGTAAAGAAAACCGTTGCGCCGATCCCTACATATTTATTTTGCTCCGAGTGCGGGCAGTCGCGCAGCACATCAGTATTCGCGCCCGAACAAAACCAGAAGAACTTCGTAAAGTTTCCCGGAACTCGCGCGGGCACATTCGTGTGATTTGTCATTTCCATAGCGTATATTTTTTATTCGTAGTGTTTTCGAATGGTTTGAAGGATATCTCTCACTTTATAATTTTCATTGAAAGCATCTTCTAAACGATCAAACAATTTTGTTTTGAAGGATTTGACCCCTAAATCCCCTAAAGGGGACTTATTAATTTTTTGCAACGGCAATACTTGAGGTTTCACCTTAAAATTTTCTTTTGAAATTTCAATGACAGAAGGAATATTCAGATTCGGAAAATTTTTAGCGATTGGTTTTCCTATTGAAGGAACCGGTGAAGAAAACAAGCTGATATTCGTCAGCGAAATTTCCGGCATCGGAACAGAAAGTTTTTCCATCACCGGTACAGGAAATACGCGCACAAAGAATTCCTGCTCCGTAGAAAAATTTCTGTTCCTTGCCATGATCTTATATCGTGTATTTTTCTCAGGATAAAATTCCTTGACACCAATCGCCTGCACATAGCCTACTCCGTCAATCGAGATCCAATCAGCATTCAATACATTCCAATGCAGCTCCACGAGCTGGCCTTGAAGAATACCAAATTGATTGGAAAATTCTTCGGGCGCATACATTTGCAAGCGGCGCCCATTGCGCGTGTCGAGTACATACAGTGTATACGAAATGATCGGTTGTGATAAATTATCGGGAAGATCCTTTGGCACAAAGCCATCCGTTATTCCCTCCCTGGGCGATCGCCTCCAAATGGCGGCTGCGAAGACGGCGAGCACGAGTAAAATAATGAGGGAAGTTGTCACGGCGCGTTTTGATCTTATACGTCGGATAACTGAAAAAAGTATTACAAACGTTCTTTCCCGTTGATTCTTAAGAGAATTTAAGAAAGGGAACAATTTTTTAATTATAAAAACCGGCTGACAAATTGTCACCGCACCGAATTTTTCGTATTTTTGCCTTCCCGAAAATGAACGAGTTACTAGACTATATCAACAAGAAACAGCACGACGAAAGCCGTCAAGGCGAAGCGCTTCATATCGAGCTCAATGAGAGCGACCTGAAGAACAACAAGCATTTCTATATTGAAAGCTATGGTTGCCAGATGAATTTCAGCGACAGCGAGATCGTGGCTTCTATTTTATCGAAGCAAGGTTTTTCATTGACAACAAATATTTTTGACGCCGACTTAGTCTTATTGAATACATGCTCTATCCGCGAGAAAGCGGAACAAACTGTTCGTCAACGATTGCGTTCGATCAATGAAATTAAAGATCAGAAACCGGGAATGCTCGTTGGCGTTTTGGGCTGTATGGCGGAGCGATTGAAATCAAAATTTCTGGAAGAAGAAAAATTAGTCGATATCGTTGTCGGGCCGGATGCGTACAGATCTTTACCTGAATTACTGGAAGATGCGGAAGGCGGACAAAAAGGAGTGAATGTTTTATTGTCGAGAGAAGAAACGTATGCCGACATCTCTCCTGTTCGCTTAGATAAAAACGGAATTACCGCTTTTATTTCCATTATGCGCGGATGCGACAACATGTGTTCGTTCTGCGTTGTGCCTTTTACAAGAGGAAGAGAAAGAAGCCGCAATCCTGAGTCGATTGTTGCAGAAGCGAGAGATCTTTTCGCAAAAGGATATCGCGAAGTAACGTTGCTTGGACAGAATGTCGATTCATACAAATGGAAAGGTGAAGAAAATCATACCAACAAGGAGGCGGAAGTGCTGATGAATTTTGCGGAACTGTTGGAAGCCGTTGCGAAAGTCAATCCGTTGCTGCGCGTTCGTTTCTCTACTTCTCATCCAAAAGATATTACAAACGATGTGTTGCATACCATCGCGAAGTACGACAACATCTGCAACTATATTCACTTGCCGGTTCAATCAGGAAGCTCTGCGTGTTTGGAAAGAATGAATCGTACTTATGACCGTGACTGGTATATGGATCGTGTGAATGCCATTAGAAGAATTATCCCGGATTGCGGAATTTCCAGTGATATCATCGCAGGATTTTGTGGTGAAACAGATGAAGAGCACCAGGATACGTTGTCGATGATGGATTTCGCGCAATACGACTACAGCTACATGTTTTTTTACTCGGAGCGCCCGGGAACACTGGCGGCGCGCAAGTACAAAGACGATGTGCCCGAAGAAGTAAAGAGGCAACGACTGAGTGAGATCGTCGCGAAACAATATGACTTATCACTTCAGAATAATTTAAAAGATATCGGAAAGACATTCACGGTGCTGATCGAAAAAGCATCGAAGAAGAGTGAAGAAGAATTGAGCGGAAGAAATTCACAAAACAAAGTATGCATCTTTCCGAAAGAAAATTTTAAACCGGGACAATATGTAAATGTTTTGGTAGAAAGCGCCAACAAGGCAACGCTGAAAGGCAAAGTTGTCGGATTGGTGCATGATTATAACTAACATGGAACTTCAATCAATCAAAAATAGATTTGGGATAATCGGCAACTCCCCTGCACTCAACCGCGCGCTCGAAGTGGCTGTTCGTGTGGCGCCGACGAATCTCTCTGTATTAATTACAGGAGAAAGCGGAGTAGGAAAAGAAGTGTTCTCACAGATCATTCATAACCTCTCTCCCCGCAAGCACGAAAATTTTATTGCTGTGAACTGCGGTGCGATTCCCGAAGGCACGATCGATTCAGAATTGTTCGGCCATGAAAAAGGCGCGTTCACGGGCGCGCACGATCGACGTAAAGGATATTTTGAAACCGTAAACGGCGGAACGATCTTTTTGGATGAAATTGGTGAAATGCCGATTGGAACGCAAGCACGGTTGTTGCGCTTGCTCGAAAGCGGAGAGTTTATCAAAGTTGGATCTTCCGTCGTGCAAAAAACAGATGTGCGCGTTTTAGCAGCAACGAATGTCGATTTAGGAAAGTTGATCAAGCAGGGAAAATTTCGCGAGGATCTGTATTACCGATTAAATACGGTTCCTATCTACGTTCCCGCATTGCGCGACCGCAAGGAAGATATCTATACTTTATTCAGAAAGTTCTCCAGCGACTTTGCGGAGAAATATAAAATGCCGCCGGTACAGCTCGCAGAAGATGCGCGTGACGTATTACTGGGTTATCGTTTCCCGGGAAATATTCGCGAGTTAAAAAATATTGCGGAACAGGTTTCCGTTTTATCGAAAGATAAAACGGTGTCAAAGGAGGAGCTCGCTAAATTTATTCCGAATGTTGAAGTATCTTCATTGCCGATGGTGATCCATAGTGAAAGCGATACAAAAATTTCCGATCGTGAATTGTTGTACAAGATGATATTCGATATCAAGCACGACCTGAATGATCTGAAACGATTTGTTTGGAATATGCAGAATGGGCATCACGACGAAGCACAGATCGATTTCAGCGATGTGATGGATGGCGCGCATGCACGACCGGTGGATTTTCCGCAAAAACAATTGCCGCAAGTAGAAACGGTTTCCAATCCAACGATAATTTTAGAAGAACCGAAGTATGAAGAATCTACGGTCGATCAAAATTTGTCGCTGGCAGATATGGAAAAAAACATGATCTTAAAGGCGTTGGAAAAACATCGCGGCAAAAGAAGAGACGCGGCGCTCGATTTGGGCATATCGGAAAGAACCCTGTATCGCAAGATCAAGGAATACAATTTAGAAAACTAAAACGCATGAAAAAAAGGAAACTGTTGTGGATGGCATCGATATTCATTCTATGTGCGTTCGCCGTTTCATGCAAAATTTACCGCTTTACCGATGCCAGCGTCGATCCGAATTGGAAAACCTTCGTCATCGGACAAACGCTCAACATCTCCACGCTTCAAAATCCCAACGCCGCTCCTAACTTCACGGAGAAATTAAAAGATAAGTTTTCGCGTGAGACAAGATTAACCTTAGTGCGCGATAACGGCGATCTCGAATTCATCGCGACGATTACTGAATACTCCATCGACCCTGTATCTATTACAAATACAGAGACAACAGCACAGAATAGATTGAATATTTCTGTTAAGGTCGATTGTGTAAATCACAAAGATGTTCAAAAGAGTTTTACACAAACTTTTCGCGATGGCGAAAATTATGACGCCAATAAGCAATTTTCTGATGTAGAAAGTGCGTTAATTAACACTATTTTTGATAGATTAGTCCAGCAAATTTTCAATCGCACATTTAGCAATTGGTAATGAATTTCCAGGTGCACGACATATTAGCAAACCCTGTGTTGCTGCGGGAAGTCCCCGATGTAACATTACAAGCGTGGATCAAGCAGTATCCCTATGTTTCGTTGTTCCAGTTGTATGCTTTAAAAAAGAAAGGCCGTTATAACGAGCACGACCTGCATCACACTGCTTTTTATTTCAACAATCGCGAGAAATTATATTTTTTACTGAATGATAAAAGCGAACGTCTTCGCCCGGTATACGATCGCAACGCGCCCCGCAAAGAAATTCAGAAAGAAGAATTCCCTATATCCCACTCCTATAAAGAAAAAATTAAAGAGATCATTCCTGAAACCTTCCCGCAAGATTTCAAGCAGGAAGTTATTGAGAGTCGACAGTCTACAGTCGATAGTCAACAGTTAAATGAAATAGTATCTAAACCGATTGAAGAAACGGTGGATAGTGGACTGTCGATAGTTGACAAAATAACTGAAGAGGTATTTCCGGAATCACATCCGATCGTAGAAGAAAAAACTGAAACCTTCCCGGAAGATTTCACGCAGCAAGTTGAAACGTCAACAACAGATCATTTTATAGAAACTGTTGTAGAACCGGAAAAAGAAGTTGAGCAATCAGTAAATGAAGAAGTTGCTGACAAGCCCATGTCAACGGCTGATAAAGTACTTGCCGATCTGTTAAAGATGAGGGAAGAACGGGAGAAAAGAAGATTGGGAATTTATGAAGAAGAAAAAGAAGAGCCGCTGACAGAAGATATGCAGCAGGAATTGGAAGCGGAAACAGAAATTGAAATTTCTGAAGAGACAAAAGAAGTCGAAGAAACGATTGAAGAGGAAGTATCTCCTGAAGAATTCCCTGAATCACTCGGATATAAAGATGAAATTCCGGAAGAGATCCTACCGGAAACTTTCCCTGAAGACTTTAAGCAAGAAGTAGAAACGGTTCAACTGACTGAGCAACCTGAAATAGTAGAAGAGACAGAAACAAAAGAAGAAATTCAGGAACCTCAGGAAGAAATAAAAGCAGCAATCGAAGAGCCGGTTAAAGAAGTTGTGGAAGAAAAACGAGTGTCGATGGCCGACCAGATGCTGGCGGAGATCTTAAAGCGCAAGGAAGAGCGCGAACTACGCCGGTTGGGAATTTGGAAGGAAGAAGAAACTCCGGTTGAAGAAAAAATAGAAACAGAAACTCATCCTGAAGAAGTAAAAGAGGAAGAAACCGTTGCAGAAACTGAAAAGAAAGAAGAAAAAGTAGAAGAAGAGAAAAAACAAGAAGAAGTAGAAACAGTTTCAGAAACTGAAACTCCTTCCGAAGAAGTAAAAGAAGAAGAGGAAACTAATGAAGAAGAAAAACAGGAAGAAAAAATTGTTTCCAAAACAGATGAAAAGAAAGAAGAGGAAGTTGTTCAACCTGGAACAGAAGAAGTAAAAGAGACAAAAGAACAGGAAGAAACAGTTCGTGCAGATACAGAGCAAGAATCAAAAGAAACAGAAACGGTAGAGGAAGAAGAAGAAGTTGCAGAACCTGTTGCTGAAAAGAAGGAAGAGGAAAAGAAAGAGATCCTTCCCCCGATTCACGAAATACCGAAACCGGTCCATCATACAAAACTGCCGGAAGAAAAGCCGCTCACGATCGCAGAGCAAATTCTCATGGCGATCCAAAAGCTCAACGAAGACCGCCTGCACAAAAAATTCATCGAAGACGATCACGAAACCCGTGCAAAACAAACCGTCGATGAAGGTTTGTCGAAACTCGATGTAGTGGGACCATTCTCCGAAGAAGTGGAACAGCCTGTAGATACGCACAGCAGTGTGGATCCGGAAAATGTCATAGAGACTGAAGAAGAAAAGGAAACGGAATTAGTAGAAGCAGAAAAGGAAGAAGAAGTTGAAACAACAGAAACAACGCCGGTTCTAAAAGCAGAAGACAGCGATGTCCTTTCCCAATTAGCTCCTGTTTATCCCACTAAGGAAGAAGAAAAAGAAATCGAGTTGATTGAAGATATCGAATCGAAAGATGAAGATGTTTTTTCAGAATTAAAACCTGTCGATGAAACTGTAGATACACGCAGCAGTGCGTATCAGCAGAACGTCGATGACGTGGAAGAAGAAGAAAAACTCGAAACAGAAACAGCGGATCATTCATCGCTCCACATCGACACGACTTTAAAACCGGATACTTCTTTATTTATTCCGAATGTCGAAGAAGATGTAGTTGAGGAACACATCGAGCCGGAAGTAACAACAGACAAAGAGACACCGGTATCCAACGAATATCAGCATGCAGACATTCACCGCAACCTCGAGCTCGGCGAGTTCCAGCATCAGCCGATACGATCGATCGATGACGCTTCGAAAAAAGAGCCGCACACCTTCCTCGAATGGCTGCAATTTATCGATGGCGGACTCAATGTTCAAACCACCGAACAACAACCTGTCGTAAAAGTTGAAAAAGAGTGGATCGAGATCCCGCAATACGAGCTCAGCATACAGCAGGAGATCCGCCAGCAGGCTATCGCGGCTCCACCGAAAGAACAAAAGACAGATGATCAAAACAAGAAGCTTTTTGAGCCCAACTTCGACGAAGGTGAGGTCGACCTCTTTCAGGAAATAGATGAAGCAGTCACCAAAGTAGCCTCAGAATCAGTGAGTTTTAAGAACGATATGATGACAGAAACCCTGGCAAAAATTTATACCAAGCAGGGAAAAACCGACAAGGCTTTAGAGATATATAACGCGCTGCGCTTGAAATTTCCCGAAAAAAGTGCTTACTTTGCAGCCTTAATTCAAAAAATCCAAAACAAAGAATAACATGTTCGCATTCTTAACGATCCTCATAATTTTAGTTTGCCTCTTCATCATTCTCGTCGTACTCATCCAAAACCCTAAGGGCGGTGGACTCAGCGGCGGTATCGGCAGCGCAGCATCCAGCGTAATCGGTGTTCAAAGCGCCGGCGATGTAATGGAAAAAACAACTTGGGGAAGCGCGATCCTGTTGCTCGCATTATGCGTACTTACAGCATTCGTCGTTCCTAAACAAGGTGCGCAGGCTACGGAAAAAACGCTGACAGAACAAGCAGCGAAAATGCAAACGCCGGCAGTACCGGTAAATCCTGCTCCGGCACCGGGCGCTCCAACGCAGCAAGCACCTAAGTAATGTCATCCCGAGCACTTTTGTGCGAGGGAACTTCATAAAATACAAACTCCTTTCATGAAGGAGTTTTTTTTATGGCGTGCCCCGAGCGCTTAGTCGTGCCACGATAATCGTGGCACGACTAAGCGCTCGGGTCGGGCTGTCCGCTGCAATAATTGCGAAACACATTTCATAAAAAATAAAAGCATCCTCCGCAATTATTTCCGCTTCCATCCCTCACGCAAAAGTGCGGAGTGAAAGTGAACATCCGTGTAATCTGTGAAATCCGTGAGAAAAAAAATCTATAATCTTTAATCTAAAATCTATAATCACCGAAGGGAATACCAATCTCCTCTTCCATCCTTGTGATATAATATCAATCCAAGTTTTGTAAGCTTTACCAGGATGGCATTTCCACGCTGCAACGAAATATTCATGCGCTGCGAAAAGATTTTCGGTGTGATCGATTCATTGCCTTTTAAAAAATCTAACACAAATTGTTCTTTCGAATCCAATTGTCCTGAAAATTCTTCACCTTCATTCTCCAGCATCTTGTGGGTACTCTTCGAAGCGAGCATTGTCTTATCATTTGTTCGCATATACAATTGCCATTCGTCTTTTTCATCCAAAGCAAAATGCGGTTTACGCAAACTGTTTTTAATTTCTGCTTCCAGTACTGTCATATCTTCCTCTTCAATTTCATAGATCGTAAAGAATACATCCACCGGCGGCTCACAAAAATGTTCGGCAGCTTCATAGATCATATACATCTCCTCTTCGGCGTCGCAACCCAATAATGTTCCATTATCTGCTACGCCAATAAGTAATTTTCCGCCGCGATTATTTGCAAACGCCGCAATCGTCCGAGCGATCTTTTTCTGGCTCGTAATTCCCTGTTTAAAATCCAGCTGCACGCCCTCTCCCTTCGAGATCAGCTTCTCCAACTCATCGACATCATATTTTATTTCAGGAGTAAATCTCATCGTTCTAATATCCGTGAAATCTGTGAAATCCGTGAGAAATTAACGCACATTATCATCTGTATAGCAATAACAAAATAATATTACATATTTTTACCAAAACTGCAACGCGCATGCGAGATTCCGTCATCCCGAAAATAAAGGATTGGCCCATTAACCTGATCGCCAACAAGCGCGATAAAATTTTGCAGGAAACAATCTCCGAAACCGTTCTCGAATTCAATAAAAATCATTCAACACTTTCTTCGCTGCGCGACCAGCTCCAAAAAACGCTTTACCTCGAACATATCCGCATGCGCACAGAGCCATGGGAAGTGGATCCGGAAGATGAGCGCGAATTCTGGAGCGATATTAAAAAACGTATGCTGCAGGCGGATCCTTCGCATATGGATGAAGATGTGTCGATACAGCGCCACCAGGAAATTTTGCAGGATATCGTTTCCAATTATGCCAACGAGATCATCGGCGATTTCAATCCAAGCATGTTCTGGTTCGCGCGGCAAATCCTGCGCCGCTTCTTCGCACGCTTGTTCAACGCGCACTTCGGCGGCTTTAAAGGATTATTTAATCCCGATGAAAAATTAAAAGATAAACTGATTGTCGCCGGGCCGGTCGACAAGTTACGTTCACTGGCAACTAAAGGGACAGTCATTCTTGTTCCAACTCACTTCAGCAATCTCGACTCGGTGATCATCGGTTTCGGAATGGATTACATCGGCATGCCCGCTTTTCAATACGGAGCAGGACTCAATCTTTTCAATTCAAAATTTTTCAGCTTCTTCATGGGCAACCTCGGTGCTTATAAACTGGATCGTCGAAAAAAAAATCCGGTTTATCTCGAAACATTAAAATCATTTTCAAAAACAAATATTCTCGCTGGCGCTAACACTATATTTTTCCCGGGCGGTACGCGCTCGCGCGCCGGCAATATCGAAAATGAATTAAAGCTGGGCTTGTTAGGAACAGTGATGTCGGCCCAGCGCGCGCATTACGAAAAAAGTCCGGCGAACCTCGCTCCTAAAATATTTATCGTACCACTTACGGTCAGTTATCATTTTGTGCTCGAAGCATCGTCATTAATAGAAGAGCATTTAAAGCGCACAGGGAAAGAACAATATCTGGTATATGACGCGCCGCAACCTGCCGGAAAAGGAATTATGAAATTTTTCTGGCAAACATTTTCCAAATCCACCGACATTACACTTTCCATCGGCGACCCCATGGATGTATTCGGCAACCTGCTGGATGAGGACGGGCACAGCCTTGATAAATTCGGACATCGCATAGAGATCAAAGATTACTTTGCGAATAAGGGCATTTTAAAATTAGACGAGCAGCGTGAGATGATCTACACGCAAATGCTCGGCGAAAAAATTGTGTCGGAATTTTTTAAGAACAATGTCGTGTACGCTTCACACGTCGTGACATTTGTTGCTTTTGAATTATTAAAAAAGAAACTCGACTATCCCGATATTTTTACATTGCTTCGAACATCGGATGAGGACCGTGAAATAGATTGGGATGAATTTAAAACATCTGTAAAACGCGTGATCGACGAGTTGTATGTATTGAATAATAAAGGACAACTGAAGCTTGCACCGCACATGACTACGCGTATGCTGGACGAGATCATCGAATTGGGAATTAATAATGTCGGCATCTATCATGCCAATCTTCCGATACTTCGAAACAAGCAGGGAAATATTACGAGTGAAGATCTGAAGTTGTTATATTTTTATCATAATCGACTGTTAGGCTATGGCCTTGAAAAATGCATCTGAGAAACCACCGGTAGCCGTGATCGGCGCAGGCAGCTTTGGAACTGTCGTAGCTAATTTATTGGCTGAAAATGGCGAAGTATTGTTGCATTCGCGCAGACCGGAAGCGGTGGAGCTCATGAATAAGGAGCGCACCAACAATGGCCAGCAATTGCATCCGAATATAAAAGCAACAGACGATCTGCAGGAAATTGCAGAACGCTGTTACCTGATGTTTCCTTCGGTTTCGTCGGATACTTTCCGAAGCGTAATGCGTAATATGGCGCAGTATCTGCGCCCCGATCACATGCTGATCCATTGCACAAAAGGTTTCGACATAAAATTAGAACCGGGCAAAACAATATTAGACCGCGATGTGATTTTACATCCATCCGATATTTATACCATGCACAAAGTGATCCTCGAAGAAACGTGTGTAAAGCGTGTCGGTTGTATGAGCGGACCGAATTTAGCGCGCGAGATCGCGCACCAGCATCCTGCCGCTACAGTGATCGCAAGTAAGTTTGATGAAGTGATCGCTGAAGGAGAAGGAGCAATTCGCAGCAGAAGATTACAAGTATACAGCAACCACGATGTTTTTGCCGTAGAACTCGCAGGCGTTTTGAAAAACTCAATGGCGTTGGCAGCAGGAGCACTGGGCGGCATGGGGTACGGACAAAACGCTATGGCATTTTTAATTACGCGCGGGATCGGCGAGATCATTCGGCTGGCAACAGCTATGGGCGCAGATCGCCAGGCTTTCCTGGGCTTGGCGGGCATTGGGGATTTAGTCGCAACGTGTACTTCTCCATTAAGCAGAAATTATACGGTGGGCGCTCGCTTGGCAAAAGGTGAAACATTAGAATACATTATGCAAACATCTTCCGAAGTTGCAGAAGGTATAAAAACAGTCAGCATCTCAAAAAAACTCGCCGATACAACGGGCGTAAAACTTCCCATTATACAAACGATCTACAAAGTGTTGTTTGAAAATCTAAGTGTTGAAATGGCACTTGGATACTTGATGGAATACCGATGGGGATATGATGCGGATTACATGTAATTACATAAATCTCTTTACAATAAATCCTCTCGTACCGAACGGCGTTTTATTTCCGGTAAGTTTCAGTTTCCCATCCGTCTTCCATTCTGCGTTAGCATGAATACTGACATCCCTTGTAATAACATCTGCATTTGTTTCAACATTTCCATCGCGAATAAATGTAGCGGTAAAGGTATCGACATAAAGACTGCTCATCACTACATAATTATGAAGTACATCGTTCCAACGATTACGGTTGCTGTTCTTTAATTGCATAAATTTATTGCGCAATTCATTTTCAAGCGGCGCACCTTTCCTATTATCGAAAATCACTTCCTTCATTTGTCCGAATTCAAAATTGATCTCATAACGCGATGCTACACCACTTTTGATCATAACGGATCCGAGTATGGTGGCACCGAGTTCCAGGCTTCTGCTTCCTTCTATTTTTTGAGTTCCGGTATTCGCGTCGACAGTCTTAGTTGTCCAAGCGCCGCCCGGAAATAAACTTTCCAATGTATCAACGATCCTGTCGTCGTGATTCAGCACTACACCGGGCGCATAGGCTTCGTTTGAAATTGCGAGAAAGTTTAATCCGGGGTAATATTTTTCGATGACCTTCTCAAATTTTTGCTTTGCCATAGTTGGTTGTTTTTGTCATATAAATTAGCTAAATAATTTATGGAGATAAAGCTATTTTCGATGAATGCCGGAATTCGAGTATAGGAATTTTTCCATTTTAAAGGTACATTCGATATCATTATTCACCACTAAAACAACCGCTATGAACAAATTATTGATCTGCACAATGGCCATCGGATTACTGGTGGGTTGCAGAAGTAAGCAAACATTTACGAGCGACGACGGCAAGGAAAGTGTTACAGTAGATGTAACGAAAATGCAGGACGCCGCCGAGGATATGAATAAGAAAGTGGAAGAGTTGAAAAAATTACCGCCGCTTAAAATTGATGAATTAAAAGCCATGCTGCCCGAAGAACTGATGGGCATGAAACGTTCCAATTTCAACGCCTCTTCCATGGCGGGTTACGGCACGGCGGAAGCTACTTATACAAAGGACGATACGACTTCCATTCGTTTGAATATATTCGACTGTGTTGGGGATGCTGGCTCTGCTGTATATATGATGAGCTACTGGACAAAAATGTCGATGGAATCACAAAACGATGACGGGTATACTAAAACAGTAGATTTCAACGGCGGAAAGGCTGTAGAAGATTTCAAGAAGAACAACAATTCATACACGCTGACGTTTACAGCTAATGATCGCTTGCTGGTAACCATACAAGGACAAAATGTTCCTTTATCAACGGTACAGGACGTAGCGAAGAAATTGAATTTAAAAACATCGAGCTAGAATAATTTTGATGAAGAAGATATCCATCGCAGCGCTGCACACCGGCGCTGCTCATTTAAATACTGACTTTGAAATTGCCGGTGACTATTTTTCACGGCAGTTAAATAAACTCAGTTTATTTTTTAGTGCTGATGAGAAGAGCCTTTTAGCAACGGAAGGCAGCTACATCAACAACAAGCTTCCTCAGATCACGTTTGCATTTTGGATCATGAAGATCTGTGCTACCACGCTAGGTGAAACAGCAGGAGATCTGTTATCTATGACACTCAACATTGGTTATTCTGTCAGCTCCATCATTCTCATATCTATCTTTTTCATTACCCTGTTTGCACAATTGACAACAAAGCGGCATATCCCATTTATTTATTGGTCTGTGATCTTATCAACCAGTACCGCCGGCACCACAATGTCGGATTATATGGACCGTACACTTGGGTTGGGTTATGCGCAGGGAACATTGATCCTCCTTTCGGTTCTAACGATCGTGTTATTACTTTGGAAAAAAAGCGAAGGCTCTTTATCTGTCACTAACATTCGAAATTTTAAAGGAGAGTTTTTTTATTGGACAGCAATTTTATTTTCCAATACACTCGGCACTGCATTAGGAGATTTCTTAGCAGATAGTTCGGGCCTTGGATTTGCAGGCGGCGCGATCCTGATCGGCGGATTATTGCTGTTGGTGATCCTTGCACATTATTTTACAAAAATATCTTCCATATTATTATTCTGGATCGCGTTTGTATTAACACGCCCGTTCGGCGCTACGTTCGGCGACCTGCTTACTAAATCTCATGAAAAAGGCGGACTGGGTTTTGGCACGAAAGGTTCTTCGCTGATCTTATTTGTGATCCTGGTATTTTTAATTCTATACACTTCCCGCAAAAAAGAGAAAGTTTGAAAACTATTTATTCTTTTCAAATCCTCTTAAAAATTCTGTGCGATCGGTGATGTCGGTAACGAAATCACTTTCGATTTGCAAACCTTCATCCAACGTGGTTGCAAGTCCGTCGTTGTAGAGTTTTTTCATCGCTGCAATTGTTTGCGCAGAATTTTGCAAGATATCGTTTGCAAGACCTAAAACAGTTTGATCGAGCTGATCTAACGGCACAGCTTTATTTACTAAGCCGATTCGCTCTGCTTCTTTTCCTGAAACGGGCTTACAAGTAAACGACATTTCCTTTGCTTTCAAGGCACCCACCAAGCGCGGCAGACGCTGCGTCATTCCCCATTTTGGAAGAATCCCCCACTTGGCGTGCGTGTCACCGATCTTCGCATCTTCGGCAGCAATAATCAAATCAAAGAACAGCATGAGCTCTGTCGCTCCCGTGTACGCATGCCCATGCACTTGCGCGATCGCCGGCTGCGGCATGTTGCGCATTATACGCGCAATCTCGTTTCCTGTTTTAAGAATATCATCCGCAGTGAATTGCCCGCCGACGAGCGATTCGTTCATTGCTTTTAAATCTACGCCGGCAGAAAACGCGCGCCCCGCTCCTTTTACGATCAGCACTTTACACGTTTCATCCTTCTCAATTTTCTTCAATGCATCGTGTAATTCCAGAACCATATTTGGAGTAAGTGCATTAAGTGAAGCCGGACGATTTAAAGTGATTGTTGTGATCTGATCTTTGAATTCCAGAATGATATCGGTGTAAGGCATAGCGATGATTTTAGATTTGAAAATACAATTTCATTAGATAGATTTTCTATTTTTAATAAATCAAGCAGACAAAAATCAATGAATGAATCCAATCATCAAAAATATTATTGCTGTCGTTGTCGGAGTTCTAATTGGTGGCGTAATGAACATGGGCATCGTTATGATCAGCGGACATATCATTCCTCCACCGCCCGGCGCTGATCTTACCACTCCGGAAGGATTAATTGCGGCGATGCCACTAATGCAGCCCAAACATTTCTTGATGCCGTTTCTCGCGCACGGGATTGGCACATTAGTAGCGGCTTTCATTGCCGCGAAATTTGCAGCTTCTAACAATATGAGATTGGCATTGGCTTGTGGTGTTTTCTTTCTTGTCGGCGGAATTGCAGCAGCGAAGATGATTCCCGCTCCGATGTGGTTTATTGTAACGGATCTCGTACTTGAGTATATTCCGATGGGATACCTGGGAGGAAAATTGGCGGGTAAATAATTCGGCAAATTATCCTTCAGAATAGAAATCGATCAGCATGGCGAAATATTGTTCGGTCCAACCGGCAGTAATATCGTCGTAGTCTTCATCCGGAATATTCGTTTGACGAACCTCCACAGAAGTACCCTGGTTTACCTCATGTAACTTGATCGTCACGATTGACGGCTCTTCCTGATCCCCAAAATACCACTGCTGAACAATCTTCTTTCCCGGCTCGAATTCGAGATTTAAACCCGTGATATTCCCATCCCATAGCGAGAACTCCGTGCCGGGCTCAGCCTGCATCTCCACTTCATCACCCGTCCATAAGCGCATGATTTCCTGCTTTGTAAGTCCTAAATAGACAATTTCCGGCGACGCCGGCACGACATAATATTTCTTAAAATCTTTCACCTTGTGTAAAACTAAGAAAATATACGGGTATTGAAAATCGTATCTTTATGGCCGTTATGGCAACACCTCATTCCATCACGACTCCGAAGACCGCACGCGTATTCACGCATGGCCATCTCACTGAGAAAACTAAGCTTGTTTGGATTGTAGCGCACGGCTATGGTTTCCTCGCAGAATTCTTTATAAAGAAGTTTGAAGAGCTCGACCCGGAAGAACATTATGTCGTGGTTCCCGAAGCTTTAAATCGCTTTTATTTAAAGGATATGAGCGGCCGGGTTGGCGCATCCTGGATGACAACGGAAGATCGTGAGAACGAGATCAAAGACTACATTTCATACCTGGATAACGTTTACGAAACAATGATTTCAAAAACGGACGCCAAAATCGTTGGACTGGGCTTTTCACAGGGCGCTGCTACGGTGGCCCGCTGGGCGCTACACACTCACAACGTGATCGATAGGCTGGTGTTCTGGGGAGGCACAATTCCGCCCGATTGTATGCATGAAATTGCCAAACTAAACTCGATGTATCCTTGTTTATTGGTAGGCGATCAGGATGAGTTTATTACAAAGGAGCGAATCGATGAGGTTTTGAAAGGTTTTAATAATGCTGGATTAACATTTTCACATATTTTTTACAAAGGCGGGCACGCTATTTTAACTGAGCCTTTAATGGAACTAAGTGCTGCCTTAACAGAGACGTAACCGTGCGGCGGTATTTTTGCAGAGCATTTGAGCCAGTAAAACACGGCCTATGAAAAAGAAAAAGACACTCGTATTATTCCTGGTTATTTTAGCAGCGTTCGCGGCATTCGCGCAACCTGAATTCGGTATAGCTTCTTTCTACGGTTCTGAATTCCACGGCAGGCCAACAGCCAGCGGCCAGATCTATTCCCAAAATAAGCTGACGGCTGCTCACAAAACACTTCCCCTCGGTACTGTTGTGAAAGTGACTAATACCAAGAACAATAAATCTGTTTTTGTAACTGTGAACGACCGCGGACCTTATGTCAAAGGCCGTATCATTGATTTATCGACCAAGGCTGCTGAAGTACTTGGCTACAGAAATAAAGGAACCGCATACGTAAAGGTAGAAGTGGTAAATCCAAACGAAACTCCGGTAGATCCAACTGCGCCAACACCACAGGATATTGCTTCTACCAATGGTATTCGTGAATATGCTTCTATCGATAGCCAGGATGCGTGGAAAGATGTACCTACTATCACGCAAAAAGCAACAGAAGACTCTAAAGACGATATGGTAGAAAGCACTCCTATAGCGTACACAGATAAAAAAGACCTTCCTCCTCCCGCAGGCGAGATCAAGCCAACGAATTCAGGCGCCATCATGAACCGCTCTGCTTATTATGTGATCACGAATCTCGACAAAAGCAAAACCGGCTTTTACGGTTTGCAGCTAGGTGTATTCTCCGATCCGAATGTTGTATTCAGCATGATGGATGAGTTGGAAAAATACAAGCAGATCTTGTTGATCCAGCAAGAAACAAAGGATGGCAAAACAGTATACAAGCTGTTTATGGGTAAATTCCAGAACCGTGCTTATGCAGACGCGTTATTCTCCGTACTCTCAGATAAATTCAAAGAAGCATTCGTAACACAATACGAATAATCACTGTTTCACATATCTCCCGACAATCAGGATTTGCACCTGAACATCCGTTCCGTTCACATTAAAAATACCGGTAGCTGCCAGGTGAACGGCTAATTCAGTAAAATTTCGGGCTGCCACAAAATTGCTGAAGTAAGGAGCAATATTAAAATTCTTAAAGGTGCCAAAATTAAAAGCGATATCGCCTATTGGCCCGCTTTTGATCTGATCTAAATTCATATAAAAAATCAACGGTGAAGAAGGAGTCAAAAAATTATCCGAAGCGAGAAGAATGCCGTCTTTGGGATTTCCGCTTCGTATCGTTATCGTATCATTATATGACATAGAATCCGAAGTGCCGATCAATGTCCGAAGTTCGGTACTGTCGACGAAATAAATTCTTCCGAAGTAAGTGCCGACATAGCTGGCTTCATCATATTTAACGATATAAAAACTATCAGCCTCGATACAGCCATTTGAATCCTTGATCGATAACACATGGTAGCCGCCCAATAATCCAGTATAGTGAATTTTCACAGAAAAACTGCTGCTGTCTATACTGTATGTATAAATATCATTTCCACTTACCGGTATTATAAATAATTCTTCAGGCGTTGCCGTATTTAAAATAAAGGAATCCGGAATGCGGCATTTGGAAATGGTGACAACACCTTTTTTGCAGGATATGCAAAATGATAAAGAAAATACGAGGAATATTATGAAAATAAGGGAAGATACAGCTTTCATAAATTCACATTACACCTGTGAATATACAAAAGATCCTAACGTATACTATTTACTAAAAATGACAAAGCACTGCGAGCAGGATCACCAAGGTGTATGCTAAAATAGTAAAGAGGGTAATGGGATCATCATTTTTTGAAATAGGGTCATCGTTCTTCGGGGTGGTTAGATTTGACATACGAGTTTTTTATCGTGGCAAATATTTATTTAATTATTGACTTTTATCTTATACCGACATGAGATAACTTTACATTATTCCCATCCTATTAGATATTCTTATGATGCGAATCTCCTCTTTCGCGTTGCATTTGTATATAAATTAAGTGAGCGCATTATCGGAGACTGTTGTGACAGTGCCTTGTCCGACAAACTCCGGATTCTCACTTTTAAGCGGAATTTTACTCATGGCTCTTTCGGTAATGGCGGTTATACTAAGGCTTGGATTTACACCCGGGTTAGCCGAGATCATACTGCCATCGCATACCATCATGTTTTTATAGTTAAAGACATTGTTGATACTGTCGATCACACCGGATTGCGCGTCCTTGCCCATGCACGCGCCTCCGAGAATGTGTGCCGTCGTAGGAATGCCGAACAATGATTCCGTATTCATCACCATCGCTTTTCCATGAACGATCTTTTCAACTTCGTGGGCAATTTCCTGTGCTTTCGGATTGAATGCTGTCGGAGCCGGTCCGCTATCGAGATTGGTTTTTAATCCACCGAATACATTTCTTTTAAAGCTGAGCGAAGAATCAATACTTTCCATATAAAGCAGGATCTGTGTTCGCTTGCTCCAGTCATCAATAAAAAACGCTTTTAAATTATCGAGCGGATGCACTACAAAATCCTTCAGCATATTGTATAAACGAATAAAGAAATTTTTTCCCTGAACCATCGGTGCCATGAAAATCCGCCAGAAGCCGGAGCCTTCGGAATATTTTACCGGTTCCAGGTGGCGGCTCTCATCAATATTCACAATCGATCCGATCGCAATGCCTTCCGAAAACGAAACATCTTTATCAAACGAAGTTACGCCGATCAAGCTTTCCGAATTCGTGCGCACGCCGGTTCCCAATGTATTCGATAAATTCGGCAAAGATGTTTCCTTCAGCTTCAACATTAATTTCATACTTCCCAAAACCCCGCCGGCAAAGATCACGCCTTTCGCTTTGACACTTCCCTTCTTTGGGAAATACGACAACGCATCTTTGAATTTGATCTCGTATCCTTCACTTCCATCTGCGCCCAAGGGCACTACATCATGCACTTCCTTCTCTGCAATGATCTCACATCCGAGTTGCTGCGCGAGATATAAATAATTTTTATCAAGTGTATTTTTTGCATTGAAACGACAGCCGAGCATACAACCTCCGCAGAGATTGCAACCGGTTCGATCCGGGCCCTTTCCCTCAAAATACGGATCCTGAACAGTTACTCCCGGTTTTCCGAAATAGACGGCAACATCTGTTTTTTCAAAAGCTTCCGTCCTGCCCCAATCTGTTGCTAATTGCTGCATCACTTTTTCGCTACGGCTCATATATGGATGTTTTTCCGCACCCAGCATTTTTAAAGCAACAGCGTAATACGGTTTCAGTTCTTCCTGCCACTTAGCGAGGCCATTCCAATGACCGCTATTATAAAATTCGGTTTTAGGAACGGGTAATGTATTTGCATAAACCAATGACCCGCCCCCAACTCCAACGCCGCTTACAATAGCCACGTGTCGATAAAATGTCAACTTGAATAATCCCTGTAATCCGAGCGATGGCATCCACATCCATCGACGCAGATTCCAGTTCGTCTTTGGAAAATCTTCAGGCTTGAACCACTTTCCTTTTTCGATCACTAAAACTTTATATCCTTTTTGGGAAAGGCGCAACGCGGAAACAGAACCTCCGAAACCGCTGCCGATAATTACATAATCATAATCGAAAGTTGCCATTGAATTGGATTGCGATTTACAATTTACGATTTAGAAATGATATCCCATACTTTTTTAGAGAGTTCATGCGTGAGATACTCGATATAATAAGAGCCCTTCGCTGCATCATCTATTTCCGTAAAATAAGATTCGAATTGAAGAATGTGCTGAATATTTCGGGCGATGCGTTTTCCAAAGCCGGAGTTTTCTTTTGAAGCATCGTGACTGTTGATGATCAGCGCATCACATCCGCCTAAAATCGCGCTCATAGCCGCTGTTGTGTTGCGGAGCATATTTTTATTTTCATCGGCTTCTTCCGAATGAACAACCGTTTCGGCAAAAACAAAAATATTGTATGGTCGATCCTCCAGTTCACAAACTTGTTTCATCAGCCAGCGGAACGCGCGCAGCTTTGCGATCTCGAAGAAATAATTCTCACCAATAAAAAAATGGAAGTTGTTTGAAGAAGAGTTCTTTAATGCGTATACCAACTCATCTGCACTAGAATCAGATTTAGGAACGATAATCTTCTCCCCTCTTCCATTTTCAAAATAAATGGAAGCGGCTTCTGTCAAAATATCTTTTTGTAGAGAAGTTATATCTCCTTCTGAATAATTTTTATGCTGAAGGTCGAACACGATCGCGTTCGCACCCATCTGCAACGCGTCCAATGCTTCACGGTTTGCATCCGTTATCGAATCTACTTTAATTCGCTCCGCAATCTGCCAACCCGTGTTTGATTTAGGTGGAATATTCAAACTATATTTTGCTGTGTCTTCCTTGGTATAAAATGGAAGCACATCGATGCCATCGATATGGCCGGTCAATTTTTCAATCGGCTCGCCTTTCAGATCATGGATGATCTTTTGCTTCCATTCCTCTGCGGAAATGGCAGGAAATTGCTCAAATATGTTTTCATAAGAATCGAGCGGCATGCCTCAAATATACAATCAAGGGCGCAGGTTGGCAACATTTTTGCCTCAACCTCGTTGGTTGATGGAACCTTCACAGGACAAGCCTGCGAGGTTGATACTATTTTTCCAACAAATGCGTTTATTTTGGGTTATCCTATAGCCGTGATATATTTACAAAACAATTCATATCTTTTGAAAATGAAATTTTCAGTCCTGCTTTTATTATTGTTGTTCGCGCCGGTGCTGCATGCGCAGTCGTTGATCACGCCTGAAGAGACGCAAAAGATAAAAGTATATGAAGACACCATCCGCATGTACGGTGATTCGCTGATCAACAGTCAAACAGAAAATAACCGGACCATCGCGAGCTATCGTATCATTCGCATTTTGACCAAAGCATTAAAAGTGCCGCACTCCTATTACTACAATTGGGATACGACACTGCCATGGAAAATTGTTTCTCCTGAAGATGGCTCCTTTCACATCTTCAGCTGGTATGTGCGCTCCGATATCGAAGCCTATAAATATTTCGGGACGATCCAGATGAAAGCCGATACTTTAAAGATGTTTCCGCTGATCGATTATTCTGATTTTACAGAGAATGCGGAAAATGTGATGGTCGACAACGACAATTGGTACGGCTCCTTGTATTATGGAATCAAAACGGTGAAGGCAGGAAAAAATACTTACTATACTTTATTTGGTTGGGATGGATACAATCTTACAAGCAACCGGAAGATCATGGATGTGCTTTGGTTCAAGAACGGCAAGCCGAGATTCGGGGCGCCGATCATTCAACCCGACAAAGGAAAAACTGTCAACCGTTTTATTTTAGAATTTTCAGATGAAGCAAGCGCTTCTTTAAACTATAGCGAAAGCGATAAAAAAATTGTGTACGATCACGTCGCTCCTGCGGATAATGCTCTCGAAGGTTTTTACGGCAACTATGTTCCCGATGGCACGTATGAAGGATTTGAATGGAAGAAAGGTAAATGGAAACATGTAGATGAGATTGCTTATGAAAAGCGAAAGGAAGGTGACGTTCCGAACAAGCAGGAGAAAAAATCGCTGGAGCTTTACAAGCCTAAAACAAAATAATCAGAGTTTATCTAAGATCAACGCCGTCGCAATCGCGGCGTTCAGCGATTCCGCTTTTCCTTTTTTAGGAATAGTGATTGGATAAGTAATTTTATCAAGCAAGGATTTGCGAATCCCGTGTCCTTCGTTGCCGATCAACATAAAACCTTTCTTGTCGAATTTTTGCTGATGATAATTTTTTCCGTCGAGCACAGCGCCATATATAGGTAATTTATATTGATCGATCATTTCTTCGAGATTCGCTTCCATAATTTGCACGCGCGCAATACTCGCCATACTCGCCTGTATCACCTTAGGGTTGTACGCATCCACACACCCATCGGAACAAATTATTTTTTGCACACCGAACCAATCGCAACTGCGAATGATCGTCCCCATATTTCCCGGATCCTGGATATCGTCTAACAACAAGATCCATTCATCTTTTTTGACGTCGATCGTTTGATTTGGAATTTTAAAAACCGCTAAGCTACCATGATGATTTTTGAGCGATGATATTTTTGCAAGCTGCTTATCTTTGATCACCTTCGTACTCGCAGGCAGCGCTTTATTTTCCACGTTTGTGTAAATGTGCGTACAATCAAGTCCTGCAGCGAGTAATTCTATTATTATCTTATCCCCCTCCGCGACAAATTCAGCGTACTTATTACGGTATTTCTTAACTTTGAGCGCGTTTATGTGTTTAATCTCTTGTTCGCTGATCATCGTATGATAAATTCCTTCCAAAGATGTAAAAAAATAGGATACATTGTGTGCACTTTGCTCCTGTATTCGTGCAGTGCGACGAAACACCTCATTACCGACAATCAGAGCTTGCTTGTTGGAAACGCCATCAGCATTAAATACACCGGCAAAGTCGTCAGCGACAAGGCCGATCTGAAATCGGAACTCGCCCGGCAAGTGGTATTTAATCAGCAACCGAATAAAAAATTCCTCAGCCTCTTTCGTCTCAAATTAGGCATTTATACAAAATCTGTTTTAAAGAACCAGAAACGCCTCGCTAAAAAACAAAAGCTTGAATCGAATCTCAAGTACAATAACTATGCTTCGTCTTCCGACCGAAAAAGCGATTCGGTAGCATTGGCGAAATTATTGAAGAAGAAAAAATTTGAAAACTTCCTCAACGAAACTGCGGGTGGAGAAGCGCCGGTGTTATTTGATTCAACAACGCTCGATGTTTCCACCAAGCGCATGAAGAACTACATGTTCTATCACGGTTTTTTTTACAGCGATGTTTATACGACATATAAAAAGAAAGGAAAGAAAACAACCGTCACGTATCACATTACATCCGGTCCTCAATTCACGTATCGAAATATAAATCTTACAGTAGAAGACAGCTCGCTGACGGAATTTGTAATGAAGAATCCAAAAGATCGCTTGTTGCGCAAGGGCGATCCGTTCGATATCGACATTATTAAAAAAGAAAGAGACCGCCTCTCGGATATTATCCAGAACCAGGGTTATTTTACATTCAGTCCGGAGTATATATTTATGACGGTCGACAGTACGATCGGCAACTATCAAATCGATGTCAATTTAATTGTAAAAAAAGAAGAAGACAGTCTCAATCATAAAAAATACTCTTACGTACAGGTAGATTATGAAGTATTGAATTTCGATAATAAGAAAGAAAACCTAAAGCTCACGAAGAAGGATTTTATCTACGATACCATCTGCGATGTTTATTATCGCGTACTGAGAAAATCCGTGTTACCACGCGCGCTCAATAAAGCCGTGTATATCAAACCGGGCGACTATTACAGCAAGGACCAGCTTTTGAAAACGCGTAATGCGATCAACGCGTTGGGTGTGTTTCGATTTGTCAATGTAGAGCATGACCCGATCTCTATTTCTCCCGACGAAAGCGGATTATATACCAAGATAAAATGTTCTCCGGGGAAGCGCCACGCATTCAGCACGGACGTCGAGTTGAACACAAATGCACAAAGCACACTTGGCTTCAACCTCGTAGGTTCTTATCGAAATAATAATTTATTCAGAACAGCCGCCAAGCTGCAGATCAACGTCAGTAGCGGCGTCGAGTTTCAATTGATCAAGGAAAAACGCATCGACAACAATGCCGTCAACACGATTAATTTGAATGGTGAAATTCGAATAAGCCTTCCGCGTTTATTTCCATCTTTCAAAAAAAATAAATGCGTCACGACACAAAAGTATCGTCCTAAAACATCGATCAGCGCTAACTATAATTTTCAAAAGCGAATCGGGCAGTATAATATTCAAACGATCGGAACAACGTACGGCTATGAATGGTACAACGAAAAGATCCGCCATATTTTTAACCCATTGAGCTTTACATATGTGTTGCCATCTAAAATTTCGGATTCGTTTCAAACTGTCCTGGATGCAAACCCGCGATTCCGTCAAAGCTTTAGCCAGCAGTTCATCATGGGGCAGGATTACACTTTTTCATACACGAATCAGAATTTAAATGTCGGCCGATATAAAAATTATTTCTATTTCCGAGGCAATGCATTCTTCGCAGGAAATCTTTTATATGCTTTTACTTCCATCACGCAAAAGGGAGATGAAAAGCCTTACAAGCTGGGCAAAGTAAACTTTGCACAGTTCGCACGATTTGAAGTGGAACCTCGATACTTTTTCAATTTTAAAAAAGGACAAGCACTCTCCTTCCGCTTCTTCGGAGGAATTGGAATTCCGTACGGCAACTCTACGTATCGGGATACAGCCGTCATGCCGTATATCAAGCAATTTTTTGCAGGAGGCCCAAACTCCATGCGTGGCTGGGGTTTCCGGCGATTGGGACCGGGTGGATACAACACCTATTTGTTGAATCGAAACATACTTGACCAAACCGGCGACATCAAAATGGAACTGAATGTGGAATATCGGTTCGGAATTTATAAATCATTTAAAGGCGCAATCTTTTCGGATCTCGGAAATATTTGGCTGATCAAGGAAGATCCGTCGAAACCCAACGCGAATTTTGACGGGAAACGGTTTATGAAGGAGCTCGCCTGGGATGTCGGTGTCGGGCTTCGGATGGATTTGAATTTCTTCGTCGTGCGTTTTGATGTGGGCTATGCCCTATATGATCCGGCCTTCCCTGCGGGCGATCGCTGGACATTCAATAAGATCAACAACAATAACTACAAAGTATACAAGCAACCACGTAAAAAAGCGCTCGATTATTATCCGTTTAGTCCAAAAGATTTTTTCGGTTTGAATTTCGCGATCGGTTATCCGTTCTGATCAACTATTTCCTACTTTTGTTTGTCTTAACAACATGCGATACTATATACTCCTCGCCTTCTGTTTCTGCTCGTTATTCGCCGGCGCACAGCCTTTCCAGCGTTTCGATTATTTGCCCGTTTATAAAAATAGTACACAATTGCTTTATCCGTGGACAGGCGGCCTGAACAGCGTGCAATTTGGAAAAGCAGATGTGAACCACGATGGCAAAAAAGATTTAGTGGTGTATGATAAAGTAAATAGTAAGTATTGTGTATTTCTCACACAGTCGACTAATTCCACCGCTTATAAATTTGTGAATCAATATGCCGCCCATTTCCCTCCCGTGAGCGGATGGATGATCCTGAAAGATTATAATTGCGATGGCATTGAAGATCTGTTTACCTACAATGGCGTTGCGAACACAAAAGTGTATTCGGGTTATTACGACCACGACACACTCAATTTTAAATTACAGCAAGACGGATTATATTATCCTGGCAATATCAATGTATATGTGAGTGAAGTGATCAAGCCCGCCATTGTGGATGTGAACGGCGATGGCGATCTCGATATCATCTCGTACACAGTTTTCGGAACGCGTCTGATCTATTATGAAAATCAGCGGATAGAAATGCACTTGCCCTGCGACAGTTTATTTTTTACAAAGGTTGATAATTGCTGGGGAAATGTACGTGATACGTTCACCAACAGCTACGCGTTGCGTGATACGTGCTCGTTCAAATTCAATAAGCCTTCACAGATCATGCACACCGGTTCGCTCATCGATGCCTACGACGCGGATCACAACGGCGCGGTCGATGTATTGATCGGAAGCGTTTCGCTGAGTACGATCACGATGTTGTATAACAAGGGAACGACGGCATACGCGAGCATTTTATTGCAGGATGTGAACTATCCGCATTACGATACGCCGTACAGTACGAATTCTTTTGCATCACCAGCATTTGTTGATGCCGACAACGACGGCAACATGGATTTATTAGTTTCTACTTATGATGTCGGCGCGGCGAACATCAACAATATGTGGTTCTACAAAAACCTGCGCAGTGATTCCTTAAAATTGTCGCTGCAGCAAAAAGATTTTTTAATTGATCAAATGATCGAAGGAGGTGAAAACTCCAATCCATGTTTTATGGATGTGGATGGAGATGGATTGAAAGATATTTTATTGGGAAGCGGAGGATTTAAAGATTATGCCGGAACGGAAGAATACAAGTTGCAATATTTCAGAAACACGGGCACGGCAGATTATCCCGAATTTACTTTAGAGAATGGTGATTTTCTGAACATCAATGCGCTCGGTGTAAAAGATATTTCTCCGACTGCCGGCGACATCGATAATGATGGTGATACCGATCTGTTAGTGGGTATACAGGATGGAAGAATTTTATTTTGGGAGAACACCGCAGGCGCAGGCAATCCGCCGAATTTGGTGTATCGATTATTCTTAAAAGACTCTGCCGGAAATAATATTAATATCGGCGCGAATGCAGCGCCAACTGTTTTCGATATCAATAAAGATGGAAAGAATGATTTGATTGTAGGCGAGCGAAACGGCAATCTGAATTTTTACAGAGGGAATGACAGCTCAAAGTATGTTTTCGTGACAGACTCATTGGGGAAAGTGCGGATACGAAATGGTGCGAATACATTAGGATTTACGCAGCCTTCTTTTGCTTATGTGGATGGAGACAACAAGATCGATATGATCCTCGGAACAAATTTGAACGGCTTGCAATTCTACAGCAATATACAAGATCACATTACGGATAGCTTCGCGCGCGCGCCGGACATCACTCCTAGTTTGGGACAACGAACAACGGCTGCTGTTTTAGATATTACTAACGACGGAAAACTGGAATTATTGACCGGTAGCCTGGACGGCGGATTGATCATCTTCAGCCAGGTTCCTCCTACCAACATCTGGACATCGGTAAAAAATCATATGGCAGATCCGTTACAGTTTAATCTCTATCCAAATCCGGCAGACAATACCGTCTTCATTCAAATAGAAAATTCAAAAGCTGTAGATCTACAATTGTTCAATACACTCGGACAACAACTCTTTCATAATAATTATAAAGACGGCGAGCAGATCGAATTGAACATCGCGCATCTTTCCAACGGAATTTATTTATTAAAGGTGAATGATGGAGAGAAAGAAGGAATGAAGAAGCTGGTGATACAGCGATAAATCAAATCTATGAATTTTGATGGAATAGCCTTTATAACTTTTTTATCCGTTATACTTTTCATATTTATAGCTGGATATTTAGCTTCGATTTGCCTGTTCCTGGAAAATATATTATCCAAATATTACAGCATACATTTTAATCGAGATTCCGAATCTATCTTTTGGGAAAATATCACAAAGGTGATATCTTCTTTAAAACAAGAAGGCCTTTCAAATAGAGTAAAATGGCTACTTAGGCTTTATTTTGTTTTTATGCATGCCGGAAGGACAGCAACTATAGTCCTTATTTTACTTGTTATCTCCTTGGTTGTTTCTGTTCTTTTTTGGGTGGGAAGTGAATATTAGAAATTAAAAAGGTGACCTTTTCAGATCACCTTTTTTGTGAGGTCGATGGCGGATTCGAACCGCCGTACGAGCTTTTGCAGAGCTCTGCCTAGCCTCTCGGCCAACCGACCATTTTTTTTGCTAGACTGCAAATATAAACAAATTTTGCGCTTTGCAAAGTCAATCCTCTATTTCCACTATACTCGCTGACACATTGCCTGATAAGGGCGGGTTTAGCTTGCGTATCTTCACCTTTATGATATCGTCTTTTGACACAAAACTGCGCACATCATCCAGTATTTTTCTCGCTAAATGCTCAATCAGTTTGACCGGCTGCTGCATATGATCGCTTACCGTTTTATATATCTTCTCATAATTCACCGTTCCGTCCAAATGATCGAATAATTCAGCTGCTTTCGCATCCGTGAACACCAACACATCCACGATGAATTTCGTGCCCTTTTGGCGCTCTTCATCATACACGCCGTGATGCGCATGAAATTCCATGCCTTCCAGGCCGATCCATAATTTTCGCTGCATATATGTCCCGAAACTAAATAAAAATATAGCTAATTTTACACCCAAATTGAAAATATGCAAAACCGTTACGCCACTTCCTACCGTGGCTTTGATTACCTGAATCTCGATGCCGAACTGACCGACGAACAAAAACTGATCCGCGACAGCGTGCGCGCGTGGGTGACGCAATCTGTGGTTCCGATCATTGAAGATTGTGCGCAGAACAATAAATTTCCTCGAGAACTTTTCAATCAATTGGGAGAGATCGGCGCGCTCGGTCCATATATTCCGACAGAATACGGCGGCGGCGGACTCGATCTGATCTCTTACGGTTTAATTATGCAAGAGTTGGAGCGCGGCGACTCAGGTGTGCGCAGTGCAGCGAGTGTGCAAACTTCATTAGTGATGTATCCAATTTGGAAATACGGAAGCGAAGAACAGAAAAATAAATTCTTGCCAAAACTGGCGAAGGGAGAATTCATCGGTTGTTTTGGTTTGACGGAACCCAGCCATGGAAGCGATCCGTCATCCATGGAAACGAAGATCAAAAAGCAAGGTGATAAATATATTTTGAACGGCGCCAAAATGTGGATCACGAATTCACCGATTGCAGATGTTGCTGTGGTTTGGGCGAAGAATGAAGAAGGATTTATTATGGGATGCCTTGTAGAAAAAGGCATGAAAGGTTTTTCTGCACCTGAAATCAAGAATAAATGGAGCTTGCGCGCATCCATTACCGGCGAACTGATTTTTGAAGATGTAGAAATTCCGGAAGAAAATATTTTGCCGAATGCAAAAGGATTGAAAGCACCACTCTCCTGCTTATCATCTGCTCGTTACGGCATCTCCTGGGGAAGCATGGGCGCGGCGATGGATTGCTTGCATCACGCAGTGGAATACAGCAAGGAAAGAAAACAGTTCGGAAAACCATTGGCAGGATTCCAGCTCACGCAAAAAAAATTAGCGGAGATGCTGACGGATCTAACAAAAGCCCAATTATTAGCATTACAGCTGGGCAAATTAAATAACGCCGGAAAAATTACACCGGCGCAAATTTCTATGGGCAAGAGGAATAATGTTGAAACCGCTTTGCGCATCGCGCGCGAGTGCCGACAGATCTGCGGCGCTATGGGCATCACCGGCGATTTTCCGTTTATGAGGCATGCTATGAATCTGGAAAGTGTCATCACCTATGAAGGCACGCATGAAGTTCATTTGCTGATCACCGGAATGGATATTACGGGTGAAAACGCCTTCGGGTAAGGTTATATGTTATACGTTACAAGTTATACGTTTTGTATTCTTATAACTTATAACCTATAACTCATAACCATTTTTACAAAATTTCCAAACGCCAACTCATTTTGCACCTTGATTTTTGTTTGGATTTCTCTAAAATCTAATACGTAAGCCATTCAACTCTTTCAATCTTAAGGGCGAAACAACAAGTTTCACGCTATTTAATCTTTTCAACAAAATATAAACATCTATTTGAACATTATCATTGTATAAATCGCAACTTTAGATAGCGGCTAATATTGTAAATTCGTGCCCCTGCTATGGAAGAAACTTCTAACAAACGAACAACGCGTTTTACCAGAAATAAAACGGAAGATATCTCGAATCTTTTATATGGAAAGATTCCGCCTCAAGCGCGCGAGCTCGAAGAAGCCGTGCTAGGCGCTATCCTGATCGAAAAAGATGCGATCAGTTATGTCTCTGACATTTTAAAACCAGAAAGTTTTTATGTCGATGCACATGCGACTATCTTCCGCGCTATTCAAACATTATTTGGAAAAGCGCAGCCAATCGATTTACTAACGGTGACAGAAGAGTTGAGAAAGAATGCGAAGCTCGAAGAAGTCGGCGGTGCATTTTATCTGAGTGAGCTTACCAACAAGATCGCGTCTTCTGCGAACGTAGAATTCCACGCGCGCATCATCATTCAAAAATTCATTCAGAGAGAATTAATTCGCATCTCAAACGATATTATTCGTGATTCATACGAAGACACAACCGACGTTTTTGATTTATTGGACAACGCGGAAAAACGCATCTACGAGATCACCGATAAAAACTTGCGTAACTCTACGAAACGCATGGGCGAACTCGTTTCCAAATCGATTGCACAGATCAATGATTTGATCAACCGCGAAGATGGATTATTGGAAGACTCCGTTCCTTCCGGTTATTTAGAATTGGATAAAATGACGGCAGGTTGGAAAGCAACGGATTTGATCATCGTTGCGGCGCGTCCATCCATGGGTAAAACGGCATTCGTATTAAACCTCGCGCGAAACGCAGCGGTAGATTTTAAAATGCCGGTGGCGATTTTCTCGTTGGAAATGGGCGCCGTGCAATTAGCGAAACGTTTGATCTCACTCGAATGCGAAATTGATGCGCAGAAAGTGGCGAACGGAAAAATGAGCGACAACGAATATAAAATTCTAGTCGACAAAGTAGAAAAGTTATCACAAGCTCCTATTCATATCAACGACCAGCCGGCGATCAACATTTACGAGTTGCGCGCGCAGTGCCGCCGTTTGCAAAATGCGCACGGCATTAAGATGGTTATTATCGATTATCTCCAATTGATGAGCGGCAGCGGCGATAAAGGCCAAAACCGTGAACAGGAAATTTCATCGATCTCCCGTTCACTAAAAGGACTGGCGAAAGAATTAAATATTCCTGTGATCGCGTTGTCGCAGTTGAACCGTAGCGTGGAAACGCGCGGTGGTGAAAAAAAACCGCAACTCTCCGACTTGCGTGAGTCGGGATCTATCGAACAGGATGCGGATATGGTAATGTTCCTCTATCGCCCTGAATATTATAATCTGAATGAAGGTGCAGATGGCGCATCACTCAAAGGTGTCGCAGAATTGATCATCGCAAAACACAGAAACGGTCCGACCGGAAGCGTGAATCTTCGCTTCAACAAAGCATTTGGTAAATTCTACGATGCGGGTGGATTATTTGAAGAGATGCAGGAATTTTCGAACTACAAAACATTGCCCTCAAAAGGAAACTTCATGCAGGATGATGAGAAAGGTGGTGAGAACTTTGATATCTTCTAACACATCTCAAAATTAACGAATATTCTTTATTTGACGTGGATCAAAGAATCACGCAGCGTATGTATGTACCTTTATTTCACCCATTGTCGGCTTTCCAGCACATTGGGATCCTAAGCTTAGAATTCCACGTGGACAAGTTGTCGCG
>JADMIO010787566.1_pt1 | contig 49527 bp, 51 predicted proteins | sample 8958161 | NCBI WGS metagenome assembly JADMIO01 (sample SAMN16585339, study PRJNA669376) | soil metagenome | isolation source: Crop rotation soil | place: USA: Cullars Rotation, Alabama | collected 2011
CTTTCCCCAGCACCTTGCGCACCGCCGGCGCCGGGCCGAAGCCCATGATCCGCGGCGCCACGCCCGCCGTGGCCATGGCGACGACACGGGCCCGCGGCGTGAGGCCGTGGCGTGCGGCCGCGCCCTCTCCGGCAAGCACGAGCGCGCAGGCGCCGTCGTTCACGCCCGAGGCATTGCCCGCCGTCACGGTCCCGTCGGGCCGTACGACGCCCTTCAACCTCGCCAGCGCTTCCAGGGAAGTCTCCCGGGGATGCTCGTCGCGTGTGACGACGATCGCCTCGCCCTTCTTCTGGGCAACCGTCACCGGCGTGATCTCGGCGTCGAAGAAGCCGGCCTTTTGTGCCGCCACGGCTTTCAGCTGCGACGCCAGGGCCATGCGGTCCTGCGCGCTCCGCTCGATGCCGAAGTCCGTCGCCACGTTCTCCGCGGTCTCGGGCATCGAGTCGACGCCGTACTGTTCCTTCATCAGGCGGTTGACGAAGCGCCAGCCGATGGTCGTGTCGTGGATCGCGTTGCTGCGGGAGAAGGCACTCTCGGCCTTCGGCATGACGAAGGGAGCGCGGCTCATGCTTTCCACGCCGCCGGCGATGATCAACTCGGCCTCGCCGCACTTGATGGCGCGGGCGGCACTGCCGACGGCGTCCAGGCCCGACCCGCACAGCCGGTTGACGGTCGAGCCGGGGACCTCCACGGGCAGGCCGGCCAGAAGCGACGCCATGCGCGCGACGTTGCGGTTGTCTTCTCCCGCCTGGTTGGCGCAGCCGAAGATCACGTCGGTGACGCCTGCCCAGTCGACGCGAGCGTTGCGCGCGATCAGCGCCTTCAGCGGGATGGCACCGAGGTCGTCGGCGCGGATCGACGAAAGCGCGCCGCCATAGCGCCCGAAGGGCGTACGGACGGCGTCGCAGATGTAGGCGTGGAGGGACATGGCGGTCCTTGCGTGGCAAGCGGGAGACGCGAACGACTCTAGCGAGCCATCTCCCGCCGACCCAGGGCTCCGCGCACAAACCAGCTATGCACGGCGGCCATGCGACATGCGCCGGCACGCATCTCAGCATTGCCGCCGTGGCCATGGGCAGCCGCACGGCGCACGCCTAGAGTTGCTCCAGACCGATCACCGCGAGAGCACTCACATGACCCAGAACACCGGACCCCTGTCGCACGTCAAGGTCCTCGACCTCAGCCGGATCCTCGCCGCCCCCTGGGCGGGCCAGATCCTCGCGGACCTCGGCGCCGAAGTCATCAAGGTCGAACGGCCCGGCGCCGGCGACGACACGCGCTCGTGGGGTCCTCCCTTCCTCAAGGACGCCGCCGGCCGGGATACCAAGGAGGCGGGCTACTACCTGGCGGTCAACCGGGGCAAGCGCTCGATCACCTTGAGCATCGACAAGCCGGAGGGCCAGCGCATCGTGCGTGAGCTGGCGAAGGACGCCGACATCGTGCTCGAGAACTACAAGGCCGGCACCCTCGCGCGCTACGGTCTCGACGAAGCCTCGCTGCGCAAGATCAACCCGCGGCTCATCTACTGCTCGGTCACGGGGTTCGGCCAGACCGGGCCGCGCCGCGACCAGCCGGCGTACGACTTCCTCATCCAGGCCATGGGCGGCCTGATGAGCGTGACAGGCGAGAAGGACGGCAGGCCGGGCGGCGGCCCGCAGAAGGTCGGTATCCCGATCGTCGACCTGATGACCGGCATGTACGCCGCCGTGGCGGTGCTGTCGGCACTCGCACGGCGCAACGAGACCGGCAAGGGCGACACCATCGACATCGGCATGCTCGACGTGCAGGTGGCCACGCTGTCGAACCAGGCGATGAACTACCTCGTGTCCGGCAAGGTCCCCAAGCGCAACGGCAATGCCCACCCGAACATCCAGCCGCAGGACGTCTATGCCTGCGCCGACGGCGACGTCATCCTGGTCGTCGGCAACGACGGGCAGTTCGCCAAGCTGTGCGAGGTGCTGGGACAGCCCGAATGGCCGAAGGACGAGCGCTTCGCGACCAACGCGCAGCGCGTGCGCAACATCGGCGAGCTCTCCGGGCTCCTTCGCGACCTGTTCGCCGAGTGGGAACGCGAGAAGCTGATCGCCGCGCTCGATGCGGCCGGGGTGCCCTGCGGCGCCATCAACACGGTGGCCGACGTCTTCAAGGATCCTCAGGTCAAGGCGCGGGGCATGCTGAAGCACGTGCCGCACCCGAGCGGCGTCGATGTCCCGCAGGTCTCGAGCCCGCTGCGCTTTGCCGACGCTCCCCTGCAGACGCTGGCGCCGCCCCCCCTCCTCGGCCAGCACAGCGACGCCATCCTCGGCGAGCTCGGCTACGGCAGCGCCGACATCGCCGCGCTGCGGACCGCGGGGGTGGTGTGATGATGCGCCTGCACTGGTCGCCCAAGTCACCCTACGTCCGCAAGGTGATGGTCTGCGCCCACGAGCTCGACCTCGTGCCCCGGCTCGAGCTCGTTCGTTCGGTCGCCGCGATGCTCAAGCCGAACGAGCGGCTGATGCGCGACAACCCCTTGTCGAAGATCCCGACGCTCGTGCTCGAGAACGGCTTTGCCCTCTTCGACTCCGCCGTGATCTGCGAATACCTCGACGATCTTGCCAAGGGAACGCTGTTTCCGAAGGCAGGAGCGGACAGGTGGCAGGCCCTGCGGTGGCAGGCCTTCGGCGACGGCCTCTTGGACGCGCTGATCCTCTGGCGCAACGAGCGGGCGCGCGAAGCGCCGTTACCCGCGCTGATCGATGCCTTCGCGCTGAAGACGCAAGCCTCGCTCCGGCAACTCGACGACGAGGCGCAGGCCTTGACCGAGATGCCCCTGTCGATCGGCCATGTCGCTATCGGCTGCGCGCTGGGCTACCTGGACTACCGCTTCGATTCCCTGGGATGGCGCACGTCGGCGCCGCGGCTGGCGGAGTGGCACGCCGACCTCCAGAAGCGTCCCTCCTTTCAAAACACGGAGCCAGTCGATGGCTGAGCAAACGCATCATTGCCTGCGGCCGTTGCCGCGCGACAAGGCCGTCGTCGTGATCGGCGCCGGCACAATGGGCAGCGGCATCGCAGAGGTGGCGGCCCTCGCCGGCCATAGCGTGTACCTGCAGGACACGAACGCGGCTGCGCTCGAGAAAGGGCTGGCACAGATCCGCCGCAGCCTCGACAAGCGGGTCGAACGCGGCCGCCTCGATGCCGGTGACCGCGATGCCACTCTGGAGCGACTGACGGCCGCCACCGCCGACACGACGCTCGAAGGCGTCGGCCTCGCCATCGAGGTGATCGTCGAGAAGCTGGACGTCAAGGTCGCGGTGCTGAGCCAACTCGAAGCCCGCCTGGATCCAGACGCGATCATCGCCACCAACACGTCGTCGCTTTCGGTGACGGCCCTCGCCGGGCGCCTGGCACGACCCGAGCGCGTCGTCGGCATGCACTTCTTCAATCCCGCGACCGTGCTGCCGCTCGTGGAAGTCGTGGCGGGACATGCGACCGCCGCCGACGTAACACAGACCATCGTCGATACGGCCAAGGCCTGGGGCAAGGTTCCGGTGGTCTGCCGCTCCACGCCCGGTTTCATCGTCAACCGCGTGGCAAGGCCCTACTACGGCGAGGCGTTGCGACTGCTCCTCGAGCAGGCCGCCTCGCCCACGACGCTCGATGCCGTGCTGCGCGAGTGTGGCGGCTTTCGCATGGGCCCTTGCGAGCTGATGGACCTCATCGGCCACGACGTGAACTTTGCGGTCACTTGCTCGGTTTGCGAAGGGTTCTTCGACGATCCGCGCTACAAGCCGTCGCTCATCCAGAAGGACCTGGTCGATGCGGGCTGGCTGGGCCGCAAGAGCGGGCGCGGCTTCTTCGACTATCGCGACGGAGCCGCAGCTCCGAAGCCGGAGGAGGCAATTGCCGAACCGTCCGAAGCCCCCGCCCGTGTCCGCATCGAAGGCGACCTCGGTCCGGCGAGTGCGCTCGTCGACCTGCTGCGCCGCCAGGGTGAGCTCATCGTCGAGACGGCTCCGGGCTTCGGTGTCATCCGCATCGACGGCTTCGCCGTGGCGCTCAGCGACGGCCGCACCGCCACCGAGCGCTCGGTGGACCTCGGGGAGCCGGTCGTCCTGTTCGACCTGGCCCTGGACTATGCGACCTGCACGCGAATCGCGCTCGCCGCGCCGGCACAGGCGAGCGACGCTCACCTGCGCAAGGCGATTGCGCTCTTCGCGAAGCTAGGCAAGCGCGTATCGGTGCTGGCCGACGTGCCCGGCATGGCCGTCAACCGCACGGTGGCCATGCTCGTGAACGAGGCCGCCGATGCGGTGTACCAGGGCATCGCTTCCGCGGACGACGTCGACGCCGCCATGCAGAAGGGGGTCAACTATCCGCTCGGACCCGTCGCGTGGGGACGCAGGATCGGACTGGATCACGTGGTCAACGTGCTCGGGCACCTCGCCTCGGCCTACGGTGAGGACCGCTATCGGACATCGTTGTGGCTGAAGCGCGCCGTCCAGGCCGCCGCGCCGCTGAGGAGCGCGGCGTGAGCGAAGGTGTCGTTCAAGCTCGGCGCCAGGGGCCCGTCGGCATCGTCACCATTTGCCGACCGGAACGGCGCAACGCGCTCAACCTCGAGGTGAAGCGTGAGATCGTCGCGCGCCTCGAGGCCTTCGCGCACGAAGCCGAAGTGTCGGCCATTGTCCTTACCGGCGAGGGCGGCATCTTCGTGGCCGGTACCGACATCGCCGAGATGGCGGACATGCGCCCGACCGATCACATCCGGCTCGACACGGATCGCGTCTTCCACGTCGTGCGCCAGTCGCCGAAGCCCGTGATCGCCGCGGTCGAGGGCTATGCCTTGGGCGGTGGCTGCGAGCTTGCCCTCGCCTGCGACATCGTCGTGGCAGCAGACGATGCGCGCTTCGGCCAGCCCGAGATCCGCGTCGGCATCATGCCGGGCGCTGGCGGCACGCAGCGCCTGCTCCGCACGGCCGGCCGTTACAAGACGCTGCTGTGGTCGCTGACAGGCGACATGATTCCTGCGCGCGAAGCCTTCGCCGCGAACTTCGTCAGCGAGCTGGTGGGCAAGGGAGAGGCACTGGCGCGCAGCATCGCGATCGCCGAGCAGATCGCCAGGATGCCGCCACTCGCGGTGCAGGCTGTCCGGGACGCCGTGCGCCTCGGGGCCGAGTCATCGCTGGAGGCCGCACTTGCGCTCGAGCGTCGGTTGTTCGAGCGACTGTTCGACACGGCAGACCAGAAGGAGGGGATGCGCGCCTTCCTGGAGAAGCGGACGCCAGCCTATCAGGGACATTGAGCGGCACGCGGCGGCTCGTTTCGGCCGCTCGTGGCCGACTCGCTTGGAAGGTCAGCCGTACAGCGACGCCGGGTTGTCGACCAGAATCCGTCGGACCAGCGCAGGGTTATCGGTCCAGCGTTCGAAGGTCGCCAATAGCTCTGCGGCAGCCGGCGCCGGCGTGACGCGCAAATGGGGCCAGTCGGTGCCCCACACGAGCTGTTCCGGATTGGCTGCCAGAAGCGCTCGGTGGAACAGCAAGCCCTGCTCGAAATCCGCCGCGCCGAGAAGGTTGCGGTAGGCGCAGAGCTTGACCCAGGCCCTTCCATCCGCCACCAGCGACAGCAGGCAGCGAAAACCGGCGTCGTCGACGCCCGCGTTCACGTCGAACCCGCCCATGTGGTCGATCACGAGGGGAACCTCCAGCGCCCGAAGGCCCTCCGCGATGTCGGGCAGCACCTTGCAGTCGGTCCAGAGCTCGGCGTGCAGTCCCGCGTCCGCGAGCCGCGGCGCCAGGACCAGCAGATCATCCAACGAGGCGCTGCCGGCGAAGTTCGCTCCGGTACCGCTTCTGTGGCTGAAGCGCGCGGCTCGGACGCCTCGGTCGTGGAGACCCCTAAGGCTCGAAAACGTCCCGGGACGGGCGACGACGACTCCGCGCAGTTGGGGACGTGATGCCAAGGCTTCGAACAGCAGGCCGAAGTCCTCGCCGTATGCGCTCGGGTGCACGAGCACGCCATGTCCCAGGCCGAGTGCGGACAGCAACTCGACATAGCGGGACTCGAGCGCTTCGGGCGGGGTATAGCTGCGGTCGGCTGCAAGCGGATGGCGGTCGTAGGGCCCGAAAAGATGCGCGTGGCAGTCCCAACCTTCGTTCACGCATGTCCCCGGTGCGGCAGGGGAAACGCGGGCTGCACCCCATCGGGTAGGGGGATCTCATGCGCGTTGAGGGTCATGGCCACCATCGTGTAGTAGCCGACCAGGGCAGTCAGCTCAACGACCGTGCGCTCGCCGAATCGCTCGAGCGCGGCGGAATAGGTCTCATCGCTGACCGAGTTCGTGGCATTGAGCTCGGTTGCGAAGCGGATGACGACGGCATCGTCGGCCGACGCGTCCACCGGCATGCGCTGCTCACGCAGGGCATCGATGATCGACTGTTCGACGCCGGCCTTCAAGGCCTCGGCATGATGCGCATACCACTCGAAGGGGGCCTGGCACGCCCGGCCGGTCACGAGAATCGCGAGCTCCGAAAGTCGAGGCGTCAGCGAGGTGTTGTATCGAAGGAACTCGCCCAGCGCTTGCCAGCGGTCGGCCAGCTCGGGGCTGTGAAGGGCGGCTCGCAACGGGCCCACGACCTTGCCGCGCCGGCCCGACGCAACCTTGTCGTGCACGGCTCGTTGCGCGGCGTCCATGGTCTCCGGTTTGGGTAGAGAAATACGTGGCATCGGCGTCTCCTGGGGCTGCTCTGCAGCTTAGAGCAGCCCGATGACGGGAGCCACCGCGCTCGGCGCATCTCTGCTATGCAACTGCAGTCAGCGGGCGACGTCGGACCGCCACATGCCTTTGCGTGCCATCTCGTCCACGATGTCCACGATTCGCGAGGCCACTGCCGAAATGGCGCGCGCCGGCCCCTTCGATTTGGCCAAGGCCATGGCAACGGTGCGCTGCAGGGGCGGATTCACGATCTTGGCGGCTTGAAGATGTCCCTCCGCCACCTCCGTCCACACCGCATGCAGCGGCAGCACCGTGTAGAGCCGCTCCTGCGACACCAGCGACTTCTGCAGCGGCAGCGAGTCGGCCTCGATCACCGGCGCAAGAGTGATCCGCTCCTGACGTGCTATCGCGTCCAGCGCCGTGCGCAGGCCGTTCGGAGCGCTCGGCAGAATGAAGGGAAGCGTGTCCAACGCGCTGAACGGCACCTCGTCCCCGCGCGTCATCTTGTCGCCCTTGGGGCCGACCAGATAGCTGTCGACAGTGGCCAGCGCCTGTTCTTGGTCGGAGAGGCTGGCGCCATAGCGGTACAGGATGGCGATGTCGATCCGCGCATCGGACAGCCATTCCTCCACCTGTCCGCTGGAGCCTTCCAGGATCTTCAGCCTGACCGCCGGGTGGCGCTCGCGGATCTCGATGAACAGGCGCCCGACCAGGGGCGTCCCGATCGAGGGCAGCGACCCGATGGCGACGCGGCCGGTAGGTTCGCGGACCTCGCCGCGGATGTCGGACTCCAGCTGCTCCGCGTTCGCCAGCAGCGATTTCACTTGCGTGAAGAGGCGCTTACCCACCTCGGACAGCTCGACGCCGCGACCGGTCCGGGTGAAGAGTCTCGAGCCGCATTCCCGCTCGAGCGCGTTGATTTGCCGGCTGAGCAGTGACTGGTTGCTGTCCAGGAACAGCGCGGCTCGGGTCAGACTTCCGAGCTCGCCGATCGCCACGAAGGCCCGCCACTTGTGCAGGTCTGCAGTGATGTCGAGCTTGTACTCGGTGGCTTTTGGCGCCTGCATGTGTCCTTGCCTCCGGATCGTCGCGACTTGCCTGCGAGCCTCATTCTGCGCTCTGCCTCTCACGCGGGTTCATAGCAGATATGCACCGCGCGTGCATGGCTCGCGCCGCATCTCGCGCCTAGATTGCCCCCTGGCAGCGTCGGCGCTGATCGCTCACACGCGACACGTCATGCGAAGGGCGCCGGACACCCTCGCCGGCCACGAACCCATGGAGACACCAGAGTGAACGTTCAACCAGTCATCGTCGTACCCCCGCCGGCGGGCTTTCCCACCCCAGCGCTCCCACGCGCCGTGGACGCCGATTCGGTCTATCGCAAGGTGCTGCTGCACCTGCTCCCACTGCTGATCGTCGTCTACATCATCGCCTACATCGACCGCTCGAACGTCGGCTTCGCCAAGCTCGGTTTCATGCGCGACCTGCACTTCTCGGACACCGTCTTCGGCATCGGCGCCGGGGTCTTCTATGCGGGCTACATGATCTTCGAAATCCCAAGCAACCTGATGCTCGCGCGCATCGGATTTCGCAAGACGCTGCTGCGCATCATGCTGCTGTGGGCCATCTGCTCCGGGCTGCTCGCGGTCATGACGAGCCCGATGTCGTACTACGTCGCCCGATTCCTGCTCGGTGCTGCGGAAGCCGGGCTCTTTCCGGGTGTTCTGCTCTATCTCACGTACTGGGTCCCCGTCTCGCGGCGCACTCGATTCACCGCCGCCTTCATGGCGGCCATCCCCTTGTCGGGAGTGATCGGCGCACCGCTTTCGGGACTGATCATGCATGCCACCGAAGGTTGGTACGGACTGAAGGGCTGGCAATGGCTCTTCCTGATCGAAGGCGCCCCGGCGGTACTCTTCGCTGCCGTTGTCCTCTTTGTCCTCAAGGACCGCCCGGCCTCGGCAACGTGGTTGAGCGCCGCCGAGCGCGATCTGATCGAGCGCGACCTCGAGGCGGATCGGGCGAAGTCGGCGAGCGTCGAGGGCAAGTCGTTCGCCGACGTGCTCCGCTCGCCCCGCTTCTACTTGCTGGTGGGCATGGGCGTCGCGCTGCTCGCCAGCACGTCGAACGTCTCGTTCTGGCTGCCGAGCACCATCCAGCGCTCGGGCGTCACCAACGTCTGGACCATCGGTCTCATGGGCATGGCGCCCTACATCGTCGGTGTGATTGCCCAGCAGCTCGTCGCACGGCACTCAGACCTGCGAGGCGAACGCCGCTGGCATGCTGCGGCCTGCGCAACCGTTTCGGCGCTCGGTTGGTGCGCGCTGCCGCTCGTCTCAAACGATCCCATGCTTTCCCTCATCGCTTTGACGGTGACCGCGGGAGGGACGTTTGCGGCAATGGGGCCGTTCTGGTCGATGCCCAGCCTGTATCTGAGCCGGCGCGCCGCGGCGGGCGGGATCGCCCTCATCAGCACGCTCGCCGGGGTTGGCAGCCTCATCAGCCCGGTGCTGGTGGGATGGCTGAACGACTACACCCGATCGCTGGCGGCCGGCCAGTACTACCTCGCCGCCTTGCTGATGATCGGCGCAGCTACGGTCGTGGCGATCGGACGACACGATGCGCCCCGAGCGCAATCCTTGTAGTCGTCGAAGCGCCTGGGATAAAGCGACTTCAACGCGCTCCTCCAGCGGTGGGATCACGACGCCGGGCGAACTCGCTCTCGCCTCCGCATGAGCGGGGAGCTTCGCGGTGCGAGACGTCGCGGCAGCGTTTCTGCTCGGCGTTCTCGGAAGCCCCTCGGTCGATGCACCCTCGCGAGACCACCCTGAAATTGCGCAAAGCTGTTATCCGAGTCCCGGCTGCGCACGCACCGCCGACTCGGGCCGGCTCAGCGTGGATCAGCAGATCCGCGTCATGTAGCGCGCCGAATAGCAGGTTTCCGCGGACGACGATTGCCTGCATGTCGTGGCCTTTCTAGATTTCGTCGACGCGCGCTTCGCACCGGCCACCTATCAGGAGACCCGATGACCTCGCTTCCGCTGATCCCTCGCGCCGCCACGACGTGGGCCGCACCCTTCATGCTGCTCGCCGGTTGTGCGGTTGCGAAGGTCGATACCGACGCGCCTCGCGCGCCGCTGCCGATGGTCGCGCCGAGCATGCCGTGCGGCGCGCTAGGGGGCGCGACGATTCCGGCGGCGCGCATCGGCCTGCCGACATCGGGAGTCCGCATCACTTCGGCGACCTTGATCGCGGCGACGCCCGAGGTCGTGGGAACGAACAGCGTCACGCACGCGTTGCCCGAGTACTGCAAGGTCCTCGCTTCGATCGATCCGGTCGACCCGTTGGCGCCGCCGATCAATTTCCAGCTCAACATCCCGACGCAATGGAGCCAGAAGACGATCCAGGTCGGCGGCGGCGGCCTGGACGGGTCGATTCCGGCCAGCCTGGCAACGATCGAGTCGGCGGGTGGCTCGCTCAACGGTTCGGCCTTTCCACCGGATTCGGAATATCCGATGTCGCAGGGATACGCGATGTTCGGCGGTGATTCCGGCCATCAGGACCCGAGCAATGACGCATCGTGGGCGCTCAACGACGAGGCTTGGCTGAACTTCGGACACGCGTCGCTAAAGAAGACGCACGACGCTGCGTTTGCCGTCATCCGGATGATGTACGCCAAGCAGCCGAAAGTGAGCTATTTCATGGGCCAGTCGCAGGGCGGCCACGAGGCGATGGAGGTGGCCCAGCGCTACCCCGAGGACTACGACGGCGTGGTGGCCACGTCTCCGCTGGTCGGCTATGTCTCGCACGTCGTCCACAAGACGCTGCTGGCGACCGTGCAGACCGGCGCCGGCTGGATCCCGCAAGCCAAGGGCGCCGCGATTGCCGCCGAGGTGATGCGCCAGTGCGATGCGCTCGATGGGCTGATCGACGGCGTGATTGGCAACTACCTCGCTTGCTCCGCGCTGTTCGACCCTGCAAAGGTGGCGCTGCCGTTCGCCGCGATCCGCTGCGAGGGCGGAGCTGATCTCGGCAACACCTGTGTCTCGGACGCCCAGATCGCGACGTTGAACCAGATGCATGCGCCGACCGCGTACGGATTCGAGTTGTCCAACGGCTGGACCCAGTTTCCCGGATATGAACTAGGGCGCGAGTCCTCGGGCGGCTGGCTGACGGTCTCGCCGCAACCGAGCCAGGCGGGCAGCCTGCGCTCGGCCAACCCGGTGCGACCGTGAGCTTCGGTATCCTCAAGGATCCGTCATTCAACCTCGTCAACTTCGCTATCGCTCCGTTCGCAGACAAGATCAAGGCCGCCGCCGCGATCATCGACACGACGAATCCGGATCTGAGCCGCTTCTTCGCGCGCGGAGGCCGGCTGATCATCAAGGTGCAAGCCTCCGACTACTCGTCCAATCCGCGCAGCGTCATGCTGTACTACGACGCCGTCGTTGCCAGGTTCGGGCAGCGCGAGGTCGACCGCCATGTGCGCCTCTTCGTCTTGCCGAATGCGGATCACGGCGGCGCAGGGCAGAGTCTGACGACCGGCGAGCCGATTCCGCAGTTCGTCGACACGGTACGCATGGCCACGGATTGGGTCGAGAACAGCATCACGCCGCCCGACGCTCCGATGCTGACCAACAAGCTCCGCGTTCCGCCGTACACGACGCTCGCGAGCAAGCCGATGTGCCGCTATCCGGCTTATCCGCGTTACGTCGGCGGCGACCCGAAGAGCGCCGATTCGTATCGCTGCCTCCAAGACTGAGGACGCGCAGGCGCGCACCGCAAGAGCGGCCTCGGCCGCTTCAGCACATCAGTCGCCTTTCCAGCTGCGCAACTTGCGGTGCAGCGTGTTGCCGCCGATGAGGCGCCCATTGGCAACACGGTCCGAAGGACTGACGAACGAGGGAAACGGGAGCCTCTCGTTCGGTAGGGAGCGTTGATCTGCGAAGCTCGGCTACTTTGGCTACGTCAGAGGTGGGTTGCACCGTCTGTTCCGATCGAGGAGGCCGACGGAGTTGCGCCCGCTGACGGCCTGAGTGCCCCGCACGGTCAACGAAATTCTGCCCAGGACGCTACCCCGCGTGGCGTCAGGATCTGTTGGATGGAGACCAAGTCGTCGTGGCTCACCGCCCCATCTCTTGCCTCGCTGTTGACAAAGCTAGCGAGCGCCTTCCCCGGGCTGTGGACCTACACCTCGCGCCGGGACACGACCGTTCGACCGTTCGACCAACTGACTGAATATCCGAAGGTCGACTCGATCTCGCGCAGTGCGAACGCAGCGTTCTGAGTGACATCCGCGCGCAACCCTGAGATCCGGGGGTTTGTCGAACTCGCTCCTGAAGATCTTCACGCGCGTCGTGTTGCGAAGTCATGGCACAAATCCGGCACACGAGACAGAAATCCGTGGGTCGAAAATGAAACAAGGACTCAACACATTGCGCTAAGTCCTTGTTTTGACTGGTGGGCCCTGAGCGACTCGAACGCTCGACCTACGGATTAAGAGGCCGGTAAGGGCTTAGGAAGTTGTTTGAAATCAATCACTTGCGACGCTTGCCAGCTCGCTTCCCAGGCACGGCCCGGCACAATCTCGGCACAGTCAATCGAGGGTTGGAACGAACACGTCACAGGACGCGCCGACTGTATCGGCCCAGCGAGGAATCTGGCGGCTCCTACACGAGCCGCTCAGTGTTGCACTCTCTAGTTTCTGCCCACGATTTCAGCAAGCAGTCGGGGGTGGCGTCCACGTTGCAACCGGCGACATCGTCAGGACCGAACCCGAAACCCCTCCACCAGGCGAACCGCCGCCAGCGCCTTTGCCGCCTGCGCGAGCTCGTCGAACACCGGTACACCGCTCGCGACCGCACCCACGCGATATTCGCGCTTCCGCGCTTCGGTCTCTTCATCACCGTCCGACCGAAGCACCAGCGCCATATGCATCCCGCCCGGATCCGCTTCGCGGACGCGCAAGGCGGCCTTGACGATGTTGCCCAGCATGTCCACATGCCGGAATCCGAGGATCACCGTCATGTTGACGTGGATCAGCAGCACATCGGCTGCACCGCTCGCCGCAACCGCAGAGATGATGCGCTCGGCGACGCGGCCCTCGTCCTGCTGAAGAGCTCCGGCTGGCACATCGATCGGGTTGGACACCGACGAGCCCGCGGGAAGCTGCAGGGACTCGAGCGTGCCGAGCGTGTTCGGATCGAAAGCAGAGATGGTGAAGCCCGCACGGTCGAAAGCGTCCGTGCCGAGCACGCTCGTTCCCCCGCCGTTGCCGAACAGCACGGCCTGCGTCGACGGACGCGGACGCGGGACGAGGCACTGGAAGGCGAGCAGCGCATCGAGAAATTCGTCGAGCGTGTCCACCAAGGGCATGCCCGTCTGCCGGCAAAGAGCCTCCCACGCGCGTTGGCTACCTGCGAGCGCGCCCGTGTGCGAGGCGGCCGCACGCTGGCCCTGGATGGTCCGACCGCCCTTGAGGAGCACCACCGGCTTGCGCGCTGCGGCGTGGCGCAGCACGTCGAAAAGTCGCCGCCCCTCGCGCGTGCCCTCCAGATAAAGGCCGATCACCCGCGTCTCCTCATCCTCGAGAAAGTACTCGAGGAGCTCGGCTGCACCCAGGTCGGCAGCGTTGCCGATGGTCACCAGACCGCTGTAACGCAAGCCCCGGCTCTGCCCGCGGCGGATGATGTCGATTCCCAACCCGCCGCTCTGGCAGACGATGCCGACCGGGCCAGGCTCGGCGAGCGTCTTCTCCGTAAAAGTCACGCGCGCGGCGGGCGAGAACACGCCCAGGCAGTTGGGACCGATCAGGCGGGTTCCCGCCTCCCGCGCAGCCGAGACGAGGTCGGCCTCGAGACCGGCGCCCTCCGTCGTCTCGCCGAAGCCGCTGGACATCACCTGCGCGAAACGCACCTTGCCGCGGCCGCTGCGCAGCACAGCTGGGGCGTTTCGCGCCGCCACCGCAACGTAGGCATAGTCGATGCCATCCGCCACGTCAGCCAACGATGGCGCGGCCGGCAGACCTTCGATCTCGGTCGCCGTCGGATGGATCGGCACGATGCGCCCGGCGAAGCCGAAATTGAGCAGGTTGCGGATGAAGCGATTGCCGCCGCTCACGGAGCCGGATGAGGCGCCGACCACGGCGATGGAAGCGGGACGGAACAGCGACTGGAATCGCTCGAATGTCGACATGCTTTTCAGGCCCGATCCCGGAGGATGAAGCGCGCGTCGACCGCGATGGCGGCATCGCGCGACACGATGAGGGGGTTGATGTCGACCTCCGCGATCTCCGCGCTCCCGCGCATCAACAGCCCGTCCTCGCCACCTACGCGAAGGAGCACGTCGACGATGGCCTCGAGGTCGGCGGCCGTTGCACCCCGAGCGCCGCGCAGCAGCGCGGACCCTTGGAGGTCGTCGAGCATCTCCCTAGCATCGCGCTCCGAGATCGGGCAGATCCGGAACGCCACGTCCCGCAAGACCTCGACGAAGATGCCGCCCAGGCCGACCATCACCATCGGCCCGAACTCGGCATCGTGCGTGCCGCCCACGACCACCTCCACGCCGCGCGGCGCCATTTCTTCCACCAGCCAGGCACGCGGCTCGATGCCGCGCGCATGCAGGGAGCTCAGCAAGTCGTCTGCAGCGGCTGCGGCGGCTTCCGCGTCGGCGAGGTTCAGCCGCACGCCACCGACGTCGCTCTTGTGGACGACGCCCGTCGCCACGACCTTGAGCACCAGTGGTGGCCGAAGCTCCGACACTGCTGCGCGAACGTTGCCGCCGACATCGACGACCACGGCCCGCGGCACGCGAATGCCAGCAGATTCCAGGATCCTTTTGCCGGAGGGCTCGTCCAGCGCGTCCAGCCCTCGTTCACGTGCGCTACGCAAGGCGCTCGCCAGCAATTCCTGCATCGTCGGCTTCCGGATCAGTGGCCGATGGACATCAGCGGCATGCCTTCGGTGACGGACTCGCCCTCGGCGACGAGGATCTTTCCCACCGTCCCGCTGACCGGCGCGAGCACCGGTATCTCCATCTTCATGGATTCAACCACCGCGAGGGTGTCGTCCTCCGACACGGCATCGCCCTCCTTCACGACGATCTTCCACATCGAGCCATTGATCTCGGAGAGCACGTTCGTCTGCGCCATCGTCGTTGTCCCGGTGGAGTGTCTAGAACGTGGTGGGCCAGTTGGCCAGCAGGTGCTTGCCGACGCCGCTTCCGAGCCGCGTGCGGTGCACCTCGAGCAGGCGCGCGAGCGTCTCCCGCGTATCGCGCGGATCGATCACGTCCTGCGTCTCGTACAGGGAGGCGAGTCGCCAGGCGGAGGTGTCGCGCGACAGCTCCTCGACGAGCTGCCGGTACCTCGCCGGATCTTCCTCTTCCTTGACGCCGAAGAGCACGTTCGCACCCACATTCGGTGCCATGAAGCCGAGGTCGGCCGTCGGCCAAGCGATCACCTCGTCGGAATTCCGGCCGCCGCCCATGTTGAGGTAGGCCTGCCCGTAGCTCTTGCGCATGATCAACGAGATCTTGGGCACCGTGACCAGCGACAGCGCATTCATCCAGTTCATGATGCGCCCCGGTGCGGCGCGTCGCTCTCCCTCCACGCCGATCAGGAAGCCGGGCTGGTCGACCATGAAGACCAGGGGTATGTTGAACGAGTCGCACAGGACGAGGAACCCGATCGCCTTGTTGCAGGCGTCGACGTCGATGGCGCCTCCCTTGAACATCGGGTTGTTCGCGACGATGCCGACGGAGCGACCCTCGATCCGTGCGAGCGCGGTGCACAGCGAGCGGCCGAATCTTGGCTTCAGCTCCATCATGCTGTCGACATCCACGACCGCCTCGACCATCTTGCGCACGTCGTAGACCTTCGACGCGCTTTCCGGAAGCAACTCCAGGATCCGGCCGCCTCGGCCTTCCGAGCCCGCGGGCACCGGGTGCAAGGGCGGTACGGTGTTCTGGTGGCTGGGCAGATAGCCCAGCCACCGGCGAATCAGGGCAAGGGCCTCTTCGTCCGTTTCGACGACCGCATCGACGAGCCCGGAGGTCTCAGTGTGCATCTTCCAGCCGCCCAGTTCCTCCGAGTCGATTTCCTGTCGAATCGCCGCAGAAGTCACCCGGCCGCTGGCCACTGCCATCGTCGCGCCGCGGCGCATGACCGCGAAGTCCGACAGGCACGCATACCAAGTGGAAGACCCGTAGCAGGGTCCGAGGAGCGCGCTGGCCCAGGGCGATTCGCGCACGCGCCTGTATTCCAGCGGATCCTGGCCGAGGATCGCCCGGCCTTCGGCGCCCATGCGATCCGGCATGCGCGCGCCGGTGGACTCGCCGAGGAATACAAGCGGCATGCCCGACTTGGACGCGACCTCGCGAATGTGGCGGATCTTCTTGCCGTTCACCACCGAGCTGGATGCGCCCAGCACCGTGAAGTCGTTCGAAACGACCGCCACGGGGCGGCCCTCGACCTTCCCGAATCCGGCGATCTTTCCATCGGCCGGCGTCCGGTCGCGGACGTCGGGGCGATGAGACGTCGCGTAGAGGCCGCTTTCGACCCACGTGCCATCGTCGAGCAGCGCGGAGAGCCGCTCGCGGGCATTCAGGTGGTTCTCGGCCTTGCGCTTTGCGAGCTTTTCCGGCCCGCCCATGCCCAGGGCCTTCTCTTTCGCGCGCGCCAGCTCCGCGAGCATCTGTTCGTGTGCCATGGACCTGTTTCCTCTCAGAGCAGGTGGCGCATCGGGTGTTGTGCGTACATCTTGTCCTTCACGAACTGGGTGCTGACCTCGCCTTGCGTGAACGCCGGCTCCGCGAGCAGCCGTTGATGGAACTCGCGGGTGGTCTTGATGCCCGAGATATGCAGTTCGCCGAGCGCCCGCTGCATGCGCGCAATGGCCGCGTCGCGCGTCTCGTCCCACACGACGAGCTTGGCCACCAGCGAGTCGTAGTACGGCGGCAGCTCGTAGGACGCGTAAGCGTGCGTGTCCACGCGGACCCCAGGCCCCGCCGGCAAGCTCAGCTCGCTGATCTTCCCGGGGCGCGGCAGGAAGCCCTTCTCGGAGTCCTCCGCGTTGATGCGGCACTCGATTGCATGGCCGCGAAAGCGCACATCCGACTGCTTGATCGGCAGCGGCTCTCCGGCCGCGATGCGAAGCTGGAGCTTGACGAGGTCCACGCCAGTGATCGCCTCGGTCACCGGATGCTCGACCTGGATGCGCGTGTTCATCTCGATGAAATAGAACTCGTCGCGCGCGGTATCGACGATGAACTCCAGCGTCCCCGCGCTGCGGTAACTCACTGCCTTCGCAAGGCGGCACGCCGCGGTCGTCATACGCTCGCGCAGGGCCGGCGAGACGATCGGCGAAGGGCTTTCCTCGAGCAGCTTCTGATGGCGGCGCTGGATCGTGCAGTCGCGCTCGCCGAGATGGATCACGTCCTTGCCGTCGCCGATCACCTGCACCTCGACGTGACGCACGGGCGAGATGTAGCGCTCGATGTAGACGGCACCGTCTCCGAAGGCAGCGGCCGCCTCCGACGACGCCCGCTCCAGGCCTTCGCGAAGCTTCGCCTCGTTCTCCATGACGCGCATGCCGCGCCCGCCGCCCCCGGCCGATGCCTTGACCAGCACCGGGTAGCCGACCTGGTTCGCAAGGCGCACGGCATCTTCCAGTCCATCGACCGGGTCCGGTGAACCCTGCACCACAGGCACCTTCGCCTCCATGGCCAGCTTGCGCGCGGCGGCCTTGTCGCCCATGAGCCGGATCGCGCTGGGCTCCGGTCCGACGTATGTCAGGCCCGCGGCGATCACCGCCTCGGCGAACGCAGCGTTCTCCGACAGGAAGCCGTACCCGGGGTGCACGGCATCGACCTTCGACATCAAGGCAGCTTGAACGATCGCATTCGCGTTGAGGTAGCTCTCCGCGGGAGATGCGCCTCCGATGCAGATCGACCGGTCGGCCAGGCGCACTGCCAGCGAATCACGGTCGGCCGACGAGTAGGCTTGCACGCTCTCGAGGCCGAGTTCACGGCACGCGCGGATGACGCGGACGGCGATCTCCCCGCGATTGGCAATCAGAACGCTTCGAATAGTCATGTCGATTCCAGTTGCGACGGGACTTGCCCTCGGCCCCGTCACGCTCCAGTGGGGGGCGGGATTACGCGTTCTTGGACGAGGCCGCCGATGAGGTCGCGGAACATCGCGGACGCGTCCAGCGCCTCAGTCCAACCAGCCCGGCGTGCCTTGCCGATGCTCGAGACCTGGTCGTACGGCGTCGAGTAAGCCCAATCGGCAAACGTCCAGCTCACCAGTTGCTCGAGCGCATACGGCTTCAGCGCGTACTTCTCGCGCATGCGCGCCCACAGGGGTTCCTTGTCCGCCATGGTCTTCACGAGCGAGATCTGCTGGACTTCGCCCGGCTCCATGCCGAAATAACGCGCGATGTCGGGCCAGAGGTTCTTCCAGCGGTCCGGCTCGCCGTTGGTCATGTTGAACGCCTGGTTCTCGCACGCTTGTGTCGTCGCCGCCCATTCCATCGCGCGCGCCAGCAACCTTGCGTCGGTGAATTGATAGAGCGCTGCGAAGGCTTGGGGGCTGCCCGGGAATCGCAGCGGCAGTCCGAGCTCGCGCGACATCGTGGCGTACAGCGACAGCGCCATCAGGTGATTCATCGGGCTGCCGACCGAGAAGCCGCAGATGCAGTGCGGACGCAGGGTCGACCAAGTCCACTTCTTGCCGCGCTGCCGCGCTTCGAGCCAGTCCTGCTGGTCGTAGTAGAAGTTCGGTGGCATGTGCCGCGGGTCCGATTCGCGCGTCGGCGTTCGGAACGGCCCCAGGTGATTGCCGTACCACTTGGTGCCGTGGATCAGCTGCACGTGCTGCAGGCGCGGCGCGGCGGCCTCGAGCGCCTCGACCATATTCACGACCATGGCGAGGTTGGGTGCGACTTCATCGGCAGCGTTAGCACGCGGCGCATAGGCCGTGAAGAACGCGTGCGTGGCGCCGTCGAGGTTGCGCAGCTTCGCCCGGCTGTCCTGGGCATCCAGCAGATCGACCTGAACGTGACGGACACGGGGCCCCAAGTCAGCGGGCCGTCGCGACAGCGACACGATGTCCCAGTCTCCGCCGGCTCTCAGTTGCTCGACCAGTGCGCGCCCGACGATGCCCATCGCACCGGCGATGACCGCCGTCTTCGATGCCATGGCGCGCTCAGTCGACGTTCAGCAGCTTCGCCGCGTTGCTGTACAGCACCTTGTGGACGATGTCCTTGCGGTAGCCCAGGTCCAGGAAGTCGCGCAGCGAGTCCTGAAGGTCGCGCACCGGGTAAGCCGAGCCGAAGAGCGTGCGATTCTCCAGGAAGAGGTTCGCGCCCTTGACGTAGCTCTCCGCACAGATCATCCCGGCAGTGCTGGCGTACAGGTCCGGAGAGAGGTAGATGTTCGGACACGCGAGCGCTACCACGACCATCTCGTCGGCATAGGGCCACGCGGCGTGCGACACGATGATTTTTACGTCGGGGTAGCGTTGGGCGACCCGCTGGATCGATGTCGGCCTCGACCATGTGATGTCATGACCAGCCAGCGCGGACAGCAGTCCCGACAGCGAGATCGACACCGGCAGCTTCAGCTGCCGCGCCAGTTCGTAGACGGGTGTCAGCGATTCGTCGTCAGACCAGCGTGGCACCTTTCCCGAGCCCGGCTCGATCGAGATGCCCTTCACGCCGCGGGCGTGCGCGAGCTCGCGGATCTCCGCAAGGCTTTCGGGGATGGCTTCCATGTCGACGCCGAGGAAGCCGAGGAAGCGGTCGGGATAGCGCTCCAGCAGGGCCACGATGTCGTTGTTGGCGACCCCACCCAGGTTGCCAGCCCCGCTGGACGCACGGCCGACGGCGACGCCGTACTTGATGTTCGCGGAATCCATCTCCTCGAAGAGGATGTCGATGTCCTCGAGCCAGGCGGAGCGCGCGCCCTTGAAGCTCATGCAGTGCCGTGGATAGTGCATCGCGGTACGGAACACGGTGCCTCTGGTCCAGGCCTCGACGGGCGGGCGCAGCCGCATGTCAATGATCGGGGGCAGCATCACGGAACGTCTCCTTGTCGATGTCTCAATAGATCCGCTTGCAGATGACCGAGAAGCGGTTGGCAACACCACGCTCATCCGCTTCCGCCTGTGAGCGCTGGCCGTCCGGGCTGCTGCGCCAGGCGATGGTGGCGTCGACGTCGTCGCTTTCGATCAGCGCGATGTACTTCCTGGCGCCCTCGGGACCCTCCACCACTTCGTAGCGGGACACGCTGGTGACGCCCGGCGTGCGCCTCACTTCGTCGTAGTGCGGGCCGTGCATCCAGGCGTCGGCCTCGGCGGGAGCGTCGTACATGACGACCACGGTGCCCTTCTTCATGTCTTTCTCCTTTGCGGCTCAGCGCGCCGCATGCAAGGGAGCGTGCCGGGTCACGGCGAGGCGCGAGCCACCGCGCTCGAGCTCGAAATGCGCGAGCCCGGGACGCTTCGCGAGCTCCTCGATGAGACGCGGGACGGGTCCATTGCCGGGCATCGTGAGCTTCAGCGGCTTGGCGGCCATGGTCTTGTCGACATCGTCGGCCGGGAACATGAAGCGAAGCAGGCGCTCGTCGTCGGTCATGTTCGGATAGCTCTTGCGAAGCGCCGGCAGCGCGGCCTCGCGAACCTGCAGCTCGATCGGAATCTTGTGCGACCCGTTTGAAACGATGCGGTCCAGTGCGCCGGGCTCTACCGGCCCGAGCAGTCGCCCGAAGTGGCCGAGGGCGTACATCTTCACTTCATCGGGCACGACGCGGTAGCGCTCGCCGTTCACGACGTTGAGCATGGCCTGCACGGCGATGATCTGCGAGAACGGCGTGACCATGATGGGCCACGCGAGATCCTCGCGAACACGCGCGATCTCCTCGAGGATCTCGTCGAAGCGGTCCTCCAAGCCCGATTGCCGGAGCTGGAAGCGCCAATTGGCCATCATTCCACCCGGCATCTGGTGCTTGTAGTGGAAGAGGTCGAACTCCATCGGGGCACCGCGGGGGAATCCTTCCCGGTCGGCCAGTTCGTCGAGGTAGAGGCTCACCTCGTCGATGCGACTCGTGTCCAACCGCGTGCCGTGACCCGCCAGAGCCAGGTTTCGCAACGTCCCTTGCGTCGAGGGCTGGGCCGGGCCACTGGCGAGCGGCGCGATGGACGTGTGCAGCTGGTCCACCCCGAGGCGAACCGCCTCGAGGTAGACCAGCGGGGCCAATCCCGTGTTGCAGTGGCTGTGCACCTCGAGCGGGACATTGCCGATCACCGCCTTGAGCGCGGGCACGAGCGTGCGAATCCGATCCGGCGTGAGCAACGCCCCCGAATCCTTCAGCATGATCCCTTCGACGCCGCAGCCCTCGACGAGCTGGCGAGCCGTCCGGGCATAGAGCTCGTCGGTGTGGAGCGGGCTCTGGCAGAAGACGAGCGCGCCGACTGGCTTGATGCCGACCTTCTTGGCGTGGCGGATGCTCACCGCCATGTTGTCGACATCGAGGAGCGAATCGAGCGTGCCGACCACGCCGAAGCCGTTCGCGGCGAGCCGCTCGATCCACAGCTCGACCATGTCGTCCGGTGCCAAGCTGAAGCCCACCAAGCTCTTGCTGCGGCAATAGCTGCGGAGCGGCGTGCGCGGGAACTTCTTGTGGAAGTGACGCGCCTTCTCGAACGGATCCTCGCGCAGGTAACGCACGCAGACGTCGAACTGGACCGGCGCCATGAAGTCGATCATGTCGAACCCGGCGCGGTCCATGGCCTCGGCGATCGGCTCCATCATGGCGGCCGTCATCCGCGTGGTCCACAGACACTGCTGCGCATCGCGCAGCGTCGTGTCGATGATGCCGACTTCCCGCGTCATTCGGGCCTCACGCGGAAGAGCACCGCGTCGTGCTCGACCATCGCCCCGTTCTCGACAAGGATCTCCACGACCGTGCCGCTGACCTCGGCCAGCACGGTGTTGAACAGCTTCATCACTTCGATCACGCAAACGGTGTCGTCGGGCCGCACCTTCGAGCCCACTTCGACGAAGGGCGGCTCCGTGGGTGAAGAGGCACGAAAGAAGCGACCGAGCATCGGCGCTCGCACTTCCAGCAGGCCGGGTTCCGCAGCTCGGTCCGAACCCGGCCTCGCAGGCTCTCGCGACAAGGTCACAGGAGGAGCGATGACTTCCGGCACGGGAGCGGGGGCGCGCGCTGCCTGCGGGACTGACACGGCGGAAGCATTGAGGGCCCCGGCAGCCATCGAGGCATCGCTGAACTTGCGTACGTGCAGCTTCATGCCATCGACTTCGAGCGTGACCTCGATGTCGTTCAGCCGGTCGACGATGGCGAGGATGCGCTCGACGTCGCTCTGGGAGAGGTCGGCGAGGGATTTCAATTGCTCACCCGTTGGAGGTTGTCAGGTTCGCATCGCCGAGACTTCGGCGATCAGCGCGCTCGTGTCGGGGATCGAGGCGAGGCCGCGCAGCATCTCGATCGAGCGCTGCACGTTCTGGGCGGGCAGCAGGTCGTCGACGCAGCCGCGGTACTTGGGAATGCAGGCGTCGAAGTCGATCAGCGCGGGCGGCTGACCCCTGGCTGTCTTGGGCTCACGAACGATGGCCTCGCCGTTGGCGAGCGTGTAGGTGATGCGCGGCGTCCAGCCAGTGGGCGTCCAGCCCCACTCTTCGCGCACGATCTGCTTTACCTTCTTGCGGAAGCGCCGGAAGCGCTCGTCGTCGATGTTGCGGCGGGCGAAGCCGGCGGGGAGCACTTGGTCGTGCAGCATCGCGATCGACACCGCATGCGGCAGGCTGAACTGGGTCTCGATCTCGTCGCGCGGTTCCAGGTGCTGCACGACGGTCGGGAAGAAGGCGTTGACCTCGACGTCGATCCGCTCGATGTCCTCGGGCCGCAGGCTCCGCTCGCGCTTGAGCTCGAGGGTCGCCTCGATGATGCGCTGCAGGTGGTAGCAGCACGGGTAAGACTTGATGCCGACCTCGAAGATGCGGTAAGGCTTGCCCCAGTCGGCAACGATCTTCTCGGGCGCTTCGACTTTCCCCGCGGTGATCATGTTCATGAGACCGCGCGGCGCCTCGAGCACGTCGGGCTGACCGGTCATGCCCTGGGCCGCCATGTAGGCCGCGGCGATGCCATTGCGAGCCGAGAACCCCATCTCGAGGATGTGGGCAGTGGTGCCGGTCTGGTAGCCGACACCGCCACCCTGAGACGCCGCAATGCTCAATGCGTTCGTCGTCTGCCGTGCGTCGAGGGAAAGCAGGCGCGCCGCGGCTGCCGCGACCCCGATCGACCCGGCGAGGCTCAAGACCATGTAGCCGATCCGGCGGGCTTCACGGCAAGCCAGCCCGATGCGAGCCTGCGCCTCGTAGCCGGCGACGAAGGCTTCGATGACGCGCGAGCCCGGGGCGCGAAGGTGCTCTGCCAGCGCAAGGATGGGCGGGAAGAGCGTGTAGCTGGACACGGCCTCCGGGAAGCTGTCGTCCTCGTACTCGGTCGCGTGCGCGAAACTGCCGTTGGCGAACCCGGCGAGTTCGACAGAGGTCTTGAATCCTCCCCCGAGGACGCTGGCCTGCGCAGCACCACCTTGCCGCCGAACGTACTCGATGGCCTGGGGGCCTCCAGTGCATCGGTGGCCCGACACCATGGCGCCGAGGGCGCTCATCGCAAGAGTCGCCGAATAGTCGATCGCCTCGCGCGGAAGACTCTCGATGCGAGTGGCACAGACACGCTCCGCGATTCCTTGGGTGATGCCCACGAGGCCTCCTGATTCAGAGATTAAAGTGTGACTCATATATATCTTTAGGAAGTCGGGGATAACCCCAGTTGGACCCGTGGTGTGCGTTGCTTTGATGGCCGTCCAGATGGAGGCCGGAACAGCAAGAGACGTGGGGAGCCGCGCTCAGCGGCCGCTGTCACCGCCGGTCACGTCGACGAACTCGTACTTTTCGGTATGAAGCAGCGAGCGCCGCAGCTCGACCGGCCGCTCGTCGAAGGTGTACGCGACCCGCACGATCTCCAGGAGCGGCGTGCCCATGGGGAGCTCGAGCTTCCTCGCGCTGTCGAGATCGGCGGACACCGCTCCGACCTGGTCGACCGTCTTGACGACGCTGATCCCGAATTCGTTGCGATAGAGGTCGTAGATCGTCGAATCGCGCTCGACGAACTGCGCGTGCGTGAGGTTCGGGAACAGTGCCTTTGGAATCTGCAACGCATCGATGAGCGTCGGCGAACCGCCCATCAGCATGAGGTTCAGGATCCGGTAGATGGGATCGCCCGTCTTGATCTTCAGTCGCGACGCGGCGTGCTCGTTCGCCGTGCCTTCCTCGAAGCGCAGCGTCTGCACGATCGGCACCTCGCGCACCCCGTCCTTGCGCACGATGTGCCAGAACGAATTCAGCATCCGCGACGAATCGAACGGGGCGAGGAAGGTGCCACGGCCCTGCTGCCGCACGAGCACCTTCTCGGCAACCAGGTCGGCCATTGCGCGACGCACCGTCCCGATGCTGACGCCGTAGCGCTGCGACAGCTCCTTCTCCGTCGGCAACGCGGCACCGCCCTGCACCTTGCCGCCGCTGATGGCACGGGTCAGCTCGAGCTTGATGCTCTTGTACAGCGGCACCCCGCCATCGCCCATGTCGATCAGCACATCGCGCCGAGTGCCGGACTTGGCGGCACGCACTTCGGGGACGTCGTCCCTCGAATCCGTCCTGCCTCTGGTTCTCGTCTTGGCGCCGGTCATCAGCTGATTTTCGCCGACAGCCGCACCGGCGTCATCGGCTGGTACGCGCTCGTCGAGTTCATTCATCTTCGCTCCGCTCACCCGCTCAAGGTCCAGCCCCCATGGACGGCAAGGCTGGCGCCCGTGATGAAGCGCGCCTCGTCGGACGCCAGAAACGCGACCGCAGGGGCGACGTCGTCCGGAACTCCGAGACGGCCAATCGCGGTTGCGGCCACCACCTTGCGCACCGTCTCGTCATTGGCCAACCGGTCGCGGTTGAGTCCCGTCACGATCGTCCCCGGAGCCACCGCATTGACGCGGATCCCGTGGGGTCCGAGGGCCACGGCCAAGGCACGGGTCATCGTCCCGACGGCCCCCTTGGAAGCGCAGTACAGCGCCGTCTCGGGCTGCGCATGGGTGGCGTTGACCGACGACACGTTCACGACGGCCCCTCCGCGTCCGCCCGCGATCATGTGCTTCGCCGCGGCCTGCGAGGCGACGAACACGCCGCGGACGTTCACGCCGAAGATCTCGTCGTAGTCGTCTTCCGTGAATTCCACGAAGGCGCGCCGGCGCTGCACGCCAGCGTTGTTCACCAGGATGTCGAGCGCCCCGTGTCGAGAGACTACTTGTTCCGCGTAGGCGGTGATCGCCGCCGGGTCGCGCATGTCGCAGGGGTCGACGCCCGCGCCAGCGACACGGTCCGTGACAAACACCGTCGCGCCGCGCGCTCGCAGTTCCTGCACGACGGCTGCGCCGATTCCGCCCAAGCCGCCGGTCACCCATGCGACGCGGCCCTCCAGCGAACGAACCGTGCCCGGTGACGGATTCATACGCTCGCCTGCCTCCCACCGTCGACGAAGAGGATCGTCCCGGTGATGAATCGTGCGTCGTCGGAGCCGAGGAACAAGACCGCGCCGGCAACATCAGCAGATTCGCCCAGCGCCCGCAGCGGCGTCCGCTCGATCGCCTCGACTCGACTGTCTTTACGCGCCCAACGCTCCGGCTCGAGGTCGGTGTCATGGATCGACCCTGGTGCCACGACGTTGACCCTTATGTGGTGCGGCGCGAGCGCCAACGCCATGGAGCGGCCGAGCGAGTGCAGCGCTCCCTTCGAGCTGCAGTAGGCGACGGTATCGCCGAACACCTTCTCGGCGTTGATCGAACCGACATGCACGATAGCGCCTTCCCGCCTGCCGGCGATCATCGAGCGCGCCGCTGCCTGCGAGCACAAGAGCGCACCCTTGACGTTCACGTCGAACACCGCGTCCCAGTCCGCGGCGGACATCTCCAGGATGTCCGCGCGACGCATCACCCCCGCGCAATTGACAAGCACGTCCACGCCACCGAGGCGGTCGCACTCGGTCACTACCGCATCGATCGAGTGCCGGGACGTCACATCGCAGGTCAGGCCGGTCAGGCGTTCGCGTGAGGGGCACGGACGAACGTCCGTCGCAACCACGAAGGCGCCGACCGCAAGCCAAGCCTCGGAGATGGCGCGACCGATGCCTCCCGCCCCGCCCGTTACCCAGACGACACGCGGACGACTTGCGGAAGGCGGTACCTCGGTGGTCACTTGCATCGTTCCCGTTGGAGCAAAGCCGGCCGCCTTGGCACGACCTCCAGCTCACGCGCGATCGACGCGGCGTGGATGGTCACGCCGGGCGCTCGCGCCGCTTGCGTCTGAGCACGGCCATGAAGGGCCAGCGCCTCGTCGGCCGAGCCACAGCCAAGCGCGATGACAAGGTCAACGGGCCGCACCTTCGGCCCGCCGGCCCCATGTACGGTATAGGCCGTCACGCCGGCACCGACCCCCGCAAAGAGCGGCGCGGTGCGTGCATCGTTCCGCCAGCTCTCCAGACTGTTGCCAGCCCTCCCCTCCGATGCAACGGTCAGGAACCACACGAGTCGGCACGTCGGCAGCCTGCCCGCAGGCTCGACGCCATGGCGTCTCGTCATGAGGAAAGAGCGTCGGGTGGCGTCTAGAAGGTGCTGTTCATCGGGCAGGATCCTGTCGCGATACCACGTCCCGGTCACCGCCCTCTCCCGCTCGGCGTCGCTGGCGAACTCCACCTCGGAGAAAATGTCGAACTGCGGATCGTCCAGGAGCAAGGAGTCGTCTGCGGCCAGCACCGCGTGGTTCTGCACGTACGACACGAGCCCCGGAACCTGCGCGAAGAGCCTCGCGTGGGTCGTTCGCCAGTATTCCTGCGCCGCCGCCCGCGACAGGCCCGAGGCGCGCGGCGAGAGCCCGATGCGGACGACGCTCATCCCTCGCTGCGACTGACGAGGTGCAGCGTCTGCCAGCGGATCAGCCGGCGCTTGGCGATCTGGAACACGGCCGACAGCAAGGCGCTGATGAGCACGAGCAGGAACAGCGTCGCGAAGTATCCCTTCGTGTTGAAGATGCCCGCGTCGCGCTGCAGGCGGACCCCGAAGCCGTGCTCGCCGACGATCATCTCGCCCGAGACCGTGCCGAGCATCCCGAAGATGAAGCCGAGCTCGAGACCGATGAAGATGGACGGAAGCGCCGACGGCACGACGAACCACTTGAACGTCTGCCAGCGCGACGCACCCTGCAGGCGAGCGAGGAGCAGGTGGTCCTGGTCGACCGACTCGATGCCGGCCATGGTGTTGGCGAACACGACGAAGAAGGTCAGGCTCGCCGCCATCATCACGTGCGAGAACAACCCGATGCCGAACCACATCACGAACAGCGGCGCGAGCGCGACGCGCGGCAGGCTGTTGAAGGCGGTGAAGAACGGATTGAGCACCTTGCGCACGTACGGCATCTGGGACAGCGCGAAGGCCACCGCGATGCCGGCGAGCGCTGCTCCCACGAAGCCGAACACGACAGCCACCAGCGTGTAGCGCGCGTCCATCGTGATGAGCGTGCCGCGAATGCCCTCCACGAGCGCGCCCCAGATGGCCGACGGATGGCTGAAGAACAGCAAGTTCAGTCGCCCGGTGACGCCGGCCCACTCCCACAGGCCGAGGAAGACCCCCGCCACGACGATCCACCCGAGCACGACGGCTTCGGGGCGGCTCGCAAGAGGACGACGCCTGGAACGGGGCTCGGGGTCTCTTGTTTCCATGGCAGGCGCTTCGTTGAGCATGGGAGGCGCTTCGTGGAGCTGAGGCGCGATGGCCGTTCTCGCGTTCATACGTGCACCTCGTCTCGCAGCACGTTCCAGATCTTGCGGAAGATGTCGTGGAATTCATCCGTGCCCTGCAGCTCGGCCAGCGACCGCGGGCGCTCGAGCTCGATCGGGAACTCGGCACATATGGCCCCAGGGCGGGCGGAGAAGACGAGCACCCGGTCGGCCATCAGGATCGCCTCGGTCAAGTCGTGCGTGACGAAGATGACGGTCGAGCGCACCCGTTCCCACAGCTGCACGAACTGCTGCTGCAGGCTGAGCCGCGTCTGCGCGTCGAGGGCGGAGAACGGCTCGTCCATCAGCAGGGTGTGAGGCTCGACAACCAGTGTCCGGGCGACCGCCACGCGCTGGCGCATCCCGTGGGAAAGCTGCGATGGGTAGGCGTCGACGAAGTCGCCAAGCCCGACTTCATTCAGGATCTTGCGAGCCCTGGCTTGGCCCTCGGCCTTGGGGACACCCCGGACGTCGAGCGGCAACATCACGTTGCCGAGCGCGGTCCGCCATGGCAGGAGCGCATCGCGGGCGAGCAGGTAGCCGACATCCGAGTCACCGACGCGCGGCGCGTGCCCGTCGAGGGTTACCGAGCCCTTCGTCGGCCGGATGAGGCCGGCGACCATGTTCAGCACCGTCGTCTTGCCGCAACCGCTCGGGCCGACGAGAGCGACGAACTCCTCGCCCTCGAACTTCAGGCTGGTCGGCCGCAGCACCTGCTTGCGCGGCGCGCCCGCTTGTGGCGAGTCAAAGTATTGCTCGACGCGATCGAGCTCGATCGTCTTCCCGCTCATCTCTCGGCCTTCCTCATTTCTCTCACGGGTTCAGCATCTCGCGGGCGGTGTCGTAGACCAGGGCGTCGATGTCTGCGGGCTTGGGAATGCGCTTCATCAGCACGTCCCAGTCGCTCCACGCCTTGAGCGACCGCATGCTCGCACGCGAATTCACCTGGGGGATGTAGTTGTTGGCGCGCAGCTGCAGCAGGGCCTCGGGGTCGCCGACGCCTGCCGGTGAAGGCGCTCGCTCGCGGACGATCTTCAGGACTGCGTCCCTGTTCTTCGGATCCTTGATCCAGGCGATGGCTTCGTTGTTCGCCTGCGCGAACCGACGAACCACCTCCGGATTGGACCGCACGAAGTTGCCCTGGGCGGCCCACAGCAGGGCGCAGCCCTTCATGGAACTCATCAGCGGCGAGGCCGTGACGTTCGGGTCACGCAAGTCGACCACGATCGACCCGCCGGTGGCGGCAGCCGCGATGTCCATCCCGTCGCCGAAGAACATGGCCGCGTCCAGCGAACCGTTCTGGAGTCCCGCGATTGCCGCGGTGGGCGGTCCATAGGCGATCCAGTTCGCCTGGTTGAAGTCGAGGTTTGCCACCGTGAAGTTGGACTTCGCGAGGATATCCGTCGTCGAGCCGAGGGCATTGACGCCGATCTTCTTGCCTGACAGCGCCTTCATCATCGCGGGAAAGCCCTCCGACTTCGGCGGCAACTGCATGTGCTTCCCGGCGACGAGCGCATAGTGCACCGTGTCGTTCATGAAGGCGACGATCTTCAGATCGAAGCCCTGGCTCACGGGTACGTAGACCGTGTCCGGCGCGAGCGAGATGAAGTCGAGTCCGCCCTGAAGCGAGGCCGCGAGGGCCGCGGGGCCGGAGGGAAACGAAGTCATCTTCGCGTCGAGGCAGTGCTTCTTGAAGAAGCCGCCGTCGAGGGCCGACCAGGCAACGAGGTTCTGGATCAGCCCGGGGTATTCCTGCACCTTGATGGTGTCGACCTTCGCGCAGGCTGGCCCCTGCGCCAGGACCGGACCCGAAGCCAGGGCGCAGCCAGCGATGAGGATCGCGCCGAAGCGCGCGAGCAGCGTGGGTCCGACATGTCGGCGCAATGTCATCTTTGTCTCCTTGCAGTGACGTGCAATCGGTTCTAGGTGGCAGGGGAAGGACGCGCCGTGTGATCGGCACTAATGTCGATATCATCTATATTTTCTGTAGTTTTAACACCGGGTTAGTACTTAGGACCGGGGCCGGGCGGAACGGGCGCGGCATGGGTCCGAATGCCAGAGAGGCTGGCGGGTCTCTGGCAGAACGGTGACGAGAGCAGCCTGTGCCCTCCTCGACCCGTGTCAGTCGCCGAAGGAGTCGACATAAGCTGCACTACACGGGGCTTCACGTGCTGATGACCGGCGGAAGCCGGGGCAACGGGCTCGCGTGCGCACGAGTCTTCCCGCAAGAGGGCGCTCGGGTCACGATCACTTCACGCAACCCGGAGCATCGCGAATCGGCTCGGCAGACTCTGCTGAGAAAGCCCGCCGCGACCTGCGTTGCGTACAGGCCGATCTCACCGATCCCGCCGCCGCCGCACGGAGGCGCTGACGGCCGTGATCCAGGGGCCCACATCCAGGGCATCTCGACACGATCGGTGGACGAGCTGGTCAAGGCGCTCGGGATGGGCGGTGTCTTCAAGTGCCAGGTCAGCGGGCTATGCGCCGGGCTCGACGAGCGCGGCGGCACGTTCCTGAACCGTCCGATCGAAGGCGATTGGCCGTACCTGTGGATCGACGCCACCTACATCAAGATCAAGACGTGCGAGGCCGGCCGCATCGTGAGCGTGGCGGCGATAGTGGCCGTAGGCGTAAACACCGACGGGTCGGCGCGAGGTGCTCGGGCTGAAAAAGTAGGTGCCTCGGAAGCCGAGCCCTTCTGGACCGAGTTCTTGCGCAGCCTGAACCGTCGAGGGCTACGCGGTGTGAAGCTCGTGATCAGCGACAGCCACGAGGGCATCAATGCTGCAGCAGCCAAGGTTTGAGAGGCGACCTGGCAGCGCTGCCGGGCGCACTTCATGCGCAACGCCTGGCGCATGCCACAAGACACAGCGGCGCATGGTCAGCGAAGCCATCGGAACCGTCTTCGTTCAGGACTCGGCCGACGCGGCGTCACGCGCGCCGTAGGTTAGCCTCAGGACTCGGCGTAGGTCTTCAGGGCAGGCAGGTTCTTACCAGTACGCCGCCGTATTCGATATCAAGCAGTCCATCGGCGGCAAGCTTTCTGACCGACGCGTTCGTCGTCTGGCGGGAAAGCCCTGCCAGTTCTCCCAGTTCGCCTTGCGACACGGTCAGCAGCGCATGCGTCCCAGGATACAGGATGGGGTTGAACAGGCTTGCGATGGCCCTCGCCAGGCGAGCAACAGGATCGGTGAGTCGATCGGTCTCGACCATGCCTATGTATTGGCCGAGGCGCTCGTTGAGATGCGCAATGATGAAGTGATTGAACTCGATGCTCGTGTCCAGCAACCATCTGAAGGTCGGGCCCGGTAAGTGGATCACTCGACTTTCACGCATCGCAACGATGTCATACTTCCTCAACTCTCTCTTGATGACGGCACCTTCGCCGACCCAGCCCCCATCGGGTATGCCGGTGAACATAACCACCTTGCCGCTGCGATAAACAGCGCTTACCTTCAGCAGGCCGTCGGCGACTCCAATCCACGAGTTCGCGACATCACCTTTGCGAACGACCGTGTCCCCGGCGGCGTACTGCACTTCGTAGGCATCCGCCACCACTCGCGTACGTGCGGTCACGGGCAAGTTCTGAAGCCAGCTCACCCGCAAGAGCACATCATGCAGCGATTCCGGCCTTCGTTGCTTCATGCTCGATGCATACCGATCCGGAATTTGCACGACCGCCGAACGCTGGTCCCACCTCGAGCTCGCTTCCGCCCGTGTCGGAATTGTCGGGTACGGGCGCGCTGACGATGACGTAGCGGCTTGCCTTGACGCAGAAAGGCCTCGCTCAAACCGGGCGAGGCCCTTCTCAAAGCAGCGATGCTATTCAGCTGCGCACGTGAAGTTGCGCTCGTCGTTGGTGCTGCCCGTTCCCGTGTAGTTCGCCACCTGCGGGTACGGGCACAGCGGACGGGTCATCACCACGCCTTGCGTCGGATCGTCGTTCATGTACTTCGTCGCCACGATCCGGTCGGGTGGAACGCCCCGTTCGACCCACGCCTCGAGCGCTGTCAAGGCGTCGAAGAGGTTCGGGCCCGGGCCTCCGCCGCAGTGGGCCATGCCGGGTGCCATGAACAACCGGATCGAGTCCTCCTTCTTGCCGGGCTTAGACGTCATAGCGCTGCGGTAGTAGTCGATCGTGTTGAACGGAGAGATCGCCGCGTCTTCCCAACCGTGATACATGATCACCTTCGCTCCCTTCGACGTCAGCGGCCGCAGGTCCGGGTTGGTGGAGTTCAGGATCGAGGCGAGCTTCGCGTCCGCGAAGTCCACGTCGGTCGTGAAGTTGAGCGTCTGGAAGTCCCAGCTCGGATTCTCGAAGACCATGTACTGGAAGAACTGGTCGCCGAAGATGAACTGGGCCGGAGCCGGAAGACCGAACGCCGAGCCGTCGAACATCCAGAGCGTGTTCGCGGGGTCGTTGGCGGCATTGAACAGGTAGCCGGGAAAGATCTGCCGCCGGGTGCGTGGATCGCGCGGCCCGTCCATGATCATTCGGACCGCGCTGATCTGGGCGGAAGTCAGGCATGAGTCGGTCTCCCCGGCCTTGCACCGGAGCTCTCCCGGATTGAAGTGACAACGCCGGGGATCGCTGACGACGCCGTCGGTGACGCCATCCGACGCATCGCACTGAGCCAACGCAGAAGCCTGGATGGCTGCCAGCTTGCTGGCGGGAATCGGCGTGCGCGTCAGGACCTGCTGGTTGTAGACGAAGCCGGTGAAGTGATGGGTCCAGAAGTTGGCCGGCGCCCCCACCACGATGCCGTTGAAATCAGCGGGATAGCGTTGGGCTTCCTGGAGGGCCTCCCTGCCGCCGTCGGAGCAGCCCTGGAAATAGGACCGCTGCGGGTTCACGCTGTAGAACGCCGAGATGAGCGCCTTGGCGACGTCGGTCGTCTCCTTCAACGCGCGATAGCCAAAATCGACCACCTTCTCGGGATGACCGAGAGCCCACGAGGCATCGAACACCGAACCGGAGTGACCGTCGTCGGTGGCGGCGCCGGCATAACCTCGCTGCACGGCGGCATCGGGCGGTGCGACGGAGCCTGCGAAGCCCCCGTTCCCCAGCTGGAGGTACTTGCCGTTCCAGCCCGCAAGGGGAAGGCCCACCAGGATCTTGATGTCCGAATCGGACGTCGGGTGGGAATGCGCCTCCACCAGGCAGTAGGCAGGTACCGTAGGTGTGGCGGCGACGGACACCGCCGAGCTGATGGTGGTGTGAGGAAGAGCGGTCGCGGCGAGGTCCTCACACGTCCCACCCGTCGCTTGGATGGCAAAAAGGAACGTTGAGGAACCAAGACCGACGGCGCAGCGCCTCGAGAAAGTGCGCGATGTACCCAGGTGGTCCACGATGTCTCCTTTGCAGGGTTCGTTGCAGCATTCCACGCAAGTTTCGGCGGCATGCTGGCACTGAATCTAGTCGTGGCCGCAGTCGCAGAGTGTCGGCTCCCCAACTTTCTCAGCAAGGGAAAACCCGTGAGATCCAGCTCTAGGCGCGCGCATTCTTGTGCGAAGCACGGTTTGACCTGCCTCCGAACTGCCCGTCTACCGGCGCGCCACGCGTATTTGCCGAGATGAGAGGACGCCGCCTCAGGACCCCGCAGGCCCCTCACCTCCGTCTGCGCACTTGGATCCCAACCCCGCCTCGCGAGCCGTCCGATGCATGCCGGCTGACAGCTAGGCGGTTAGGCATATTGGCAAATCCAGCGACCGGTTCCGCCACCTTCTGATGCAGCCGTTCGACCGCGGGAGCCGTCCAGTCGTCGACTGCCGACGGCGAAGAGCCGCTCAGCCGACCGCACACCTTCGTCGACGACGTGCGAACGCTGTGCAACGGGTCTCAAGCATGAGGCGCGCGCCTCTCAGGGCCTACGGCCGCGAAGGCCGGCGCGCGGAGCTTCGTACCACCTTGGACGCGAGGTCCGGACCCTCCAATTTCGCGCTTCCGGGGACCTCAGGCTTCGTATTTGAAGGAAAGTGAGACCTTCGCCCGGAAAGCCACTACCTTGCCGCCTTCGACCTTCAGGTCGAGCTTGTTGACCTCGGCGATACGCAAATCGCGCAGCGACTTGCTCGCGGTCTCGACTGCGCTCTTCGCCGCGTCCTCCCACGAAAGCGGGCTCGTGCCGATGATCTCCGTGACCCGGTAGACGCCCGATTCAGCTGCCTTCTTCGCCATGTCCTGCTCCTCTTGATTGAGGCGAAGGGCCAGACAGTCGGCCTCCGCCAGGCATCATAGGCTCGTTGTGAGCTCGAGCCGACGGCGAGGAAGGTGGGCGCCTTCGGCACGGCCTCGAGCGCGAGCCGCCACGCCCGCACAAGTCACTCCCGCCACCGCCCAGCCGACTCGCTCCGCAGGTATGCGCCAGATCCGGAGTCTGTCAAGCCCCGCGCCGTTGCTGGCTTTCCAGCCGCCCCGTTCCGATTCCGCCGGTCCGTCCGCCCGCAGCGTTCGCAGTTGGCCCCGAAGGGTCGCCGGCCCCGCCCGTTCGAATCCGGCGCCGGAAGTAGAACCCGCGGCCATCACGTGCGACCCGCGGCGGCACTGTCCCACTCGGCTGGGGTCTCGGGCAGGTTGCGCAGCTCGCGCGTGGCTTCGATCGGCTCGGCGCCGGGGAAGCGCTGCTCGGCGTCCTCGCGGTCCATGCGGTACGCCGTGCGCCGGCGCGCACCGGTGTCCGGGTCGGTAATCCACCAGCAGAAGAACTCGACCTGTCTCATGCGACCACGGTAGCGCCGCGGTGGCTCACCAGGCGCGCCAGGGCTCCGCGCTGCCTCAAGGCGGACGTTAGTCGCCGCGTTGAAGAGCACCTTCCACGCCGTGCCGCTTCACGATGAGGAAGGCACGCATAGCCGGTAGGCACGGCCGGACGCCTGACGAAGCACACCAGCGCTTCAACTCATCGACGTCTACGTCGACACGATCTCGGGGATGCCCGGTCGCTTCCGCGAGCGCATCACCCTCGGCGACGAGTTGCAACCAGCCCTCGTAGGTATCAGGGAACGCCGCGTCGAAGGCGCAAGCTGAGCGAAGGCGCTCATAGTCCTCTCGGGGCACGTGAGCCCCGGCGAAGTCGCGCTTCATGTTGGACCTCCCGACGGGCCAGCGCGATGGGCCTCCGTTCCGAAAATCATAGCGGTACCCTATTCGGGCGCATGACCGCTGGGCTGGGCACTGAGGCACCCGTGAGCTCGGACTTCACCGGCGGTCGACGTCATCTGCCTCGCGCAGCTTGAAAAGTTCCGCCGCGTGCAGCTCGTCGATCGCTGCCTTTCGCGGCGGCGCCGGCGGCTGCGTAACCCGCACTGTCGGACGGAAACTCCCCCGCAGCTGTGCCGTGCAGCGCGACGTCGTCGGTCAGCGTGAGCACTTGGTAGCTTGGCGTATGCGGCGGCGACAGCGAGCACAGCGGAATGATCTTGAACGCACGGTAGTAGGTGGGAAGAGCGTCCATCGGGGGAAGCCTACAGCGCCGTCCTTTCGAGAGTGAGGGCGTAAGTCCTATCCAGCTCGACGATCGGCAGGCCCGTCATTTGCTCGAGCTCGGCGATCCTTGCGCCTGCCGCGAGTCGGCCGAAGGGCATCACTTCGTCGTAGACGACCGATCGGGCCGGATCAGGCGTAGACCCAGCCCTCGAACAGGCGCCGCGCCGTACGCTCGACGACCGCGCAGACGGCCACCGGTCCTGCCTCTCGGTTCTCGACTGTCGCCTCGACGGCCATCGCCCCGGACGGCATCGAAAGCCTGCGTGCGGCACCCTCTCGACCGCCGGCGAGACGCTGGGCAATCGTGCCCGGGACCTGCATGGCAACCGCCGCAGCGATCGCGCCGGTTCCCGGCAGTGCGCGGTGCGGCTGGCCGCTCGACAACATGCGAATGCAGAGGTCGGCGGCCGTGGCAGGCAAGACGGCTCCCGACAAGGTCAGAGCGTCGCGCGGCCGGCTCAACACCGCGATGAACGGCAGCTTGCTGCGAGCGGCATCGAAATCGGGCGCGGCGCCGATTGCCACCCGTGCCTGCGCGGCGACGGAACGCAGCGCCTCGAGGACCTGGATGTCGCGCTCCAAGGCGTCGGGCAGCTCGGTTCCCGAGAGCCCGAAACGGCTGGCCTCGACGAAGACGCACAGGTTGGCCGCATCGACGATCGATGCCTCGACCGCGCCGACACCCAGAACCTCGAGGACGTCCGTGGGACGTCCGCTCGGCAGAAGCCGGCCGGTCGCCGCGCCGCCCGGGTCCATGAACTCGAGACGCACTGCTGCACCTTTACCGGCGACGCCCGGCACCTCGAGATCCCCATACACCGCGGCACGGCCGTCGACAAGGGCGAAGGTCGCCCGGATCATCTTTGCGGTGTTCGTGTTGTGGATGCGGACGGTGGCTTGGTCGCCGCGCGCGGCGACGAGCCCCTCGTCAACGGCGAACGGTCCCATCGCCGCCGACATGTTTCCGCAGTTGCCGTGGGTGAGGACGCGCGCCTCCTTCACGAGCACCTGGAAGAACGAGTAGTCGATGTCCGCATCGGCCCGTGTCGGCGGCCCGATGACGCAGACCTTGGAAAGGGACGTCACGCCCCCGCCCATGCCGTCGAGCTGGCGGCCGTGGGGATCTGGACTACCCATGGCCGCCAGGAAAAGCCCGGGCCATTCGGCCTCGTCGGCGGGCAGATCGCGCCGGTGGAACACCAGCGCCTTGCTGGTGCCGCCGCGCATAAAGACGGCGCGAAGCTTGCGAGGAGCCATGTCCAGAGCGTAGCGCCGATGCGTGCGAAGTTTTGCGGGTGTGCGAAACCGGTGTTGCCGGCAGCCCTTGCTGAGGCACTCGGGCGTCTGTTGCGCCAGACGGAGACGGCCACTCCAGCCAAGGCTTGAACGGATCCGATCCATCGCGGCCGCTCCCTGCTCCACATCTAGGCGACGGCCGGGCGAGGTGGATCAGGCGGATTCCGCTTCCTTCGATTGATTGGCAGCCGATACTTCAGGCTCCATTGTCTCGGCGACAGCAGACGCAGTGGTCGGAGCGCCCTTCTTTAGGCTGGCGATCTCCTCGACGACGGCATCGACGAAGGCGTCGAACGATTCCACCGCGTGGCGCAGGCTCGTGGACTCGGGCTTGGATACGGCAGCCTGGAGGTCCTTCTTCGCGCGATTGGCTTTTTGAGCGAGGTCCATGTCGGCTCCTATGTATGGTGAGGGTGGACCCCCATGGTGGACCCATCATCGCGGGCGTTGAGTAGGACGCCTCCTCGTCTTCGAGGCAGGCATAGCGCACCCGATGCGCCGCACTCGGCTTCACGAAACCGCCGCCGCGACGGTCCGACGCCGCGATCGTACGCATGCAGGTTGCGCGCGGCCGCTTGCAGCTCTGATCGCGAAGCCCCCGACAACGCCCATGCCATGAGAACCGGAAGGCCCCGCCTCGAACGAGGAGGCCGGTGGCGCTAGCGGTTCCGACGCAGCAGATCGAGCTCAACGCAGCGACTCCGTAGAGAGGTGAGATTGTTGCTCTTAGCGCATCAAAGATGCCCCAACTGCCGCAGTGGTGCGCGATGGGCGCCGCAGAATACGATGTCAGTCGAGGGTGACTCGAGTGGCCGTCACCGTGCCGCTCACGTGCTCCAACAGAGTGACACCGTCCTGCGCGTATTGATCGATGGTGAACGCTCCCTCGTAGCTGTTGCGCGAGCGGCTCAGAGTGACGGTCTGTCGGATGATCGCCGGGCCCAGAAACACGGCCGGAGATGCTGGTCCGACCGGTGGCGGCGTGTCGCTGCTGACCCATGCCAGTGCGACGTGCTTCAGCCTGAAGGTCGATTGCCGGTCTGCTGCCAGACGCCCATGCAGACGTCGCCGGAACTGGGCGGACGCGAGCCGGAGAACATGATCTCCGTGCCGTCGCCGTGCCAGATGACCGTTCCGAAGTCGACGGTCGCGCCGTACGGAACCGGTCCTGGATATGCGCTTCCATCCGATACGAACGTGAAGCGCCACAGCCCGACGATGCCGGCGCTGGAACTCTCCTGGTCCACGACCCGCACGAGCGCTTCGGCCCCCGAGCGATAGACCGCAGGGAGCGATCCTTCCATCACGCGCGGCTGCCATGCAGCAGGCGCGAAATCGGTCGAACTCACGGCGCCGCACCCGGCAGCTGCCGGCGTGGCGGTGGCGCACAGCGTGGCGGCGGCAACGGCGACGGTGATCACCGCTCTCAATGCTGCTTTCTGCTGCAACGGAAAGGCCCTCATGCTTCTGCTCCTCTGGCTGAACGTTCGGCTCGCGGCGCGGTCCGTCAACGTCGACACCAAGTTAGGCGCAGCGACCCTGATCGTCGATGTGGTTGCGACGAAGACCGGTCTGCCCAGTGCGAAGCCCCGCATTGCTGGAGCGAAGCTCGCAGCACGCATCGGAAGCCGCGACTGTCAGGGCGATGTGCTCCTGCTGTCCTGTGTCCTGGCATCACTGCAGACGGGTGCAGCCACCCTGACGTTCCCCCGGAAAACCTGGACAGATCAAAACTGGAGGCGGTCGCTTCTAATCGGCCTTGAGAGGGCCAGGAGAAGCGATGAAGAAGTCGAGGTTCACGGAGGAGCAGATCGCCTACGCGCTGCGGCTGGCTGAAGGCGGCGCTCCGGTGGTCGACGTGTGTCGTCAAATCGGCATCTCGGAGGCGACCTTCTACACGTGGAAGAAGAAGTACGCGGACCTTGGGGTGTCCGAGCTGCGCAGGCTCAGGATGCTCGAGGATGAGAACGCGCGGCTGCGTCGCATCGTCGCTGACTTGACGCTGGACAAGCAGATCCTGCAGGAGGTGGTCAAAAAAAAGCTCTGAAGGCTGTCAGGCGGCGCGAGCTGGCAGCCTGGATGCAGGAGCGGTTCAAGGTGAGCGTGCATCGATCATGTCGATTGGCGCTGCTGCGGCGCTCGGTGTGGTACGCCAAGAGCCAGGCACGCGACCAGAGCGCGCTGCGACAGCGCATACGCGACATTGCAATGAGTCGACCAAGGTTTGGGTATCTGCGCGTGCTGGTGATGCTCAAGCGCGAAGGCTGGCAGGTCGGCAAGCAGCGTGTGTACCGCCTCTATCGCCTCGAAGGGCTGCAGCTGCGCATGAAGGTCAAGCGACGCAAGCGCATCGCGTTGTTGCGAGGCAAGGTCGCGCCGGCGACGGGTCCGAACCAGCACTGGAGCATGGACTTCGTCCACGATCAGATGCACGACGGGCGCAAGTTCCGCATCCTCACCGTGATCGATCAGTAGAGTCGCGAGAGTGTGTCGCTGGAGGCCAACTTCCGGCTGACCGGCCGGTGCGTCGGCCAGGCGCTCGATCAAGCTGCCAAACAGTGCGGATGGCCCCGCGCGATCACCGTGGACAACGGCACCGAGTTCACCTCCAAGGCACTGGACGAATGGGCCTACAGGCGCGGTGTCAAGCTCGACTACACGAGGCCTGGAAAGCCCACGGACACCGGGCTGATCGAGTCGTTCAACGGGCGGCTGCGCGACGAGTTCCTGAACGTCAACGAGTTCATCACGATGCTCGATCTGCGCGAGAAGCTGAAGGCTTGGCAGGACGACTACAACCACCATCGGCCACACGGTTCGCTCGGCCACCTGACCCCGAGCGAGTTCGCGACAATGCGGTCAGGACAACCCAAGGAAGCAGCCCGTCTCTAGTTCAAAACAGTCCGGCTTCCTGGGGAACGTCAATAGAAGCCATCATCCCAGGAACTACTGGACCGAAGAAATCGGGCAGGTCACTCCGGAGCGCAAGCCATCTCCTTTCGCCGGGCCGCGCCTTTGCAGACAGGGACCTTCACATCGCGATCGATAGCTGCCGCTGGTCGCGAAAGGTCCCGCCGGTCAAACCGTCCTCGGGACGGCCGCTCTTATTTGCACCACCACGGCCGCTTCCTCCCGGTCGACCGGGGCGTAAACCGTCCTTACAGCCCCTCGTGCGACCACGGTGGAACTCTCGTCCATGAAGGGCTCAAGCGCATCGGCCGTTTCCGGCGGAACGTGACCGATCTTCTTCCATGTAGATATCAGCCCCAGTGCCGATGGGCATTCGAGCCAAACGCCTATCGTGAATCCGCTGTCGCGGTCGGTGCCTTCACGCCGCAACTCCACGCCCGATCCTTCGCGGCAGTATGCCTTGACGATCCGTGCCCGTTGAGGAATCGTCGTCCCCCCTACGATCGTGAATATCGAGCCGGAATACTGCGAATCGGTCACTTTGCCGGCGCAGCGATCCAGACCTTGTGGCTTCATTCATCCGTCCTCCGGGCCTCGTTGCCGCCGCCGCTAGTCCGGCGTGGGTGTGCGTGCGGCTATGAGGTTGACCAACTGATGGTCACTGCGCCTAAGGTCAGGCAGGCGACTCTGGACGATCTGGCAATCCGCCGCAACGCTTCCCGCGTCGCGAGGTACGCCTCCGTGTGAGATTGAGATCCGAACGACTCTTCCCGACGTCCGAGGAATCTGCGCGGGGCGGGCCTCCGCGAAACCGCTCGCTTCACCATACAGATCTCCATGCGACAAAGCTTACGGAGCGCAAAATAAGGCGCGGCTCTGGAAGCTTCAAGGATGCCCTTATTGGGAAAAACCCTAAAGGTGGCAACTATCTCGAACAATGCGCGGTGCAGCGACACGGCGACACCTGCATCCTTGCTGCCGATTCGGAGCGGTCACAGCATCGGGCGGGCCCTCAACCGTCCAAGTCGTGGGGGTCGTACCTGGTCTCGATCCTCGGCTCGGGGTGACGCTTGCGTTGCTGGTGCCGGAGTTGGATCTCTTGTGATGCGGCTAGCCGCTTCAGGTAAGGGTTGTGGGATACCTGCCCGCGATGCGCTGCCGAGTTGCGATGGGCGACGATCTGAGGGCAGGAGTCGCACAAGCCTCTAGGGAGGAAACCGCGGCGAGCGCGACCGCTGGCTCAGAGCGGCAGGGCGGTTATGGCGATTGGGTTCGCGGCGGACCTGAAGCGACTGCGTGGTGCGACGGTTGCCCTCACCGCCCGACGATACAAGGCATACCCGAGGACGTCGGCAGGACGTCGGGGTGTGGGATGGCGCGCGCGGTGCGCGGTCGCGAGCGGGGATCGGCGCAAGTCGTCCCAGCGCCTCATGACGAGGCGGTGCGGATCTTGAGCAAGGCCGCGCACGATCATGGGTCTTCGGCACGTGGCGGTGCCCGGATCGTCTAGCCGAGACCCAAGATCTGCAGAACGATCATCGTGTGGCCGCAGTGGCGCCAGACGAAGACGGGCGGCGCTACGCTGCCGTCTTCGTCGAGAGGCATCGCACTGTCGTTGGTCTCCTCTTGAGCGCGCAGCAGCTGCCGCGCCAGTGCGAGGCTCGACGTGCGGTTGCCGTTGGCGAGCAAGCCCTGGTGGCGGATGCGATGGAAGCCCGGCGGCAGGACGTGCAGCAGGAACTGGCGCATGAACTCCTCGGCCGGCAGCGCCATCGTCTGGTAGCGAGTGCGCCCCTTGAAGCGGTAGTCCTTCCATCGGAACGTCACGCCGCGCTCGTCCAGGGAGATGAGCTGGCTGTTGGAGATCGCAACGCAGTGCGTGTCGCGCGACAGATGCGCCAGCACCGCCTCGGGTCCGGCGAACGGACGCTTGGCATAGACGACCCACTCGCAGTGCCGCTGAGGTTGCCCCTAGTCGTCGACGCCAGCAGCCGCGAGGCAGGAGCCGCCTCCGCTGCCCACCGCGGGGACCGCACCCACGAGCAACACCGCACCGCTTGATCGTCGGCGCATGCTGCGATCGTACGCAAGGGGGTACGTCGATGACAGGTCCTACGATGCCCTTCAGATGCAACTTGCTCGAACAGCCATCGAGCTTCGCTGGGGATGTACCCGACCCGCAGATCGCGTTCGTCCTGGCAACCATGGTTGGCACAGGCAAGCGCCGTTCCATCGGACCGCACCTACAGGACGTCGCGGTGCGTTCTGGTAGGCAGTGCCGCCCCTCGTGAGTCAATGTTGCCTGGGGTACCTCTCACGGGCCCCTCTGCTGGCGGGCCGGAGGCAGCTCGCTCAGATGACTAGGAGCAGCCATGAACTGGGATCGCATCGAAGGCAACTGGAAGCAGGTCAAGGGAAAGGTCAAGGAACAATGGGCCAAGCTTTCCGACGATGACATAGCGTTCATCAACGGGAAGAGAGATCAGCTAGCCGGCAAGGTTCAGGAACGGTACGGCATTGCCAAGGACGAGGCAGAGCGCCAAGTCAGCGATTGGGAACGCAACGCGAGGGACGATTGGTTTGCTGAAACCAGTACGCGTCGATAGTCCCACGATCGTTCTGCGTGACCCTGGTCGGCGAATACTGGCGGACAACCGCCGGGGTCACACCCTGCATAAGAGCCCTACGCGATGGCGGGCAGAGCACCGAGTCAAGAGAGACCGGCGCCTCAACTGACGAGGTCCTGCACGCAGTCAAAGGGTGCTGGCAACTCGCGAAAGCGGGTCGAGGAGCAATTCAATTTGCCCATTCCCGCGGTACGCTCGGCCGCATAAAACTGGGCCCGTCCGTGCTGCCCACGCTCGACACAGGAAAAAGACGAGAGACCGCAGTTTTGGGGCTCTGGGTGCAAGCGTGATTTGCGCCGTCGGAGGGTAAGTAACCAGGCGCGCGCCTCGAGGCTGACTTTGACACGCGCAAGGTAGCCAAGCCAGACGCGAGCCGGGTCGACCGAGATCCGAGGCAGACCAGGGTACAGCGCCAAGACGCGCCGGCTCGAATCATGTGCAAGTCCACGACTGAAACATAGGCGATTGAGGGGCCGGTCAGACGTCGGTTGAGGGAGATTGTCTGCTCGAGCAATGCCGGACCCGACGCACGCCCTCACCCCCGGGGCAGGTCAGCCCGTGTACACGCGGTGGTCGATCCGACGACTGCCGAGCCATTGGCCACCGAGCGTCGCAGGCATCAGTCCACAGACCTGAAGAATTTCGATGAAATATCGATCCTTGTTGCTGGCCGGTTTCCTGGCTTTGGCGGCTGCGGCGCGCTGAATTGCGTCTTGAGCCGCCCCAAGCCGATTTGCGGACGTGCTTGTGGGTTCACGACTCCCGACGGTCAATCTCTGTCCGCGCCAGAGCAAAGCCTGCGTCAAACGCCTCATCGAACCGGTCTGCTCGCAAGTTCTCGGTGATGAGCTCTCGCATCAGCACCGGGCGGCCGTCGGGTCCGATGCGTTGCAGGTACACGTGGACAGGCCAGTTGTCGGCGCGAGCGTCGTATCCCGTAGCAACCTCGATCCTGTACCCCTTGTAGTCATCCGTGGCCGCGAGGCGCGGCCCGTTCTCGATCACGACTCTAGCCATCGGTCGATCCCCTCTCGCCCATCCTTGGAGCGGCTTCATCCTACCGATGGTATCGGCCCGCCGGCCGACGCGATCCCTGCGCCACGCTCCGATCGGCCGGTCGCATCTGCTCCGCTTCCGCATGCCTTGCAGCAGGGCTTGCCGGTGGCTCACGCGTGCCGCAATCGCTGCCCGCCGGCTCGCGCGACATAACTCACAGATGGCGGCGCACTCGGCGAAGAGGACGACGGCGGCGAAGTTCATGCCGCATCGCTGGGCAAGCGGCGTTCTCAATCCATCTCCCACATTTCCGGGATTGGCCGCAGCGTTCCTCGAAGCAACAATTCCAGCAGGGAGAGAGGGAGTTTCGCGCGTGTCGCGCGCGCCCCGAGCGCTTAAGAGCGGAAGCGAACCGAGCCTCCGCCAAGCGCATGTCGGGGTGCCGTTCCATCCGCGGGTCGTCCCCCGGCTGATGGCGAACTTGCGAGGCCTGCTGGACAGTCGAGGGGCGACCCGCTGGATGGGCCAATGCGACCGCTGGCCTGCCACAAGTGAGGTGGGCGCGGGCACGTTGCTAGCCGCGCCCACGGCGTGGAGCCGGACGTTGCTTTGCTAAGAGCGCATCGCGAGGGCCGAATCGCGAGGGCGAGTGGGCAGTCGTTGGATGCGAATCCCTATCGCTTCTCGAACCGGCTGGCAACAGCGTGGAAGACGGGCTGGAAAAAGGCCGACGCTGAACTGTGCAATCGCCCTCGAAGGCAGGCGTCTGAGTGATCCGGCCGCGACTCGCGCGCGGTGGGGACCCGGTGGGCACAGCGGGCTGGATCTTCTTCAGAGGGCTGACAACGGGGTGGTCCCGGCGCCGTCCGACACGGGACTCCGCCTATTGCCGATGCCGGTCGCTCGCGCTTTCGCCGAAGCTGCCGCTCGAGTCGAGCAGTCGAGCAGTCAGCGACAGGCGATGCACTCGGAGCCCATCCTCACGACCCCGGAGATCACCTGGCTGCTTTCTAGCCACCGCGATCAAGCCGCTGACATTCCAGAGGAGACCGCGATCGGCTGGTCCGGCTCGGCCTCATGTATCGCACTCCCGGTGGCCCGGCAAGGATCATCGATGCGGGTCGCCGTTGGCTAGCGAGAAACGGACACCTGAGCCACCCACTCGTAAGTGGGCGATCTGTTTGTAACAACTTGGTTTTACGATGGCCGGCACACCCAGCGTTGCATGGGGCGATTCGGTCGACTGGCCGCGCACGACCGCCAAGGCGGCGATGATGGCCTACGCAGACGCTGGAAATAGGCGCGCCCACCTCGAGGGGCGTATTGCCCGCGCTAGCGGAGCCCGCGATCGTTTGGTGGATTGGATGGGACGAAGCCGATGCCGAACTCTCCGGGCATCGGGAGACGTCGCATGGGGCGCAGGCCAGCCAAGACGCTCCGCAGCAGCGGCGGCCGCGCGTGAGACCCAACTAAGGGGCGTCCGGCTAGCAGCTAACGCGGCGAATCGGCTAACGGAGTTCCATCGTCTCGTGGTTTTGGAGGATGCCGGGCCTTCCGTCGCTCGATCTTGCCCAGGTAGAGAAGCAGACGATCACAGAGCGCCACAAGCTCCGAATTGTCGGAGTGGCGCTCGCTGAGGAGAGCTAGCTCTTGCGCCAAGCACACTGCCGCACTGTCGTGCATGTCCGATCGCGCGAGGACTTGCCCCCGGACTGACTGGAGTTGGGGAAGAAATCGAAACGCATCATCACCGTCGCCCACCGCGCATGCCCCTCTGCGGCCGCAGTCCAATGTTCTGCGACGCCGGGAGGTTGCTCGGCCAACGACGGCTCGCGGCGCGACCATTCGGTCCCGCCCTTTCGGCAGGAAGCCGCGCACTGTGCACCCATGCAGCGTGGCGCTCACCTGCGCGTGGATGCGCGCGGTCTGCGCCCGCGCCGCGCCGCGAGGAGCCCGAGGCCGCCGGCCAGGAGGGCCCAAGTCTCGGGCTCAGGCACCGCTGCCACGGCCGCCGTGTAGAGCGGGGCGAACGTGTTCGACCGGTTCTCCAACGCCTGCCCCGCGAAGTCGTCGAGGATGATGCGGAACTCGTAGGTCTCTCCGGGAGCGAGCACACCGGGCTGGAACGAGAAGCTCGTGGTGCCAGTTGGCAGGATGTCACTCTGGAAGATCTGGGCGCTCGTGTCGGCGACGACGGCGCGCACGCGGATGGCGTCGACGTCGAACGCCGACAGGTCCGGCAGGGTCCAGCTGACGGTCGGCGTCGTGCCGTTGCCGCTCACCTGCACGTTCTGCAGCAACGGCAGGAATTCCGGATCGGCGATCGCGGCGAAGGTGCCGTTCGACGTCCCCCCGCTGTCCGTGACCGTCAGGTCCCAGGGCCCGGTCAGCGTGGTGTTGGTGAGATAGCGCTCGAAGTTCTTCTCCGCGAAGATGGGCCCGGTGAAGAAGTTGAGCGGCCGCACGAGCGCCCCTTGCGTCGCGACCGCCGAAACCTGTGCGGGAGCGTCGGCCGAGACGACCGACGTGAACAGGTGCAGGTAGTCGCCGTTGAGGGTGGGAAAGGCGACGCTCGGTCCCCATCGATCGGTGTAGAACTGCTGGGACTGGATCACCGGTTGCGCGACTGCCGTTGCGGCTGCGGACGTCGCCATCACCACCCCCAGGACCTTGGACAGAGTACTCATCAGGGCTCCTCGCTGTTGTCGCGCATGACGGGCGCAGCCGGCGCGCCGGCCGCTCCGGGCGCGCAAGCCGCCAGCAAGCGTCGCGCCCGACGGTGCGACGTAGGGGGTCGGGCGCGCAAGCAGATGCTCGCCTTGCGCCGGTGATGTGCGCCACCCGCGGAATGATGAATTCTGGCCAGGACGCGGCTTCGCGATTCCTTTGACCAATGGCGCACCGCCATGCAGACCTCAGAACGGAGCTGAGGGGAAGGCGACTCTCAAAGGCCCATCCTCTGTATCTGGCAAGCCGCTCAGCACCGCCAGCGCAGGAAGACGGCCGGCCTCGGTGGACGCGCGCGAAACCGCATGCCCCCGCGGGAGAGCGCATCCCGGGCTGCCTGCACGCAGGCACGCCTTTCGCCCTATTAGGCGGGTGAGGTACGCCGCCGCTTGGAATCAGCGAGCTCATCGCGAGGGACGAATGGCCCGCGCTCGCGGGGCCGCGCGCGCAGCCAATCCATACCTACATTCGGACTCGGACGAGTTGGCCCTTGCAGCGGCTTGGTCGATCGGCTGGGACGAGTCCAATGCAGAGTGGTCGTCCCCAGTGAAGCCGGCTCCCCGGGCGCTCATTCGGGCCCCTCGTTAGTCGCCGTTGGTCTAGGGGGCTGATCTGGCGAATCTCGTTAGCGGCTCGCTCTCGTCGCAATGACCGCTGGGTCAACGGGTCGTCTGACATGACGAAGCCGCGGAGACTCGAATTTCTGTTGCTAGCCGCGGTGCTGTGGCTGGCCGCGGTCGCGGCCGATTGGTACGACTGGGGCGACTTTGTGGAATCCGCCTTCTGGATCGCTGGAATTCTGGCAGTCGTACTGTCATTCCTGCCAGAGCCGGAGGCGTGAGCGCGCTGCCTGCCGGCCTATGTCGGGTCCAGGGCGGATGCCGAGCACAAGTACCGCTCGGGCAATTCCGACTGTCCGCTTCGACGCCAAGAGAAACGCGGAGGGTCGTTCAGCGGCCCCGTTGCGCGTCGACGCACTTTGACGCAAACAGCGTTGACGGGATCATTGAGGAGCCCGACGGCACCTTTCGATCGGCTCATGTAGCCGCACAGCAGGCTTTGCTGTGTGCGCAGGGACGCTACCCGCCGGACGCGTCACCAAACCCCTGACGCGTCTTGATGCGCCGCGCCACGCCGCGGCTTGCTACTCGGGCGCCCGCTTCGGCCCGTTGCGGTCATTGCCCGCCAGCTGCTGCTCGACAGACTTGCGCGAGTTACCGACGTCCTTGACGGCCTTCGTCACTTGGTCTCGGCTGGCGCCTGTCTTCTCGGCCTCTTGGCGCACTTCGTGCTGTTGGCCACCAGCGACTTTGGCTCGGTCCTGCGCGCGGCCGCGCTTGCTCTGCGTCACATTGTCTCTCCGCAAGTAGCCCACCCTGCATTCATACATGCTGGCGAGCGGACTGCTAGCGGAGTTCGTCGCGCGGCGGTGTAGGGCATTTCCGAAACCCACCGCCCGCGTGCCCTAGCTGTCAGGCTTCAATACGTTCTATCTGTGGTTCACCCGGGTTGGGTCTGGGAGACTGGAAGTCGCCAAACACCCAACCTTCCAGGGGGCCAACCGGATGAACACCCACAAGAATGCCCGACTCACCTTCGCCCGTCGACTCGAGATGGTCCTAGACATCACTGAGCGCGGTGCCAGTGCTACGGAAGTGGCGTCACGCCATTGCGTGACGCCGCCGACGGCGCGCAAGTGGCTGGGCCGCTACCTGGCTGCAGGCGAAGCCGGCCTGGCCGACGCTTCCTCACGGCCCAAGCGATCTCCGCGGGCGATTGCCCCGGGAACGGCACTGCTCATCGTCGAGCTGCGTCGCCGTCGCATGCTGCAGGCGCGCATCGCCAAGAGCGTGGGCGTCTCGGAGTCCTCAGTCAGCCGGGTGCTGGCTCGCGCGGGCCTCTCCAAGCTGGCCGATCTGGAGCCGGCAGCACCGATCCAGCGCTATGAGCATGCAGCGCCTGGCGAGCTGCTGCATATCGACACCAAGAAGCTCGGGCGCATCGAGCGGCCGAGCCACCGCGTCACCGCCAACCGGCGCGACAGCGTCGACGGCGCCGGCTGGGAGTTCCTGTTCGTGGCCGTGGATGACCATGCCCGCCTGGCCTACACCGCCATGCACCCCGATGAGCGCCAGCAAAGCGCGGTGCAGTTCCTGCGCGATGCCGTGGCCTACTACGGCAAGCTGGGCGTGACGGTGAAGCGACTGCTGACCGACAACGGCTCGGCGTTCCGTTCCAAGCTCTTCCGCCAAGCGTGCAAGGAGCTGGGCATCCAGCACAAGTTCACCCGGCCCTACCGGCCGCAGACCAACGGCAAGGCCGAGCGGTTCATCCAGTCGGCTCTGAGGGAGTGGGCCTACGGCTGGACCTACCAGCACTCCGCGCAACGCACCGACGCCCTTGCCAGTTGGCAGCACCACTACAACTGGCACCGACCGCACAAGGGCATCGGCGGCGTCGCACCCATCTCCCGCCTCCCCGCGTCAAGAAAGAACCTCTTGACGCTCCACACCTAGTCCTCCTGCGCGATCCTGGGGGCGACGGGTAGACGGTGGTGTGCCGCCCTCCGGATCCACCCGGTACGTGGTCGGGTAGCGGGCTACGCCGCTTCGGGGTCGGCGGTATCGTCTTGCCGTGGTGGTTCAGTACATGCGCCAGACGTGTCGTTGATCCTCCGCCCACGATCAACACAGCGGCTCCGCTTCGAGCACCCGCACGCCAGTACTGCAAGACATCAGATCAGTCGCATCTCGCAGGGCCGCCGCGGAGGTGTCGAGCCACAGCTGGTATAGGCGATCGATCTCATGCTGTGCGCGCTCGCGCTCGCGCTCGCGTCGGAACTCAGGAGTCAGGCCGCAGCGACTCGGGGGGAGTAGAGACGGATGGCACAGTGCCAAGCGAAGAGCGCCTCGCGTGCCCGCTGCCATATTCGACGTGTCTCCCACGCCGTAGATGCTATCGCGGGCGCACGAGCGTGTGGTGGTGCGCTGATGCTGACTGGCATAGCGCAGGTACGCTGCCCCCGGAGACGATCGGCCGAAGGGAATACGGCGTGCGAGGATGCTCGTAGTGCGGCGCGTTTCGCAGGCATGCCCGGCAACCGTAGAAGGGCCGCCCATCGCGTCATCGTGAAGGGTCAACACGCGACATTGGCAGCGTTCCCTCTCCGCCGTACGGTCAGGCTTTCGCAGTCGGTCGCATCAGGGATAGCTCCTTCAACTCCGGCGTAGCTTGGAATAGCGAGTGCAGATCCAGGGGTCAATGGCTTCACCGACGTCGGACCAGCACTCTGGGCAGATCAATGAATCTCGCCAGTGAAGACAGCCGGCGGCCATGCCCTGCCAGGCGAATCGCACGCATGCGTTATCGTGGATTCGGAGGCGACCAGGCATGGCAGGCCCTTATTCAAACCGTCGCGGCGTCGTGCGTTTCGGTGTGTGCGCCGTTCGTCCGTCGCACGCTCCGTCCTTCCGCACCAATGCTACGCTTGGCAAAACGCCAGCCCGGGAGGTGGGCGATGGGCGCAGGCGAACGGGAGAGCCAAATGCACGACCTCGACGAGCGGATCGAGCGGCTGCAAGCCATGATCGTCGCGGCACAGTTCGCCTCGAAGGAAACGCTCGACTTTGAGCAGGCGCTTCTTGATCTTTTGCGCAGCAGAGAGGTTCTTGTGGCAGGCGGCGGCCATCCGCCACGGCCGGTGGCCAGCCGAAGTGACCGCCGATGATCGTTGCGCTGCAAGCCGAGATTGCGACTGGTCCCCAGATCAGCCCGCTACGACCAACGGCGTCTAACGACGGGACCGAATGGGTGCATGAGCAGCGAAAGTCCTTTCCAGCACATTGGGATCCTAAGCTTAGAATTCCACGTGGACAAGTTGTCGC
>JADMIO010921777.1_pt1 | contig 49520 bp, 43 predicted proteins | sample 8958161 | NCBI WGS metagenome assembly JADMIO01 (sample SAMN16585339, study PRJNA669376) | soil metagenome | isolation source: Crop rotation soil | place: USA: Cullars Rotation, Alabama | collected 2011
CTCGCCGAGGCCGAGCTCGCGACGCGCCTGCCGGGCGACCCGGCCGAGGCCGTGGCCGGCCTGCTGGCCGACCGCCGCGCCGTGCGGCTGCGCATCGGCGGCGAGGATCGCCTCATCGCCGCCGAGGACACCGGCCGCTACCGCGACGCGCTCGGCACGATGCCGCCGGGCGGCATGCCCGCCGCCTTCCTCGAGCCGGTGCCGGATGCGCTGCGGTCGCTCGTTACGCGCTTCGCGCGCTGGCGCGGACCGTTCCCGGCCAGGCTCCTCGCCGAGCGCTACGACCTCGAGCCCGCCGTCGCCGAGCGCGAGCTCGTGGCGCTCGAGCGCGCGGGGGCGCTCGTCCACGGCGCGCTGCGCCCGGGCGGGAGCGGCAGCGAGTGGTGCGACGTCGAGGTGCTGCGCCGCATCCGCCGCGCATCCGTCGCGCGCCTGCGACGCGAGGTCGAGGCCGTGGAGCAACCGGCGCTCGCACGCTTCGCGCTGGCCTGGCACGGCGCCGGGCGCAAGGGCCGCGGCGGGATCGATCGCCTGCGCGAGGTGCTCTTCCCGCTGCAGCGGCTGCCGCTCGCGCCGGAGGTCTGGGAGCGCCAGGTCCTGCCACTGCGCATGGACTACCGCCCGGAGCTGCTCGACCAGCTCTGCACGAGTGGCGAGCTCGTGTGGCTGGGCGCCGACTCGGGGCGAGTCGCGATCGCGTTCCGCGAGGACGCCGCGCTACTCGGGGCGCCTCCCGGGCAGGCGCCGCCGCCGGCCGATCCCGCCGCCGAGGCCGTGCGAGCCGCGCTGCAGGGTGCGCGCCACCTCAGCGAGCTGGGCTCCGACACCGGACTGCCCGAGGCCGAGATCATCGAGGCGCTGTGGCGCCTCGTCGCCTCGGGAGAGGTCACGAACGACGCCTGGGAGCCGCTCCGGCGCGCGCGGCGCGCGGCGACGCCGCGCACGCTGGTGCCCCGCCACGGCACGCGCCGGTTGACGCGCAGGCGGCCCGCGCCGCGCGGCGCCGCGCTCGGGCGGTGGGCGCCCACGGCGCCGCTACTGAATGCCGCGATCGACGAGTCGGACCGCAGGCGCGCGCTCGCGGAGCTGCTGCTCGAGCGCCACGGCGTGCTCGTGCGCGCCGCCGTCGTCGCCGAGGGCGTTCCCGGCGGGCCTGCGGGGCTGCGCCGCGCGCTCGGCGAGCTCGAGACGGTCGGCGTCTCGCGGCGCGGATATCTCGTGGACGGCCTCGGCGGCGCTCAGCACGCGCTGCCGGGTGCGATCGAGCGCCTGCGCGAGGTGCGCGACCCGGCAACCGACGCGCCCGCCATCGCGCTTGCAGCGAGCGATCCGGCGAATCCGTACGGCGTCGCACTGCGCTGGCCGGCCCACGCGGCCGGCCGCGCCTCGCGCACGGCAGGTGCCACGGTCGTCCTGTGCAACGGCGAGCCGCTCGCCTTCCTCGAACGCGGAGCGCGGACGCTGCTCTCCCTGCAGCCGCTCGAGCTCGCCGGCTGGGCTGCCGTCGCCCAGGCCCTCGCGACGGCGTCGCTCGAAGGGCGCGTGGGATCGCTGCAGCTCGAGCGCATCGACGGCGAGCCCGCGGCCGGTTCGCCCGTCGGTGCGGTCTTCACCGACGCCGGATTCGTCGCCGGGCCGAAGCGCCTGACGCTGCGCGCGAGGCGCTGACCCTGCCCGAGGGGCACACGCTCGAGATTGCCGCGCAGCGCATGGCGCCGCTCGTCGGTCATCGCATTGCCGCAGCGGGGCCGGGCTACCAATCGCCGTTCGGGCTCGCCGTGGCGCTCGACGGGCAGGTGCTGGAGTCCGTCGAGGCTCGTGGCAAGCATCTGCTCGTGCGGTTCGGCAACGGGCGCATCCTCCACTCCCACCTGCGCATGACCGGCGCCTGGCACGTCTATCCCGAGGGTCGGCCCTGGGCACGCTCGGCGAGGAACGCGTGGCTGACGCTCGCGGCGAACGGGCTCGTGGCCGTCCAGTTCGGCGGCCCGGTGCTCGAATTGCTCGATCCGGCCCGCGTCGCCCTCCACCCCGCGCTGCGCGGCCTCGGCCCCGACCTCCTCGACGACGACCCCCAGATCGCGGTCGCCGTCGCTCGTGCACGCGCCCGGACGCACGCCACGCGGCCAATCGGCGAGGTGCTGCTCGACCAGACCGTCGCGGCGGGCATCGGCAACGTCGTGCGCTGCGAGGCGCTGTTCGCGCTCCGGATCGACCCCTGGGCCCCGTTCGGCGGCATTTCCGACGAGACGCTGACCGGGCTCCTCGAGCATGGGCGCCAGATCCTCCAGGCCGGCGTGCGCGAGGGAGGGCAGCTGCCGAAGGCCGTGTACGGGGCACGCCGCTGCCGCCGTTGCGGAGGCGCGATCGCGCGGCGAGGTCAGGGCGACGAGGCACGCATCGTGCATTGGTGCCCCGCATGTCAGACTCTTTGCGAATAGTGCAGAATGCTTGATTTTCTTTGCAGCGAGAATCAACGCTAACGATTTGGCGGCTGCTGCCGATACCCGAAGCGGAGAGAGCGCCGAATAGCCCGCCTGGGGGGTAGCCGCACCGTGACCGTGAACGCAGATCAGCCCATCACCTGCCTCATCGCAGACGACCACGAGATCGTTCGTGAGGGCCTGCGCATGGCCCTCTCTCGCGAGCCGAACATTCGCGTCGTCGGAGAGGCCAGTGATGGCGAAGCCGCAGTGGTGCTCGCAGAGCGCCGCCGCCCCGCCGTCGTCTTGATGGACGTGCGCATGGGGAACGTCGACGGCGTCACCGCCGCCAGCCGCATCCGCGACCGCGTTCCCGGTACCGCCGTCGTGCTCTTCACCGCCCACGCCGAGCGCAACCTGCTGCAGCGCGGCCGCGAGGCCGGCGCACGCGGCTACGTGCTCAAGGAGGCGGGCCACGACACCATCGTGCGCGCCATCGACCGCGTCTCGCGCGGCGAGGACTTCATCGACCCCGCGCTCGCGCCGTCCCTGCTCGAGCTCTCGCGTGAGAGCCTGATCACGGGCCGCGAGCGCGAGATCCTGCAGCTGCTGGCAGACGGCATGTCCAATGCCGACGTCGCCCAGAAGCTCTTCATCAGCCAGGAGACGGTCAAGAGCCACGTGCGTCACATCCTCGCGAAGCTCGAGGCCGACAACCGCACGCAGGCCGTCGCCATCGCGCTGCGCGAATCGATCATCGAGTAGTGAACGCCGTGCACGGGGGGATCGAGCGGACGTGAGCGTCCACGAGATCGTTCTGGACGTCATGCTGGCGCTCGCCCTCGGCGTGCTCGCGGCACTCGTCGTCCGCGCACGCGGGTCGCGCCGGGCCGCCGAGCGCAACGTCGAGGCCGAGCGGGCACTGCGTGAGCAGCTGAGCGCCCAGGCCGACGCGCTCGACCGGCTGCTCGCCGCCACGACCGGCCTCGCCGACGAGCTCGACGAGGGCCGGCTGCTCGAGCGCATCGCCGAGGAGGCACTCGCGCTCGTCTCCGCCGACTGCGGACTCGTGCTCGAGCGCACCGGCAATCGCTGCACCGTCGTCACGAGCGCACCGCTCGGGCAGGCGTGGCGGCCCTCGGCGCTCGACGCCGTGAGCGCCACGGATCTGGCCGCCGAGCTCACCGCGGCCTACGGCGGATCGGTCGAGGTCACCCCCCTCCCGGTCCCGTCGCTCCAGGCCGGCGCGCTGGCCGTGCTGCGCTCGCCCGACCACCCCTTCAGCGCCGTGGAGCGCGCGCAGCTGCGCGTGTTCGCCGCCGCTGCCGTGCGCACGGCCCACAACGCCCGTCTGTTCACGCTCGCCGAGACGCTCCGCGTCGAGGCCGAGCTGCGCGAGCGCGAGCGCGGCCGCCTCTCCGACCAGCTCCTGCGCGTCGAGGAAGGCGAGCGCCGCCGGCTCGCACTGGCGTTGCACGATGGGCCGCAGCAGAGCATCGCCGGCATCGGCCTGATCGTGCAGGCGGCGCACGACACGATCCAGGCGGGCGAGGTCGAGGAAGGCCTCGGCTCGCTGCAGCGCGCGCTCGCGCACTGCAAGGGGGTCGTCGGCTCGCTGCGCACGCTGACGTTCGCGCTCGAGCCGATCACGCTGCGCGACCACGGCTTCACGGCCGCGTTCTGCGAGCTCGCCGGGCAGCTCTCGGAGTCGCACAAGGTCAAGATCGAGGTCGACGCGAGCGCGATCGACGCGCTCGACCGCCAGGCTCAGGTCTCGCTCTACCGCATCGCGCAGGAGGCGACGACGAACGCCGTCAAGCACGCCGGCGGCTCGCGCGTCGACGTGACCGCCCGCACGCTCGAGAAGGGCGGCATCGAGCTGATGATCGCCGACGACGGGCGCGGCGCGAGCGAGGACGAGCTGATGCGCGGCGGCATGCACCGCGGCGTCGACGCCATGCGCGAGCGCGCCTGGGGCGTCGGCGGCACGATGACGTTCGAGGAGACGAACGGCGGCGGCTGCACCGTGCGCGTGATCGTGCCCCCGCGGCCAGCAGTCGAAGGCCCCGTGCCGATCAGCCAGCAGCTTCGCGCGGCCTAGCCTCCGGCTGGGGCTGCGGCTCCGGCGACTGACGCCGCATGCGCACGAGCGCGGCGAGCGAGATCGCGAACACGACCGCCGCGACCACCTGGTTGAGCCGGAACGGCCCGATCTCGTGGGCGGGATCGACGCGCAGCCCCTCGACGAGGAAGCGTCCGAGCGAGTAGAGCGCGAGGTAGAGCGCGAGGTACCAGCCGGGCGGGTGCTGCCTCCAGCGGCGCGCGGTGCGCAGCAGGACGGCCATCACGAGCAGGTTCCAGAGCGACTCGTAGAGGAACGTCGGATGGAACGTCGTGTCGTCGAGATACTGCGCCGGGCGGTTCTCGAGGTCGATCTCGAGCCCCCACGGCAGGCTCGTCGGACCGCCGAACAGCTCCTGGTTGAAGTAGTTGCCGAAGCGGCCGAGTGCCTGTGCGAGCGCGACTCCGGGAACCGCGCAGTCCAGGATCACGAGCAGCGGCACGCCCGCGCGCCGCGCGCCGACGACGGCGCCGAGAGCACCGCCGAGCAGGGCGCCGTAGATGCCGAGGCCGCCCTCCTGGATCAGCGGGATCTTCCCGAGATTGCCCGAGAACGCCGACCAGTCGGTGGCCACGTGATACAGCCGCGCCCCGATGACGCCGCACGGCACCGCCCAGACGGCGACCTCTCCCGCAATGCCCGGATCCCGGCCGCGCAGCACCAGTTGCCGGCGCGTCACGAGGATGGCGATCAGGATCCCGACCGCGAGCAGAACCCCATACCAGCGCGGCGCGAGCGGGCCGAGGTGGAAGATGAACGGATCCGTCGGGCTCGGAATCGAGGCCAGGAGCACGGCTCGAAGATATCGGCATCCCGGGAGGACGGGAGCCGGGCGGGACATCATGCACGGTGGCCGCCAGCCGGTCACCAGCGGTTCTCCAGCGGCGAGCGGCAATCTCTCCGGCAAGACGTGGCGTGGGGTCACGTCCGACGGGGAGGTAGATCGACATGAAGATCAAGCTGCGCTGGATCGCGAGCCTCGCGGCCGTCGCCGTGGTGGCGACAGCACTGGCCGCTGGGACGGCGGGCGCGAAGACGACGCCGGTCTCGGTGGAGGTCTCGGGGACGCAGCTCACCATCGACCCGACCACGGGAGCGTCCGAGATGCACGGGAGCCTGGTCGGCAGCTGGGTGTTCACGAAGTTCACGCCGCGCTACCAGTCCGCCTCGCAATTCGTGGCGACAGCCGATGAGCTGTTCACCGGGTGCCTCGACTCCAACAAGAACGGCAGCTGCGACAAGAAGGAGCCGACCGGGTCGCTGAAGTTCACGATGATGTCCTGGGCGTCGTTCGAGCCCGCCTCGGGGGCGCTCGTGCACGGCGAGTGCGTCCACCCGATCACGGGCGGCAGCGGCAGCTTCAAGAGGGCCGCCGGCTGGATTCACATGGTGGACACTCCGCAGGGCGCTGACGTCATCACGACCTACACGGGCACGATCGAGTACCAGTCGGCCAAGGGCGGCAGCGCCGCCAAGCACCGGAGCCTGAGCTCCGCGAGCGCGAGCGCCGCCGGCCACAGCCTCGGCTGCGGTTCCTGATCCGCACAGGGGGCGGCAACCCGCCTGCCGCGCTCGACCGACGAACCGCACCTCTGGGGCTGGCCCCAGAGGTGCGGCCGCATTCCCGCGGGCGTACGCTTGGCGCCGCGTGCACGACTACCGGATCCTCGGGTCGCTCGAGGCGTACGAGGGCGAGCGCCCCGTCGCTCTCGGCGGCGCACGCTGTCGCGCCGTGCTCGCCGTGCTCGTGGTCTGCGCGAATCGCCCCGTCTCGGCGGGCCGCCTCGTCGACGAGGTGTGGGGCGACCCTGCTCCGGCGAGCGCGGGAAACGTCGTGCAGGGCCACATCTCGGACCTGCGGAGGGCTCTGGGCCGGGATGCGATCGAGACGCGCGGCGACGCCTACGTGCTGCACGTGCCGCGCGGCGGTCGCGACGTCGATCGCTTCGAGCAACTCGCGGCGCGCGGGTCCGAGGAGCTCCGCGCCGGCAACTTCGAGGACGCCTCGGCGGCGTTCGCGGACGCGCTCGCGCTGTGGCGGGGCCCAGCTCTCTCGGACATCGCCGAGGGCGGCCTGCTCGTAGCCGAGTCCCTGCGGCTCGACGAGATGCGGGTGCACGCGCTCGAGCAGAGGATCGAGGCCGACCTCGCGCGCGGGCGGCACGCGGAGCTCGTCGGGGAGTTGCGGGCGCTCGTCGCCGAGCACCGCCTGCGCGAGCCGCTGAGGGCACACCTCGCGATGGCCCTGTATCGCGCCGGACGGCAGGTCGAGGCGCTCGAGGTGCTGCGCGAGGCACGCCGCTCGCTCGCCGACGAGCTAGGCCTCGAACCGAGTCCGCGTCTGCAGGAGCTCGAGCGCGCGATCCTCCAACACGACCCGGCAGTCGGCGAGCCGCCCCGCCCGGTGCCGGTGGTCGCCCTGGCGGCGCCGCAGCGGTCGATCATGCTCGCGCAGCTCGGCGAGGCGGGCTTCGACGGACTGATCGGCCTCGCCGCGCCGCTCGCCGCCGGCAGCGGTCGCGAGCTGCTCGTGACAGCTCTCGTGGAGGAGCCGGGCCGCCTGGGCGAGGCCGCGCGCAGTCTCAACGAGCGCCGCGAGGTCCTTTTGCGCGACGGCGTAGCGGCTCGCTCGGTCTCGTTCATCTCCGCCGATGCCGAGGCGGACATCGTGCGGCTCGCGCAGCAGCAGGACACGGACCTGCTCCTCGTCGAGGCGCTGCCGGCGGCGCTGGGCGACCTTCGCCTCGGGACGATCCTCGCCGAGGCGCCCTGCGATGTCGGAATCCTCGTCGGACGACCTGCCGAAGGACCAGTGCTCGTCGCGTTCTCGGGTGCGGAGCACGACTGGGCGGCGATCGAGCTCGGCGCCTGGCTTGCGATGGCCCGAGGCAGCAGCCTCGTGCTCGCGGGCTCTACGGGCGATGGCAGCGGCCGCGACGCGAGCCGGTTGCTCGCCAGCGCGTCGCTCGCGATTCAGCGCACCGTGGGCGTCGCCGCCGAGCCGCTCCTCGTCTCCCCCGATCCGAGCGCGCTCACCGCGGCGACCGCCGGGATGGGACTCGTCGTCGTCGGGCTGTCGCGCCGATGGCAGCAGGAAGGGCTGGGGCCCGCGCGCTCCGCGCTGGTGGCGCGCGAGGACGGCGCGACGCTGCTGGTGCGCCGCGGGCTGCGTCCCGGCGGCCTCGCCCCCGCCGGTCACGAGACGCGGTTCACCTGGACGATCCAGCCACTCGCGACCTGAATCAGCGCGCCCAGGGCGGCGGCGTGGCGCGCGAGCACTCGTTCGAGCGCGCCGTGGGCGAGAAGTTCGCGGCGAAGAGGCCGCCGAGCGTCTCGCTGACCGCGGAGATCCGGAGCACCGGCTCGAACGACGCAGGCCCGGGCTTCGTGCCGGTCAGGCGCACGAGCGTCGCCGGCACGACCGCCTGGCGGTTGCTGTCCAGATGGACCGGACCTGTCGGCGTTTCGAGCCGGAGCGAGGCGAGTGCCGTGCGCAGCGCGCCTCGATCGACGCCGAGGTCTCCGTCGACGGTCTCGAGCGCCTGCAGCAGCGCGTCGACCGCGGTGTAGTACGGCAACACGAGTGGATTCGTCGACAGGCCCGCCGGCAGGCCCGGGAACGCGCTCGCGAATGCCTTGCGATACGCCGTGTTCTCAGCCCGCGAAGGGTCGGGGATTCCGGACAGTCGCGCGACGACGCCGTGCAACTCGGGCCAGAGCGCCGCGTAGTCGCGCTCCTGGAACGGCGCATAGACCCAGAGTCCGAGCAGCAGCGACCGCTTCGCATCCGGACGACGTGCCAGGTAGGCGCGGATGAACGCGGCCGGCGTCCCGTAGGGGAACACGGAGAGCACGGCGACGCCGTCAACCGCAGTCGGGATCTGCTTCAGCAGTGGACCGGGTGCTCCGTAGACCGGAGTCCAGATGGGCTGCACGCTGCCCCCGAGGGCACAGAACTCCGCGCTGAACGCCGCGACGGCTCCCCAGCCTGCGGCCACGTCCTCGGCCATCACCGCAGCGTGCCGCCAGCCGAGGGTGCGATACGCATAGGTCGCGAGCCCGGCCTGGTCCTGCTCGACGTCGGAGCTGAAGCGGAAGACGTTCGGCGCGGGGACATGCGCGGTCGCCTCGCGCACCGACGTACCGGCGACCAGGAACGGCACGGTGGGGTAGCGCCGCGCTATCTCCCGCAGGACGACGCCGTCCGACGCGCCCATGCCACCCACGACGGCGTCCACGTGATCGATCTCGACGAGCTGGCGCGCTGAGGTGATCAGCCGAGCGAAGACGCCCGTCTCGGTGCACGCCTCCACGAGCTCGACGTCGCGACCGGCGACCCTCGCGCCGCGCACGCCGCCTGCCGGTCCCTTGCCGGCGAGGTCGCCGCCGCGCAGCAGCAGGGGCAGCTCCGAGCCCGCGAGCGCCCAGTCGTGGGTCTCGGCGGCGATTCCCGTGCAATCCACCAGGACGCCGATCCGGAACGGGGCGTCTGCTTTCTCACCGCAAGCCGCGACGAGCGCTGCCAGCGTCAGCAGCGCACCTGCGAGCGCGAGACGGACGGAGCTAGACCGCATCGCGGTCACCCAGACCTCGTCCGGCCCCGCCGCCAGCTCGCGGAGCCCGGTGCCCACGTCGATGCGAGCGACGATGCGGCCCGTCGCCGGATCGATGCGAGCGACCTGGCCGTCGAGCGCGCTCGCGACCCAGACGCTGCCCGCGCCGAATGCGACGCCGTCGGTTCCCTTGCCGGTCGCGATGCGCTGCACGACCCTGCCGCGGGCGGGGTCGAACTTGACGAGCACGTCGTGCACGGCATCGGTGATCCAGACGGCGCCCCCGCCGGTGGCGATTCTCTGCGGCGTGATCGGCAGGGCATAGCTCGCCAGCAGGCGGCCGCTCTGCGGCGCGATCTTGAAGAGGCGATGGTCGAGCGCGTCGCCGATCGCCCACACCGCTCCCTCTCCGATGGCCATGCCGAACAGCGAGTTGCGCAGGTGCTCGGCCCGCGGCGGATCCGGGAGCGGGATCACAGTCTCGCGGACGACCTTGATCGCCGCACCGGTGCCGAGCCGCTGCACGTTGGGGCAGCCCGCCGAATAGACGACCCCGAGTCCGGCGGCGACGCTGCAGGGCACGACCTTCGTCGTGCCGTCGATGCGCCCGCCGGTGAGCGCGTCATAGCGCGTGACGTTGCCCCCCAGCAGCGAGGGGCCGTCGCTGCCGACGTAGAGGCGTCCTCCGAGGATGGCAAGGGCACGGGGATTGCCGATCGCCGGGAAGCTGTTGGCGTCGCCGGTGCGGCGATCGATCCGCCAGAGCGTCCCCTGGCGGAAGTCAGCGACCCAGATGCGCGGTCCGAGCACGACCGCCGACGGATGCGCCGACAGGCGGAACCGCTCCTTCACCGTCCCGGTCGCTGCGTCGATGCGCACGACCGATCCGGTCTCGGGCAGCGCGGGCGCCGGTGCCTGATCGGAGCGGACAGCCCACGCGATGGCACCGGCCGCGAGCACGCCGGCCACGAGCGCGAGCGCGGCCAGACGCCCGCGCCCGCGCCGCGGAGGCGCATTCAGGGCGAGCGCGCCGCGCACCTCGTCTACCAACTCGCCACAACTCGCCTGCCGGGCGTCCGGATCCTTCGCGAGCGCGCGGGCGATCACGGCATCGAGCTCGGGCGGTAGGTCCGGCAGGCGCTCGCTCGCCTTCGGCGGCGGCTCCTCGAGGTGCGCGAACACGACCGCGACCTCCGAGTCGCGGACGAATGGCACCTCTCCCGTGAGGCACTCGAACACGAGGCATCCGAGCGAGTACACGTCCGCCCGCACGTCGACCGGATCGCCCCGAACCTGTTCGGGCGCGACGTAGGCGAGCGTACCGAGGAGCCGTTGCGACAGCTCGTCCCCTCCGCGGTCGTCGACCGTCGTCGTGATGCCGAAGTCGGCGAGATAGCAGTGCTCGCGATGCTGCTGCTCGTCGATCAGGACGTTGCTCGGCTTCACGTCGCGATGGACGAGGCCGCGCGCGTGCGCCGCATCGAGCGCCGACGCGACCTGCGCGAGCAGTCCGACCGCGCGCGCCGCGTCCAGCCGGCCGTCGCGCCGCAGCACGGTGCGCAGATCGCTCCCCTCGACCAGGCGCATGGCGATGTACACGTGCCCGTCCGCCTCGCCGGCCGCGTAGATCGGGATCACGTTGGGATGGTCGATGCTCGCGGCGAGTTGCGACTCGCGCAGGATCCGCTCCCGGAACGCCTCGTCCCCCACGAGCTCGGGCGCCAGCACCTTCAGCGCGACGGCGCGCGCCAGTCGCCCGTCGAGCGCGCGGAACACCTCCCCCATGCCGCCGCGCCCGATCAGACTCTCGAGCGAATAGCCCGCGATCTCGTCGCCGATGGTGAGTTGGGATTGGCTGGCCACGTCAGTGCTCCTCGCGTGCTGACATTGCACCTCGGCCACGCGCGGTGCAACTCCCGCGCCGGCGAGCGAGCGGGCTTGGCCCAGCATCCGCACCGCTGCTGGCGATCGACTGGCGGCTCACTGGCGACGGCGGAAACGGCCAAGTGGCACACGCGGCGAGTGCCACTTGGCGCTCCGGGATCGTTATCGTCCCGGCCATGGCGCCCGCCGGAGCAGGCGATAACGACCTGCGCGGCCGCGTGGCGGTGGTCGCCGGCGGCACGCGCGGTGCGGGGCGGGGGATCGCGGTCGCCCTGGGAGCGCGCGGTGCGACCGTGTACGTCACGGGGCGCTCCAGCGAGGCCGGGCTGTCGGACATGGGGCGCGCCGAGACGATCGAGGGGACGGCCCGCCTCGTCGATGCGGCCGGTGGTCGGGGCATCGCGGTGCGCTGCGATCACATGGTCGTCGCGGAGGTCGACGCGCTCCGAGAACGGGTGGAGCGTGACTCAGGGCGGCTCGATGTGCTCGTGAACGACATCTGGGGCGGCGACGGCCTCGTGGACTGGGGTGTGCCGTTCTGGGAGCAGGATCTCGAGAAAGCCCTGCGCGCCTGGCGCAATGGGGTCGAGACGCACCTGATCACCTCGCACCGGCTCGTGCCGCTGCTCGTGGCACAGGGTCGCGGGCTCGTGATCGAGGTCACCGACGGCGACAGCGACCGCTACCGCGGGACGCTCTTCTACGACCTCGCCAAGGCATCGGCGATCCGGCTCGCGGTCGCGCAGGCGAGCGAGCTCGAATCGCACGGCGTGGCGGCGGTCGCGCTCTCGCCCGGTTTCCTGCGCTCCGAGGCGATGCTCGACCACTTCGGGGTGACCGAGGCGACGTGGCGCGACGGCATCGCGCAGGACCCCCACTTCGCGATGTCCGAGACTCCCGCCTACGTGGGCCGCGCAGTCGCGGCCCTCACAGCCGATCCCGACGTCATGCGCTGGAACGGCCGAGCCCTCTCGTCGTGGGTCCTCGCTCGCGAGTACGGCTTCCGCGACGACGACGGCTCGCAGCCCGACTGGGGCCGCTGGTGGGACGAGGTCGCGACGGCCGACGTGGACCCGAGCACGGCGGACGCCGAGCGCTTCCGCTGAGCGGGGGGCGGGTGCGACACCGAGCCGCACCCGCCCCCGGCATGGATCCTCAGGCTCCGGGCGCCTTGTCGAGGAAGCCGAGCACACTGGCGATGCGGCCGTCGTCCTCGAGCACCGCGACGTCGAAGCCGACCGCGAGGGACTCGCCGCCGGCTGCCGGGACGAGCTCCCAGGAGAAGCGCGCGATATTGTGGTGGGCGTCGACGCCGCCGTCGGCGAGCCGGAAGACGTGGCCCGGCACCTGCTGCTGGACCGCTCCGATCAGCTCGCTGATCTGATCGTGGCCGGTGACGTCGGCGAGCGGGTCGATGTACTGCGCCCCGTCGGCGTACACGTCGGCGACCGCGGCGTGCCGGGCGTCGGCGTCGGTCTCGTTCCAGGCGTCGAGGTAGCGCTCGATGAGCTGTTCCGTCTGCATGTCGTGCTCCTTTCGGGGAGGGTGTCTCGCCCGAAGGCTGCCCGCGCCGAGGGCGCCTGTCGATGACCTCGGAGGTAATGAATCGTGCGCGTGAGCCGGGCTACGATCGGCGCATGAGTGTTGCCGCGAACCGTCCGCCCGTCGGGGCAATGCTGCGCGAATGGCGGCAGCGCCGCCGGCTGAGCCAGTTCGATCTGGCACTCGAGGCCGGGGTCTCCGCTCGCCACGTGAGCTTCGTCGAGACGGGTCGCGCGCGTCCGAGCGCCGAGATGGTGCTGCACCTCGCCGAGCGCCTGGAGGTTCCGCTGCGCGACCGCAACCACCTCCTGCTCGCAGCCGGCTACGCGCCCGCGTTCGCGCAGCGCGAGCTCGACGCGCCGGAGATGGGGCCGGTGCGCGAGGCGATCGAGCAGGTGCTGCGCGGCCACGAGCCCTACCCGGCGCTCGTCGTCGACCGCCACTGGGGACTCGTGTCGGCCAACCGCGCGCTCGGAGGCCTGCTCGGCGGCGTGAGCGGGCACCTGCTCGAACCGCCGGTCAACGTCCTCCGGCTCAGCCTCCACCCGGACGGGCTCGCGCCGCGGATCCTCAATCTCCCGGAGTGGCGCGCCCACCTGCTCGAGCGCCTGGCGCGCGATGCCGTCAGCAGCGGGGATCCGGCGCTCGCAACCCTCTGCGACGAGCTCGCGGCCTATCCGTCACACGGCCCCGCCGCGAGCGTGGATCCGGCGTTCGGGGACATCGCCGTGCCGCTCCGCCTGCGGCAGGGCGATGCCGAGCTCACGTTCATCAGCACGAAGACGACGTTCGGAACCGCGATCGACGTCACCGTCGCGGAGCTCTCGATCGAGTCGTTCTTCCCCGCGAACGAGGAGACGGCGCGCGCGCTGCGAGCGCTCGCCGGGGCGGACTAGCCCAGCGCCTCGAGCGCTTCCGGGTTGACCTGGAAGGAGCGACCGCAGCCGCAGCCCGCCTCGACCTGCGGATTGCGGAACTCGAAGCCCTTGCCGCCGAGGCCGCCGTCGTACTCCAGCACGGTGCCCGCGAGCAGCGGCGCGGAGAACGGATCGATCACGATCGTCAGGCCGTCCAACTCGAGCACGTGGTCGTCGTCGCGCCGCTCGTCGTACTCGAGCAGGTACTGGAAGCCCGAGCAGCCGCCGCCCTGCACGCCGACGCGCAGCACGGCGTCGGCGGGACGGCCCTCGGCCTCGCGCAGGGCGATTGCCTTGACGCGTGCCGGTTCGCTGACGGTGACGAAATCCATTGTCTTCCAGTCTAAGCGCTCGCGACCGCTCGGCTATTCCCGCGCCGCGCCGCTCGTGCCGCCAGGCGCGCTGATATCGTCGCGCAACCGTGGAGGAGGCCGCGACGATCGGGAGCGCCAGCGCGGGTGCGCCTGCCGGTGACGTGAGCGTCCGGCTGGACGGCGTGTCCAAGCATTTCGGCGCGTTCGTGGCCGTCGACGCAGTCGACCTCGACGTCGGGCGCGGCGAGTTCTTCTCCCTGCTCGGACCGTCCGGGTCGGGCAAGACCACGTGCCTGCGCATGATCGCGGGCTTCGAGCGGCCGACGAGCGGCCGCGTGCTGCTCGGCGGGACGGACGTGACGGATCGCGCGCCCTACGAGCGCGACGTCAACACGGTGTTCCAGGACTACGCGCTGTTCCCGCACATGACCGTGCAGGAGAACGTCGAGTACGGCCTGCGCGTCAAGCGCGTCGCCAAGGCGGAGCGGCGCGAACGTGCGCTCGAGGCGCTCGCGCTCGTGCGGCTGGACGCGTTCGCCGGCCGCAAGCCGAGCCAGCTCTCGGGCGGGCAGCGCCAGCGCGTCGCGCTCGCGCGCGCGCTTGTCAACCGGCCCGGCGTGCTGCTGCTCGACGAGCCGCTCGGTGCGCTCGATCTCAAGCTGCGGCAGGAAATGCAGATCGAGCTCAAGCACATCCAGCAGACGGTCGGGATCACGTTCGTCTACGTCACGCACGATCAGGAGGAAGCGCTCTCCATGAGCGACCGCCTGGCCGTGTTCAACCAGGGGCGGATCGAGCAGGTGGGCAGCCCGGCGGAGGTCTACGAGCAGCCCGCCACCGGGTTCGTCGCCAACTTCGTCGGCACGTCGAACGTGCTCGGCGACGGGCGCGCCATCCGGCCCGAGAAGCTCCGTCTCGAGGAAGTCGCGTATGCCCCGCAGGAGGGCGAGGAGACGCGGCGCGGGACGATCGAGGACGTCGTCTACCTCGGGCCGGTCACCCGCTACGTCGTCCGGCTCGAGGACGGCTCGGCACTCGGCGTACTAGCGCAGAACCTCGCGCAGACGTCTACGGAAGTACGGGCTGCCCAGGGGCGCCCGGTACAGGTCGTCTGGCACGGCGATCTCGCCGTCGCCATCGCGACACCACGGACCGAGGAGAACGGATGAAGAAGCGCTTCGCCGTCGTCGCACTGGCGACGGCCGCCCTGCTCGCGACGACCGTCGCAGCGACCGCCAAGCCCGCGGGGGAGCGGGCCGGCGGTGTGCTCAAGGTCGTGGCCTGGGAGGGCTACACGGAGAACCAGTGGGTCAAGCCGTTCGAGAAGCAGTCGGGGTGCAAGATCCAGCACCAGTACGCCGGCAGCTCCGACGAGATGTACAACCTCATGAAGAAGAACGCCGGGTACGACCTCGTCTCGGCCTCGGGTGACGCCTCGAACCGCCTGATCGCGAGCGGTCTCGTGCAGCCGATCGACCCCTCGACGATCCCGGACTGGAAGCAGCTCACGCCACAGCTCGTCAAGGGCCCGAACCACTTCGTCGACGGCAAGTACTACGGCGTGCCGTGGCAGTGGGGCCCGAACGTGCTGATGTGGAACCCAGCCAAGTACAAGGGCGTCACGAACTCCTGGTCGGCCCTCTACGACCCGAAGAACAAGGGCCTGATCACGATCCCGAACAACCCGATCCAGATCGCCGACGCGGCGCTCTACCTCTCGAAGACGAAGCCCGCGCTCGGGATCAAGGATCCGTACGAGCTGACGTCCGCGCAGCTCGATGCCGCGGTCGACCTGCTCAAGGTCCAGCGCCCGCTGATCAAGGCCTACTGGGGCTTCGCGACCGACGAGGTCAAGATCTTCCAGACCGGCGGAGCCACGGTCGGCGCCGCCTGGCCGCTCGCGGTCGCGCAGCTCAACCGCGCGGGCACGAAGGTCTCCCAGGCGCTGCCCAAGGAAGGCGCCACGGGCTGGTCCGACGTCTGGATGCTCGCCAAGAACCCGAAGAACCCGGAGTGCGCCGAGGCCTGGCTGAAGTACTCGGCCGGCGCCAAGGTGCAGGCGCAGGTGGCGAAGTTCAACACCTACACGCCCGCCAACCTGCAGTCCTGCAAGGCGCTCGGCGCGGCATCCTGCAAGGAGCTGCACGCCGACGGGAACGTCTCCTACCTGAACAAGATCAAGTTCTGGAAGACGCCGCTCAGCAACTGCGGCAATGGCAAGACCAACTGCGTGCCCTACTCCCAGTGGGTCGCGAAGTGGACATCGATCAAGGGCTGATTGACGGCCGCTGACGTCACGCCGAAGGCGGAGAGCACGCTCACGCGGCTCTCCGCCTTCTTCTTCCGCCACCGCTGGCTCAAGCTGGTGCTGTTACTGGCCGTGCCGCTGGCGTGGCTCGCCGGCGTCTACCTGGCATCGCTGGGGAGCCTCTTCGTGCAGTCGTTCTGGCGGGCCGACGAGCTCTCGCCGGACCCGATCCACGTCTGGAACCTCGACAACTACCGAGCGTTCCTGACGGGCGACTCGGTCTACCGGTCGATCGTGGCGCGCACCGTCGGGTTTGCGGTCGTGACCACGTTGATCGACATCGTGCTGGCATTCCCGCTCGCGTACTACCTCACGCGCGTGGCATCGGCGCGCACGCGGCGCCTCGTGCTCGTCCTCGTCACCGTGCCGCTGTTCTCGAGCCTGATCGTGCGGCTCTACAGCGTGCGCCTGATCCTGGACGACGGCGGAATCCTGCACTCCGTGCTCGCGACGTTCGGGCTGAACGTGCAGATCGGCTTCACGCAGCTCGCGATGACGATCGCGTTCGCCTACGTCTGGCTGCCGTTCATGATCCTGCCGGTCTACGCCGCGCTGGAACGGGTGCCCGGCTCGCTGATCGAGGCCTCGCGCGACCTCGGCGCGAAGGGCTTCGGGACGTTCCGGACGGTGGTGCTGCCGCTCGCGTTCCCGGGCGTCGTCGCCGGCTCGATCTTCACGTTCTCGCTCACGCTCGGCGACTTCATCACGCCCTCGATCGTGGGCGGCGACAACCACCAGCTGATCGGCTCGGTCGTCTACAGCAACTTCGGGATCGCCAACAACGCCCCGTTCGCGGCCGCCTTTGCGACGGTGCCGCTGGCGATCATGGCCGTCTACCTGCTCGCCGCCCGGCGGCTGGGCGCATTCGAGCATCTCTAACTCACGATGGAATCCCGCGCAACAGCCTCGTTCCTGCGGATCTGGACGCTGCTCGTCGTCGGCTTCCTGTACGTGCCGCTCGCGCTCATCGTGCTCTACGCGTTCAATCGCTCGAACGTCCAGACCTGGCCGATCAAGGACTACTCGACGCACTGGTTCAGCGTCGCCTGGAACGACCAGGAGGTGCGCGACGCGTTCGTGCTCTCGCTCAAGGTGGCGTGCGTGGCGACCGCGGTCGCGCTCGTGCTCGGCACCGCCGCGTCCTTCGCGGTCGCGCGCTACCGCTTCTTCGGCGTCAACTCGGTGTCGTTCCTCGTCGTCATCCCGATCGCGCTGCCGGGCGTGATCACGGGCATCGCGCTGCAGTCGTCGTTCGCGATCGCCGGCATCCCGTTCTCGCTCTGGACGATCATGATCGGGCACGCCACCTTCTGCATCGTGATCGTGTTCAACAACGTGGTCGCGCGCCTGCGGCGCATGTCGCCGTCGATCGAGGACGCATCGATGGATCTCGGCGCGAACGGGCTGCAGACGTTCCGCTACATCCTGTTTCCCGAGCTGCGCAGCGCGCTCGTGGCCGGCTCGCTGCTCGCATTCGCGCTCTCCTGGGACGAGGTGATCGTGACCATCTTCACCGCGGGTGGCAACACGACCATCCCGATCTGGATCTGGACGGGCCTGCGCACCGGCGGCAGCGGCTCCGAGATCAACGTCGTCGCCGCCGTCGTGGTACTGCTCAGCATCGTGCCGGTCTACTTCGCCCAGCGTCTGACGAGCGGAGCGGACACGCGCGCCGCCGGCTCGCAGTCGTCCTGATGGCCGTGCGCGCGCTCGGGTTGGCGTCGCTCGCCGTTGCGCTCGCCTGCGTGACCTCGGCCTGCGGCACGAGCAACTCGACGACGAACGCCGCCGAGGCCGGCCCCTCCGGGCCGGAGGCGACGCTCCCGCGCGCAGAGGGCGCATTGCGGCTGCTGGCACGCCAGGGTTACGCCGAGACGAGCTGGGTGCGACCGTTCGAGCGCAGTACGGGCTGCCGCGTCGAGGTGCGCTACGCCGACACCGCCGAGGGCCTCCGGCGCGCGGCCGACGTCTGGAGCTTCGACGTCGCGTCGATTCCCGGCGGATTCGCGTATGCGGTCGCGGAGAACGGCGCCGCCCGCGCGCTCAACCCGGACCTCGTCCCGGAGCGCGCGAGCTTCCGCGCGCCGTTCCGCGACCCGGCGGCCGGGCGAGCGGGCACACGGCGCTACGGCGTCTCGTTCATGTGGTCGCCCCGCCTGCTGCTGTGGCGCAAGAGCATCCGCAAGCACGCGCCCGCGACGTGGGCTCCGCTCTCGTGGAAGACCAAGGAGCGGCGCGGACGCGTCGCGCTCGAAGACACGCCGCTCCAGATCGGCGACGCCGCCGTCGAGCTGCGCAGCCTCATCCCCGGGCTCGGGATCGGCGACCCCTACGCGCTCGACGAGAAGCAGTTCACCGCCGCAGTGGCGCTGACGAAGCGCCGCCTCGGTCTGGCGGGCGCGCTCTGGCAGCTGCCGGGCGACGAGATCGATGCGTTCGCCGGGGGCCTCGTCGACGTCGGCGCGGGCGACTGGTACACGGCGGGGCAGGTCCGCGACCAGGACGTCGACGCCGGCCTCACGCTCCCGCGCGGGGGCGCGCCCGGCGAGGTCGACCTCTGGATGCTCGGCGCCCGTGCACCCCACCCCGGCTGCGCCTACCGCTGGATGCGCTACGCGTCGTCGGCGCGCGTCCAGGCTCAGGTGGCCCGCTACTTCGGCGCGACGCCGGTCAACCGCGAAGCCTGTGCGCTGCTCGGACAGGCTGCCTGCCGTGCCGCGCACCTGGATGCTCCCGCCCGGTTCCTGAGCAAGATCGCGTTCCGCCGCACGCCCGTCGAGAACTGCGGCGGCGGACGGCGCTGCGTCCCGTTCGCGCGCTGGGAACAGGCCTGGCGCGACATGCGCGGCGGGTAGACCCACCCGCGCACACCCATGGCGCGGGAGGGATCCGCGGTTACATTGAAAGGGTGAGTCCGACCCGCGCAGGCCTGCTCGCTCTCTGCACGCTCTTGATCGGTGCGGGGATCGGATTCGGCGCGACGCAGCTCGGCGGCTCGGACGACGACGGGGGCAGCACCGAGCCGGTCGCGGCCACGACCGCCGCGAGCACGACCTCGGCGGGCACGACCGCGGAGCCCGACGCCTCCGACTTCGCGGCCTGCCGCCAGGACGAGACGTTCGGCTGCTACCAGCGCGCCTTCCGCGCGCTCGTGACGGCGAAGAACCCCGGCGTGGCGCTCGACGAGCTCGATGCGCTCTCGAAGACCGACACGTACGTGCTGCGCACCTGCCATCCGCTCGCGCACGAGATCGGCCACCTGGCGTTCGCGAAGTACAAGACGGTGCAGGGAGCCGAGGCGTTCGCGCGCGAGACGTGCTGGTCGGGCTACCACCACGGCGTGATGGAGAGCTACATCTCCCAGTTCAACGACGGCCAGCTGCGCCAGCGCATGAACGGCATCTGCAAGCAGGACGCCGCGCATCCCTACTCGCTCGCCTACTACAACTGCTGGCACGGACTCGGCCACGGGCTCACGATCCGGTTCACGCAGGACGTCTTCCGGTCGCTCAAGTTCTGCACCTACGTGACCAAGAGCTGGGAGCGCCAGTCGTGCTACAGCGGCGTGTTCATGCAGAACATCGTCGCCAACGGCAGTGGCATGCACAAGGCCGTCGACCTCAAGCCGAGCGACCCGATCTACCCCTGCGACGCGGTCACCAAGGAGCAGAAGCCGTCCTGCTACCTGATGCAGACCTCGTACGTCCTGCAGGTCAAGAACTGGAACCTGCCCGTGGCCTTCCGCATCTGCGACCGCGTCGAGGCCGCCTTCGTCGGCACCTGCTACCGCAGCATGGGCCGCGACATCTCGGGCGCCGCGCTGCTCGATCCGGCCAAGGTCGTCGCGCAGTGCAACGAGGGTGCGAACGCCCACCGGGCCGAATGCATCGCCGGGGCGGCCGCGAACGCCGTCTATGACCGCCACGCCCGGCCGATGGCCGACGCGCTCTGCAAGCTCGCCCGACCGGCCGACCGCGCCGCCTGCAAGGCAGCGACGGAGCAGGCCGTTTCGACGCTCTGAGCCGGGCCGACGCTACCCGCGGCGCGCTGAGGTACGCAGCGCCTGGCGCCTGACGTCCTGTCAGACGTCGTAGCGCAGGAACGCGTGCTCGCACGGCCGGCCGGCGGCCACGCGCAGCTCGGGAACTCCGGGGCGCATCGCGAGCGAGACGACCGTGTCGACGAGCGGACGCCCGACCTCGCCCGGCGGCTCGTCGTGCCGGCAGATCGCCTGGGGATCGGTCTCGTGGGTCGCAAGCAGAGCCACCGCGCCGTCGAGATCGCCGGGCGCAGCGGCCACCACCGCCGCCAGCCGCGCGCGCGAGCCCGCCAGCCATTCGGCCGGCTGATCTCCCTCGGCGCGAGCGAGCCCGTCGTCGAGGAAGTGATTGGTGTGGGCGAGCAGGCCGTCGTGCGGCTCGATCCGCGCCACCCCGGCGGGCGAAAGCTCGAAGCAGGCACCGTCGCCGCCGGCGTCGATGACGGTGATGCAACTGGAGGCCGAGTACGGCGTCTCGCGCAGCAAATCCCACGCCTCGCCGGCGCTCCCCGCCTCCTCCAGCAGCCGCCGCAGCACCAGGTGCACGGGGATGCCGAGCTCGTCGCGCCCGTCCCCCGCGTGGTAGAGGATGTTGAGCGCCACCGCGATCCCACGCGTCGAGACCCCGACCTTGGCCAGGATCCCCGCCTCGGTCATCGTCGCGAAGCGCGCGCCCTCCACCCCCGCCGACCAGACGACACAGCGCTCCGGCGCGTCCGCGTACCAGTCCCAGTTCTGTGCCAGCCACGGACCCTCCGCGCTCGCGCACCGGCCCACCGTCGTGCACTCGGCCAGGCACAGCAGCTCGGTGCGGCCGTTGAGCGCCGCGACGAGCTCGGGCTCCAGCCGCGCACCGAGCGCGAACGCCTCGAGCTCCACGACCAGCGGCGCATGCCAGCGTCCGGTGCGCTCCAGCACGCGCGCCCCGAACCGCCGCACGTCGTCGCGCGTGCGCCCACCCGCCTCGAACAGCGGCAGGTACGCATCGAGGCACAGCGCGGCACGCGCAGCCAGCGCCACCCCGGCCGCATACCCGCGCTCACGGGGATCCGTGGCGTCGGTGCGCACGGTCGCGAGAGTGGTTTCGGCGAGTGCCGGCATGCGGGGAAGCGTAGGGCGTCCGGGGCTCGGACTGCCAAGTGTCATTCGCGGCGAATGTCATTTGGCTACCCAGCCGCGCGACCGGTGCGCGGCGATAGAGTCCAGTTGATGGCTAACGACCTGTTTGGTGCCCGCTCGAGCCTGCCGGGCATGCCCGACGTCTTCCGGATCAACCGGCTCGACGAGACCGGCGCGGCCGACACGCAGCGACTGCCGCACACCGTCCGGATCCTGCTCGAGGGGCTGCTGCGCAACGCCGGCGGATTGCACGTCCGCGAGGAGGACGTGCTCGCGCTCGCGCACTGGCCCGAGGCGCCCGGCGCCGGCAAGCGCGTGCCGTTCTTCCCAGCGCGCGTGCTGCTCCAGGACTTCACCGGCGTGCCCGCCGTCGTCGACCTCGCCGCCATGCGCGCGGCGATGGCGCGTGCGGGCCGGGATCCGGCACGCGTCGACCCGCTGGTGCCGTGCGACCTCGTCATCGACCACTCCGTGCAGGTCGACCAGGCCGGCTCGCTGCAGGCCTACGCGCACAACATCGAGCGCGAGTACGAGCGCAACGGCGAGCGCTACCTGCTGCTGCGCTGGGCACAGGGCGCGTTCGGCTCGTTCCGGGTCGTGCCGCCGGGCATGGGCATCGTCCACCAGGTCAACCTCGAGCATCTCGGGCAGGTCGTGGCGATCCGCGACGGCGTCGCGGTGCCCGACACGCTCGTCGGCACGGACTCGCACACGACGATGATCAACGGGCTCGGAGTGCTCGGCTTCGGTGTCGGCGGCATCGAGGCCGAGGCCGTGATGCTCGGCGAGCCGCTCGAGCTGGGCACGCCCTCCGTCGTCGGCGTCCGCCTCACCGGCTCGCTGCACGAGGGCGTCACGGCGACGGATCTCGTACTCACGCTGACCGAGCTGCTGCGCAAGCACGGCGTCGTCGGCCGCTTCGTCGAGTTCTGCGGCGACGGCCTCTCGGCGCTCTCGCTGGCCGATCGCGCGACGCTCTCGAACATGTCGCCCGAGTACGGCGCGACGGCCGCGCTCTTCCCGGTCGACGACGAGGTGCTGCGCTACCTGCGCGCGACCGGTCGCGGCGACCGCGTGCCGCTCGTGGACGCCCACAGCAAGGAGCAGGGGCTGTTCCGGCGCGACGGCGATCCCACGCCGACGTTCAGCACGCTCGTCGAGCTCGACCTCGACGGCGTCGCACCGAGCCTCGCCGGCCCGCGGCGCCCGCAGGATCGCGTTCTGCTCGCCGATGTTCCCGCGAGCTTCACGGCCGCCTACCCGCCGCGCGAGAGCGCCAACGGCAAGGCCGTGCACGACGGCGACGTCGTGATCGCCGCAATCACCTCGTGCACGAACACGTCGAATCCATCGGTCATGGTCGCCGCGGGACTGCTCGCGCGCAACGCCGTCGCACGCGGCCTCAAGGCCGCGCCGCACGTCAAGACGAGCCTCGCGCCCGGCTCTCGCGTCGTCACCGACTACCTCGCCGCGGCAGGGCTCCAGGAGCCGCTCGACGCACTCGGGTTCCAGCTCGTCGGCTACGGCTGCACCACCTGCATCGGCAACTCGGGCCCGCTCTCCGACGAGATCTCCCAGGCCGTGCGCGACGACGAGCTGGCGGTCTGCGCCGTGCTCTCGGGCAACCGCAACTTCGAGGGCCGCATCCACCCGCTCGTGCGCGCGAGCTACCTCGCCTCTCCCCCGCTCGTCGTGGCCTACGCGCTCGCGGGGTCGATCTCGGTCGATCTCGAGCACGAGCCGCTGGGAACGGACGGCGACGGCAGCGACGTGTTCCTGCGCGATCTCTGGCCCTCCAGCAGCGAGGTTCGCGAGGCGATCGAGGCCAGCGTGACGCCCGAGCTGTTCGAGCGCGAGTACGCGACGATCTGGGACGGCGACGAGCGCTGGCGCGCACTGCCGGCTCCGGAGGGCGCGCTCTTCGACTGGGCTCCGGACTCCACCTACGTGCGCGAGCCGTCGTTCTTCCAGGATCTGCAGCCGGAGCCCGAGCCGCTCACCGACATCGAGGGCGCGCGCTGCCTGGTCGTGCTCGGCGACTCGGTCACGACCGACCACATCTCGCCGGCCGGCGCGATCCCGCGCGACATGCCGGCCGGGCGCTACCTGCTCGAGCACGGCGTCGAGCCGCGCGACTTCAACTCGTTCGGAGCGCGCCGCGGCAACCACGAGGTCATGGTGCGCGGCACGTTCGGCAACATCCGCCTGCGCAACGCCCTGGCAGACGGCCGCGAGGGCAGCTACACGGCCCACCTCCCGTCCGGCGATCCGCTCACGATCTTCGAGGCCGCCGAGCGCTACCGCGCCGAGAACGTGCCGCTCGTCGCGCTCGTCGGCAAGGAGTACGGCTCGGGCTCGTCCCGCGACTGGGCCGCCAAGGGCACGCTGCTGCTGGGCATCCGCGCGGTGATCGCGGAGAGCTACGAGCGCATCCACCGCTCGAACCTCGTCGGCATGGGCGTCTTGCCGCTCGAGTACGTCGAGGGTCAGACGGCCGAGTCGCTCGGCCTCGACGGTCGCGAGCGCTTCGCGATCCACGGCATCGCAGGCGGCGTCGCGCCGCGCGCGCGCCTCACGGTCGAGGCGACCGCCGACGACGGGCGCCAGACGCGCTTCGAGGTGCTCGCGCGCGTCGACTCGCCCGCCGACGCCGAGTACCTGCGCCACGGCGGCATCCTCCCACTGGTCCTCCGGCGCATGATCGCGGCGGCCTGACGCACGATGTGCGCATGACCACCGTCCCGACCGTCGAGAACGAGCCGATCCTGACCTACGCGCCGGGCTCGCCCGAGCGCAGCGCAATCCGTGACGCGCTCGAGCAGTTGCGCGGGGAGCAACCCGAGATTCCGCTCGTGATCGGCGGACGCGAGCGGAGGACGAGCGAGGTTCGCGAGCAGCGCGAGCCGCAGATCCGCGAGCGCGTCTGCGCGAAGTGGTACGCGGCCGGCCCGTCCGAGGCGGCACACGCGATCGAGGCCGCCCTGGCTGCCCGCCACGACTGGAGCTCCTGGACGCTCGCCGACCGCTCCGCGGTGCTGCTGCGAGCAGCCGACCTGCTGGCCGGGCCGTGGCGCGCTCGCGTCAACGCCGCGACGATGATCGGCCAGGGCAAGACCATCCGCGAGGCCGAGATCGACGCAGCGGCCGAGCTCGCCGACTTCTGGCGCTTCAACGTCTACTTCGCCCAGCAACTCGGCGAGGTGCAGCCGATCTCGCCACCCGGATTCCGCAACCGGCTCGAGCAGCGCGGCCTCGAGGGCTTCGTCTACGCCGTGACGCCGTTCAACTTCACCGCCATCGGCGGCAACCTCCCGACGGCGCCCGCGCTGATGGGCAACACCGTGGTGTGGAAGCCGTCGCAGACCGCGATCCTCTCCAACTGGTTCGTGTTCCAGATCCTGCGCGAGGCCGGGATGCCCGACGGCGTCATCAACTTCGTGCCCGGCGACCCCGGCCCGATCAGCGAGGTCTGCCTCGATCATCCGGAGTTCGCGGGCGTGCACTTCACGGGCTCGAGCGAGGTCTTCCGCTCGCTCTTCCGCGAGGTCGGCGAGCGCATCGACCGTTACAAGGGGTATCCGCGCCTCGTCGGCGAGACGGGCGGCAAGGACTTCGTCGTAATGCACGCGTCGGCCGACCCGCAGGAGGTCGCGGTCGCGCTCGTGCGCGGCTCGTTCGAGTACCAGGGCCAGAAATGCTCGGCGGCGTCCCGCGCGTATATCCCCGACACGCTCTGGCCCGAGGTGCGCGACCGCGCGCTGGCGATGATCGGGGAGATCCACCAGGGCGACCCGGCCGATCTGACGACGTTCATGGGCGCCGTGATCGACGGCCGCGCGTTCGCGCGGCTGCGCGATGCGTTCGACATGGCCGAGTCGTCCTCGAATGCCCGCATCCTGTGCGGCGGCGGCGTCGACGACAGCGTGGGCTGGTTCGTCGAGCCGACGATCATCGAGACGAGCGACCCGCACTACGACACCATGGAGCGCGAGCTGTTCGGCCCCTGCCTCACGGTCTACCCGTACCCCGAGGCGCGCTACTCCGAGACGCTCGAGTTGTGCGACGGCACGTCGCCCTACGCGCTGACCGGCTCGATCTTCGCGCGCGACCGCGCCGCCATCGCGCTCGCCCACGACAAGCTGCGCCACGCGGCGGGCAACTTCTACGTCAACGATAAGCCCACGGGCGCCGTCGTCGCCCAGCAGCCGTTCGGCGGCGGCCGCGCCTCGGGCACGAACGACAAGGCCGGCTGGTCGAACAACCTGATGCGCTGGTCGTCGCCGCGCACGGTCAAGGAGACATCCGTTCCGCCGCTCGGCATCGCGTACCCCCACATGGAGCCCGACAGCCCCGCGTGACGGTCGTGAACGAGGAGTCCACCGCCGGCGGCGTGATCGTCGCCGTCTGCCGCGAGCGTGCAGACGGCGAGCGACGGGTCGCGCTCACGCCCGAGGAGACCGGCCGCCTGAGCGAGAAGGGCGCGCGCGTCCGAGTCGAGCGCGGCGCGGGCACCCCCGCGGGGTTCCCCGACGAGAGCTACGCGCTCGCCGGCGCAGAGCTCGTCGCCGACGCGGCGGCGGCACTGGACGGAGCCGGGGTCGTCCTGCGCGTGGCGCCTCCGAGCGCCGAGGAGATCGCCGCGCTGCCGGCGAGCGCGCTCGTGATCTCGTACCTACGGCCGCTCGACGAGCCCGAGGTCGTCCGGGCACTGGCCGCGCGCGGCGTGAGCGCGCTCGCGATCGAGCTGGTGCCGCGCATCACGCGTGCCCAGACGATGGACGCGCTCTCCTCCCAGGCCAACGTCGCGGGCTACCGAGCGGTGCTCGTGGCCTCCACGCACCTGCCTCGCTACTTCCCGCTGCTCATGACCGCGGCGGGCACGGTGCCGCCCGCAAAGGTGCTCGTACTGGGCGCGGGGGTCGCCGGCCTGCAGTCGATCGCGACCGCGCGCCGCCTCGGCGCCGTCGTGAGCGCGTTCGACGTGCGACCGGCCGTGCGCGAGCAGGTCGAGAGCCTGGGCGCGACGTTCCTCGAGGTCGAGCTGCCCGAGGCCGGCGAGGCGAGCGGCGGCTACGCGCAGGAGCTCTCGGAGGAGGCGCAGCGCCTGCAGCGCGAGCTCCTGGCCGAGCACATCGCCGGCAGCGACGTCGTCGTCACGACGGCGCTCGTGCCGGGGAGGCCGGCGCCGAAGCTGATCGCGGCGGACATGGTCGCAGCCATGCGCCCGGGATCGGTGATCGTCGATCTCGCGGCCGAGGCCGGCGGGAATTGCGAGCTGACCGAGCCGGGTGCGACCGTCGTGCGCGAGAACGTGACGATCGTCGGCGACCGCAACCCGGCGGCGGCGATGCCCTACGACGCGAGCAGGCTGTACGCGCGCAACGTCACGGAACTGCTCGGCGTGTGCCTGCACGACGGCCGCGTCGAGATCACAGCGGACGACGACGTGATCGCAGGCTGCCTCGTCTGCCACGGCGGCGCCGTCGTCCACCCCGCCGTCCTGGAGCGCCTGAAGTGAATAGCCAGCTGATTCACGAGCTGACCGTGCTCGCCCTCGCGGTGTTCGTCGGCTTCGAGGTCATCTCGAAGGTGCCGACGATGCTGCACACGCCGCTGATGTCCGGCACCAACGCGATCCACGGCATCGTGATCGTGGGCGCGATCCTCGTCGCCGGCGTCGGCGGCAGCGGCTTCTCCACGATCCTCGGCCTGATCGCCGTGGTCTTCGGTGCGATCAACGTGGTCGGCGGCTTCGTCGTGACCGACCGGATGTTGCAGATGTTCCGGCGCAAGGACGAGACTTGAGCCGCAGCGAGGCGATCCAGCTGATCGACCTGCTCGCGATCATCGCGTTCGTCGTCGGTCTCAAGCGCCTCTCGCACCCCGCCACCGCGCGCAGCGGCAACACGATCGCCGCGGCCGGCATGCTCGCGGCCGTCGCGGCCACGCTGTGGGACGAGGGGGTCGTCACCTACTGGGCGATCGCGGTCGCCATCGTGATCGGCTCCGTGATCGGCCTCATCTCCGCACGGGCCGTGAAGATGACCGCAATGCCCCAGATGGTGGCGCTGTTCAACGGCGTCGGCGGCGGCGGGGCGGCGCTGATCGCGCTCGCCGAGTACCACCGCATCGCCCCCGAGCCGGGCCGTGCAGCACTCGCGGAGTCGATCGCGATCGCGCTCTCGCTCGTGATCGGCTGCATCTCGTTCTCCGGCTCGCTGATCGCGTTCGCGAAGCTGCAGGAGCTGATCGGCGGGCGCCCGATCACGTATCCGGGTCAGAAGGCCGTCAACGCCCTGATCGCCGCCGCCGTCGTGATCCTCGCGGCGAGCATCAGCTTCAGCGACGGCGAGGCGCGGCTGATCGCGGCCGGTGCGCTCGCGCTCCTGCTCGGCGTGCTCTTCGTACTGCCGATCGGCGGGGCCGACATGCCCGTCGTGATCTCGCTGCTCAACTCGTGCACCGGCATCGCCGCCGCTGCGTCGGGCTTCGTCCTGCACAACGACCTGCTGATCGTCTCGGGCACGCTCGTGGGCGCCTCGGGCACGTTGCTCACCCGGATGATGGGCCAGGCCATGAACCGCCCGCTCACGAACGTGCTGTTCGGCGCGTTTGGCGGCGGCGGAGCCACAGGCGGTGGCGGCGGGCCCGGTGCGGAGGGCGGCAGTGTGCGCTCGCTGGGAGCGAGCGACGCCGCCGTGCTGCTGGCGTACGCCTCCCGCGTCGTGATCGTGCCGGGCTACGGCCTCGCGGTCGCGCAGGCGCAACACGTCGCGCGCGAGCTCGCCGACCTGCTGGAGGCCCGGCGGATCGACGTGCGCTACGCGATCCACCCGGTCGCGGGACGCATGCCTGGCCACATGAACGTGCTGCTCGCGGAGGCCGACGTGCCGTACCCGCAGCTCTACGAGATGGAGCGCATCAACCCCGAGTTCGCGCGCACGGACGTGGTGCTCGTCGTCGGCGCGAACGACGTCACGAATCCCGCCGCCCGCACCAATCCCGAGAGCCCGATCTACGGCATGCCGATCCTCGAGGTCGACCGCGCCAAGCAGGTGATCGTGCTCAAGCGCTCGCTCGGCACGGGGTTCGCCGGCGTCGACAACGCGCTCTACTACGAGCCGAACTGCTCGATGCTGTTCGGCGACGCCAAGGCGTCGCTCAACGCCCTGGTCGCCGCCGTCAGCGCGCTCTAGCGCTCTAGGCCTCGGCCACGCAGGGGTTGCGCAGCACGCCGACGCCCTCGATCTCGACCTCGCAGATGTCGCCGTCGCGCAGCCAGCGCTTCGGGTCGCGGCCCATGCCGACGCCGCTCGGAGTGCCGGTGGCGATCACGTCACCCGGCTCGAGCGTGATCGCGGCCGAGATGTAGACGATCAGATCCTCGGCGTCGAAGATCATGTCCGACGTGTTCGAATCCTGCAGGGTCTCGCCGGAGACCCGCATGCGGACGGCGAGGTTGTTGGGATCGAGCCCGCTCGCATCGCTGATGCAGGGGCCGAGCGGCGCGAACGTGTCGTAGCTCTTGCCACGGATGAACTGGCCGCCCGAACGCCTCTGCGCCGTGCGCGCGGAGACGTCGTTGACTGCCGTGATGCCGCCGATCGCCGCGCGCGCCGCAGCCCTGTCGGCCCGCCGGGTGCGCGTGCCGATCACGAGCGCCATCTCGGCCTCGTAGTCGGGCGTCGCGTCGTCCTTCGGCAGCACGATGGTCTCGTCCGGGCCGCTGTAGGAGTTGGGCAGCTTGCAGAACAGCACGGGCTCCGTGGGGATGGCCGAGCCGGTCTCCTCGGCGTGCAGGCGGTAGTTGAGGCCGATGCAGAGCAGCTTCGGCGGCACGACGGGCGCGAGCAGCGTCACCTGATCCAGGCGGAAGCACGCGCCCGAGGCGCCGCGCACGGTCTCCCAGGCTTCTGCGGTCGGCACGAAGCCGACTGCCGGCGCAGGCCCGGCGTCCCAGACTGCGTCGTCTTCGAGACGACCGATGCGGATGCCGGGGCCAGGCCCCTGGAAGCGGACGGCGCGTGTCATGTGCTCTCCGGGTCGCGGAACGGGAGGTCGATTCTCGCAGGCGCGCAGCGCATCTGCGACGATTGCCCGCATGACGAAAACGCCCGTTCAAGGAACCACGCCGGCCGGCGCCTACAGCCCCGGGATCATCGCCGAGGGACGCTTCCTCTACGTCTCGGGCCAGGGCCCGCTGCAGGATGGCGCCTACACGCCCGCCGCGATCGACGTGGAGACGCGTCAGACGCTCGAGAACGTCGAGCGCATCCTCGCCCAGGCCGGCGCCGGCTTCGCCGACGTCGTGCGCTGCGGCGTCTTCCTCGCCGACATCAACGACTTCGCGGCCATGAACGAGGTCTACGCGACGTTCTTCCCCGAGCCGAGGCCCGCGCGCACGACCGTCCAGGTCGCCGCCCTCCCGGGTGGCATCAAGGTCGAGATCGACTGCGTGGTCGTCCTGCCCTGACGGGCCGACGACCGGCGGTCAGTTGCCGGTCGCCGCCATCGTCTTCGACCCGATCGAGTCGCCGGTGGCGGGGTCGAAGACGTGCATCGCCTCGCAGTTGACGGTCAGGGTGATCGGCTCGCCGACCTTGACCTGCGAGGCGGCCGAGACGCGCGCGGTGAACGTCGAGCGCTCGGCCTCGTCGTGGATCAGACGAGCCCCGCCCTCCTCGTCGGCCTCCTCGGCGGCGCGCACGGCATCGCTCGAGACCGGCGGCGCATCGACGCCGAAGAGCACGTGCACCTCGGAGCCGAGCTCCTCGACGACCGACGCAACCGCCGGAATCGTCGGCAGATGCGGATCGCGCCCGAGTGCCGCGTCGTCGAAGTCGGACGGCCGGATGCCCAGAATCACGTTGCGGCCCTCATACGCGGCCAGACCCTCGCGCGGCGGCGCCGGCAAGCTGAACCCGGCGAACTCGACCTTGCCGTCGGCGACGCGCGCATCGACCAGGTTCATCGCAGGCGAACCGATGAACGCCGCCACGAACAGGTTGACCGGGAAGTTGAAGAGATTCTGGGGCGTGTCGCACTGCTGCAGCACGCCGTCGCGCATCACCGCGACGCGATCGCCGAGCGTCATCGCCTCGACCTGATCGTGCGTGACGTACACGGTCGTCGTCTTGAGCCGGTCGCGCAACCGCGCGAGCTCGGCGCGCATCTGCACGCGCAGCTTCGCATCGAGGTTCGAGAGCGGCTCGTCCATCAGGAACGCACGCGGCTCGCGCACCATCGCGCGGCCCATCGCGACGCGCTGGCGCTGGCCGCCCGAGAGCGCCGCCGGCTTGCGCTTGAGCAGCGGATCGAGCCCCAGGATCTTCGCCACGTCGGTGACGCGGCGCTTGATCTCGACCTTGGGCGTCTTGCGCAGCTTGAGCCCGAAGCCGAGGTTCTGCTCGACCGTCATGTGCGGATAGAGCGCGTAGTTCTGGAACACCATCGCGATGTCGCGGTCCTTCGGCGCAAGATCGGTCACGACGCGGTCGCCGATCGCGATCTCGCCGTCGGTGACCTCCTCGAGGCCGGCCACCATGCGCAGGATCGTCGTCTTACCGCAACCCGAGGGGCCGACGAGCACCATGAACTCGCCGTCGCCGATCTCGAGCGAGACGTTGTCGACCGCCTGCACGCCGCCTGCAAAGACCTTGCTGACCCCGTCGAGTGTGATTCCAGCCACGCGTTGGCTCCTCATCAGTCGTTGCCGAGCATGATCATATCCGCGCAGAGGCACCCGCTGCGAGTGCGTCGAGCGCGTGCCAGAGACGTTCCCGCTCGTCGGCGGTCTCGCGCGTGCGCGCGAGCGGAATGTGCGTCGAGCGCGGATGGCGATCGTTCCAGAAGCGACCGGTGACCTCGGCGGGCTCCGGGGCGGCGGCCAGCCAGACGATCGTGCCCGCTCCTTGCTCGGGAGTGCGCAGCAGCGGCCGCATGACGCGCCTGAACGCCGGGATCGAGGTCTGGATGCCGGGCGTATCGGCCCAGCCCGGGTGCATCGAGTGCACCACGACGCGGGTGCCGGCGAGTTCCTCCGCCCAGCGCTCCGCGAGCACGACCTCTGCACGCTTGCTCTTCGCGTAGGCGACCCGGCCGTCGAACTCGCCGCTGCGCGACTGCAGGTCGTCGACGTCCAGGCGATGGGTGTACATGCCGCCCGACGAGACGAAGATGACGCGCGCGGGCGCGCTCTCGATCAGGCGCTGCCGCAGGAGGCGCGTGAGCAGGTGCGGCCCGAGGACGTTGGTCGCGAACGTCAGCTCGAGCCCTTCCTCCGTCTCGCGCCGCTCGGGGGGCAGCACGCCCGCGTTGTGCACGAGGACGTGCACCGGCTCGCCCGTCGCCAGCAGGCGCTCGGCGCACGCGCGCACCGAGCGGCGCAGGGAGACGTCGACCAGCTCGCAGCGCACGTCCTCGTTGCCGGTCTCGGCGACGATCCCGCGACGGGCCTCCTCGCCCTTCGCCGCATCGCGCACGAGCAGGCGCAGCGCCGCCCCGAGGCGAGCGAGACCGGTGCTCGCAGCGAGCCCGAGGCCGCCGCTGGCACCCGTGACCACACACACCCGCCCGTCCATGCGCGGAGGATCGCCCCACCCCTCGAGACGACCGCGCACCAGCGGGCCGACGCGCGAGAAGCCTCCCACCACGGTCGCCTCCAGCGCGGTATCGACCAACCCGGCGAGCCTGCCGCGGGTCGTCATGCGAGCACGATACCCGCGCCGGGCTCACGCAGGCCGATGTCGCTCCTTCTGCAACGCGTCAGCCCGGCCGGCCGGGCGGCGGCCGGAACGGATGGCGTAACTTCCACCAGAACGCGGCGGAGGGCGCCGCGTCGCGCGCGCCCTCCGTCGATAGCGGGGGCAGGATTCGAACCTGCGACCTTCGGGTTATGAGCCCGACGAGCTACCGGACTGCTCCACCCCGCGTCGTCGTCCGGATGGTAACGCAGCACCCTCTTCGATGCAAGACGTGCCACGATGCCGCGATGCGCGTCGCCGCGGCCGACATCGGCACGAATTCGACGCGCCTGCTCGTCGCGGACGTCGGGGACGACGGCACGGTCGCCGAGGTCGAGCGGCTGCTCGAGATCACGCGACTCGGCGAGGGCGTGGACGCCAGCGGTGCCCTCGGGGAGGTGCCGATGGGCCGTGTCACGACGGCGCTCGCGCACTTCGCGGAGCGCGCGCGCGAGCGCTCGGCAACGCACATGCTGGCCGTTGCCACGAGCGCGGTGCGCGATGCGGCCAACCGCGAGGACTTCCTGGCACGCGTCGCGGCGAGCGGCTTCGAGCCACGCTTGCTGTCGGGCGAGCAGGAGGCCGCCACCACGTTCGCCGGGGTCTGCTCTCGCCCACCGGGCGGCGAGGCGGTATCGGCGGACGGCACGCTCATCGCGGACGTCGGCGGCGGCTCGACCGAGCTCGTGCTCGGCGCGGCCGGGGGCGTGGCCTGGTCGCGCTCGCTGCAGGCCGGCTGCGTGCGCATGACCGAGCGCTTCCTGGGCGAGGACGTCATCTCCGATCGGGACGTCGCCGCCTGCGCCGCCGAGCTCTCCGTGCTGCTGGACGTCGTGCCGGACGAGGTCGCCGACGCGGCGGAGCGCGTGATCGCCGTGGCCGGCACCGCGACGACGCTGGCCGCCATCGCACACGGCGCCTACGAGCCGGACGCGGTGCACGGCGCCCGCATCACGCGGGCACAGGTGCGCGAGCTGCAAGAACGCCTCGGCGCGCTCCCGCTCCCCGAGCGGCGCGGGGTTCCGGGCCTGGAACCCGCGCGCGCGCCCGTCATCGTCGCGGGCCTGGTCGTGCTCGGCTGCGTGCTCGACCGCTTCGGAATCGACGAGGCGATCGTCTCCGAGCGTGACATCCTGCACGGCGCCGCGTTGCTGGCGGCCGGCAAAGCGCTCGCCGCCTGAGGAGGAAGCATGACCATCGACGTTGCCGCGGCCCACGACTTCATGGCGACGCACGCGCGCGTGCTCGACCGCCGGCGCTTCGAGCTGCAGAACGGCGGGACGGACGCCTCCGCCGCGCTCGCCGCACTCGACGGCTACCGCAACTCCGACGGCGGCTACGGCTGGGGCCTGGAGGCCGACCTGCGCTGCCCCGAGAGCCAGCCGGGCGCCGCAGCGCACGCGTTCGAGGTGTTCGAGGACATCGCGCCGGCCACCGCCCTGCAAGCGGCATCGCTGTGCGACTGGCTCGACTCGATCAGCCTGCCCGATGGCGGTCTCCCGATGGCCCTGCCGTCGAGCATCAGCGCCGGCTCCGCGCCGTGGTGGGGCGAAGCCGACCCATCCGTCTCGTCGCCGCAGATCACGGTGGTGACGGCGGCCGCCGCGCAGCGGGTCGCCGAATACGATCCGGCCGTCGCCGGCCACCCGTGGCTCGAGCGCGCGACGCGCTACAGCCTGACCGCCATCGACGCCATCCACGAGGCGCCCTTCGCATACGTGCTGGCGTTCTCGCTGCGCTTTCTCGACGCCGTGCACGAGACCCGGCCCGAGGCTCCCGCGCTGCTCGGCCGCCTCGGCTCGTACATCCCCGCGGACGGCCTGATCCCGGTCACGGGCGGTACCGAGAACGAGATGCTCCGGCCGCTCGACATCGCGCCGTATCCGGATCGGCCCGTGCGCGACCTGTTCGCGGCCGACGTCATCTCGGCCGACCTCGAGCGGCTGGCCGGCGAGCAGCAGGAGGACGGCGGCTGGACCGTCGACTTCCTGAAGATCTCTCCGGCCGGGTCGCTCGACTGGCGCGGTTACGTGACCGCGCGCGCGATCGACATCCTGCGGCGCAACGGGATGGTCTAGCCCGAGGCTCGGGGCGCGGGCGCCGCATCTGCCATCGCCGCGCGCAACAGTGTGCGTGCGGAGGAGCGCATGAGAGCCACCGCGTCCTCGCGCGCGAGTCCGGCGATGTCGCAGAGCCACACCAGCGGCTCGATGCCGAGGGTGGCGCGGATGGCGAGCACGAGCCGGCGCAGCTCGGGCGCCGCCAGCTCGTCGCGCAACGGCGACAGCGCATCCTCGATCCAGCCGATCGCCCGTCCCGTGCGCAACGGCAGGGCGTCGTGATGTGCCGGCGTCGTCTCGAGCGACAGCCGCAACATCGCGCGCATCTCGGGCTCGCGCTCGAGGAGCTGACGCCCGATGGCCTCGGTGACCAGCTCGAGGCGCGCGGGAGCGTCCGACGGCGCATCGGCGCCGAGCAACGACTGCGCGTCGAGCCCGGGATAGCTTGCGAGCAGGAGTGCCCGCTGGTTGGGGAAGTAGCGATAGGCGGTGGTCCGCGAGATCGCTGCCCGCTCCGCGGCCATCTCGACCGTGACGGTGGCGCCCTCGGCGAGCAGTTCACGGGTCGCCGCCAGCATGGCCGCGCGCGTGCGTGACTTCTGCCGGGTCCTCCCGGTCAGCTCATATGGGGTTGACTTGTTCATCATGGGACTCTAGTGTCCATGTAGGTACTGGAGTCCCATATTACCTACCGCGGCGGCGGCGACCGCAGGCGCAGTCAGGAGCACCATGAGCAACGCCATCCCGATCATCCGGCAGGCGGGCGAGGGCGAGCACCTCGGCTTCGCAGGCGGCGGCGTATTCACCGTGAAGGCGAGCGGAGCGGAGACGGGCGGCGCCTTCCTCCTGATGACGCACCGCAGCGTCGGGGGCAAGAGCACGCCGCTCCACACGCATCCCGAGGACGAGGCGATCTACGTGCTCGAGGGCGAGCTGCTCGTGCACATGGACGGCGAGGAGCACCGCGTCGGCCAGGGCGGCTTCTTCGTGGCACCGCGCGGCGTACCCCACGCGATGCTCGTCACCTCCGAGACCGCGCACCTGCTGGCGCTCCAGGCGCCCGGAACGGGCGAGGCCTTCTACCGCGACGCGAGCGACCCGGTCGACGCGTCGGCGGATGCGTCGTGGCCGCCCGACTGGGAACGCCTGCGCGGGGTCGCTGAGCGGTCGGAGAGCATCGAGCTCGTCGGCCCTCCGCCGTTCGCCGCTCAGGAAGCGGCGGCGCGCAGCGCTTCGTAGCCCGAAGAGCCGCCGATGCCATGCCCGGAGCGGGACTCGAACCCGCACGCCCGCAAGGGCAGCCAGTTTTAAGCCGGCCGTGTCTGACCAGTTCCACCATCCGGGCGGCGCCAGTCTAAGGGCCAGACCAAGGGCCCGTCTCGCGCCCCGTCCGGCGCACCCACGTGACGAATCTCACGCCCTGCTAGCGTGGCCCGGATGGACGAGCGCGAGCGCGTGCTGCTGACCCTGGCCGGCGTACGCGCATTCATGGGCGTGTTCTGGCTCGTCAACGTGCTCTGGCGGCTGCCCACCGACTTCGGCAAAGGTGAGTACTGGGGCCTGCCCCGCACGCTCGAGGTCGCTCGCCACTACGCGCTCACGCCGCTTCTGCGCAGTCTCGCCGACGACGTCCTGACCCCGCACCTCTCCGTCCTCGGCTGGATCCTGTTCTTCGTCGGGCTCGCGACGGGCCTGTCGCTCGTGCTTGGCTACATGACGCGGCTGGGAGCGGTGCTCGGCCTGATCCAGGCGGTCGCGATCACGCTGCTGCTGGGCAACGCGCCGGGCGAATGGCTCTACGGCTACCTCATGCTCATCCTGCTCTCGGCGCTCCTGCTGCTCCTCCCGGTCGCCCGCCGGATGAGCCTCGACGACGCGCTCGGCCGCGACCCCTGAGCGGCGCCGCGCGCCCAACTTTCCGCCTGCGGTAGCTTGATTCCCGGTGCTCGGGGTAGGCTGAGGTCATGTGCGGAATCGCCGGATTTACGATCGCCCCGGGCATCGGGCTCGATCGGACCGCGCTCGCGCGCCTGCTGCTCGCCGGAATCGCCGAGCGCGGGACCGACGCGACGGGGTACGGCTACCACCGCCCGGACGGCACCGTCGAGGTGCACAAGGAGTCGCTGCGCCTGCGCGAGTTCGTCGAGCACGTCTCCGTGCCCGAGGAGGCCGGCGAGGCGATCTTCCACGTCCGCGGCTACACCAAGGGCGTCCCGTCGGTCAACGACAACAACCACCCGGTGCGCTACGGCCGGGCCGTCGTCGTCCACAACGGCCACCTCGACAACGACGACGAGCTCTTCCGGCGCTACCGCGCGCCGCGCTCAACGCCGCACATCACCGTCGACTCGGAGGCCATCGCCATGCTGGCCGACCGCAGCGGCGACATCGCGGCGACGCTCACCGAGGTGCGCGGCAGCGCCGCCGTCGGTGTTCTGTGGGACGGCGAGCCGGGTCGCCTCACGCTCGCCCGCCGCGCCTCGCGGACGCTCTGCCTCGGCCACGGCGACGGGTTCGTCCTGTTCGCCTCGACGTCGGAGCCGCTCGAGCTCGCAGCGCGAGCGACGGGACGCCGCGTGCGCATCGAGGAGATCGCGGAAGGCCGCGCGATCGAGTTGCGCGAAGGCCGCGTCGAGTCGCGCAGCCGCTTCAAGGTCGACCGGCGCTACGTCGGCGTGCAGGTCGTGACCTACCCGCCGCTGGCCGAGAAGCCCGCGCTGCTGCGCCTCGCGCTGTCCGGCTTCTAGTCGTCTACCAGCCGGTGCCGGGCTGCACGCCCGAGTCCGGCGTGTTGAACGCCGCGCGCTCCGGGGCGACGCCGTTCATGCCGGCCCACTTCGCCTGGGCGCCGGTGAGCGCGTCCTCCTGGAAGCCCTGGCAGCTCAGCATGCGCTGCCAGGCGGTGTAGACGACGCGCTTGCCGAGCTTCGGGTACGGCGCCATCAGCGTCCGGCTGCGGTGCTTCAGCACGGCCGCGCGGAGAGCGGCGCGGTCGGCGGCCGAGACCTTGTTCCCGTACTGCACGAGGACGTTGCCGTGCTCGAGCGCGTGCAGGAGGATCCACTGCGGAACGGGCTCGTCGTAGATCATGAGCGGCGGCGGCGTCTGGTAGTGCTTGCCCGAGGTCGGCGGGTCGGACTGCGTGTACACGACCTTCGTCTTCGGGTCGGTCGTGTGTGCGCGCCCCATGCTCTTCTTGAAGTCGGTCTCGACGCAGGTGCCGTTCTTGATCAGCGTCTTCATGCCGGCCGTCTTGTCGCTGCCGAAGACGTTGGTGGCGAAGAGCACGACACCGATCGCCGCGACGGCCACCAGCGCGCCCGCGACTCCGAACACGCGCCGCCCGCCGAAGGAGCGAGTCCTCCCGCTGCTGGGCTTGTACCCGGGTGGCTTGCGGCGTCCCGCCGCAGCCTTGCGCTCCGCGTTCCGCCGCGTCGCTTCCTGCTTGCGCTTACTCACGGAAGCCCAGCATAGATCATGTTGCGAGCTCGACCGACCGCGCGAAGAAGGCCTCCACGTCGGCGATCTCGTGCACCCGGGGCACCGGCGCGAGCGCTGCGAGCAGCGGCTCGGCGTAGCGCGCCGTGTTGAGCCTGCCGTCGAGCACGGCGACCACGCCGTGGTCGTCGTGCGAGCGCAGCAGGCGGCCGAAGCCCTGGCGCAGCATCAGCGCCGCCTGCGGCAGCGCGTAGTCGTCGAACGCCGAGCCGCCGTCGCGCACGATCTGCTCGCAGCGTCCGGCGACGAGCGGGTCGCTCGGGACGGCGAACGGCAGGCGGTCGATGATCACGCATGAGCATGCCTCGCCGCGGATGTCGACGCCCTGCCAGAAGCTCTGGGTGGCCAGCAGCACGGAGTGGACGTCGGCGCGGAACGCCTCGAGCAGGCGCTCGCGCGGCGCCTCGCCCTGCACCAGCAGCGTGTAGGCGCCGAGCTCGGCGGCGACCAGGCCGCGCACCGACTCGAGCGCGCGCCAGCTCGTGAACAGGCACAGCGCGCGCCCGTCGCTCGCGCGCACGATGGCGGCGATGTGGTCGGCGATCGCCTGATCCCAGCCCGCGGAGCGCGGGTCGGGCGCGGTGCGCGGGACGTAGAGCCGCGCCTGGGTCTCGACGTCGAACGGAGAGGCGAGTACGAGCTCATCCGCGCCCGTGAGCCCCAGGCGCGCGCGCGTATGCGAGAGATCGCCCTCGATCGAGAGCGTGGCCGAGGTGAGAACGGCCGCGTGCAGCCGGCCCCAGAGGTACTCGCGCAGCAGCGGCGCGACCGACACGGGCGCCGAGCGCAACTCGGGCCCGGCGGCGCCGCGCTCGCTCCAGACGACGAGCTGGTCGTGGTCGGCGCCGAGGCAGGCGTCGAGTGCGACGCGCAGGCGCTCCGCGCGACGCGCGATGACGTCGCGCTCCTCCCCCATGCCGCCCAGCCGCGCGGTCAGGCTGCCGAGCGCGTGGCGCACGGCGGCCGCCTCGCGCGGCGCGAGATCGCGCAGCTCGGACTCGCGCAGCCGCGTGCGCCCGCGCGCGGCGGGGAGCCGGGCGAAGAGCGCGTGCGCCGCGCGCTCGAGCTCGTGCAGCATGCGCGCCGGCGAGGTGGCGTTGTCGAGCCGGCAGGCCCGCTCGCAATCGCGCCGCAGCTGCGTGACGTCGCGCAGCGAGAGCCGGGCGCCCAGCCACTCCGCGGCCGCGTCCTCCAGCTCATGGGCCTCGTCGAACACGACGGCGTCGTGCTCGGGCAGCACGCCGATCGCCCCGTCGGAGGCGATACGCAGGCCGAGATCGGCAAAGTAGAGCGCGTGGTTGACGATCACGACCTCGGCATCGAGCGCGCGGTCGCGCGCTTCCTCGGCGAAGCACGTCGCCGAGTACGTGCAGCGCGGGCCGAGGCAGCGCTCGGGCCCCACGGCGACCTCCGCCCATGCGCCGGCAGGCGGCACGTGGTCGAGCTCGGCGCGGTCGCCCCTGACCGTCGTGTCCAGCCACGGCCGCAGGCGCTCGAGCGCCTCCCCGTGCATCGGGTCGAAGAGGCGCATGCCGAGCTGCACGACCATGCGGCGGCAGGCGTAGTTCGAGCGGCCCTTGAGCAGCTCCGCGCGGATCGGCTTGCCGCGCGCCGCCGCAGCCAGCGGGAGATCGTCCCGCAAGAGCTGCGACTGCAGCGCGAGCGTCGCCGTGGACACGATCACGCGGCGACCCGAGAGCGCCGCGGGCACGAGATAGCCGAGGCTCTTGCCGGTGCCGGTCCCGGCCTCGCACACGAGCGTGCCGCCGCGCGTCAGGGCCCGCTCGACGCCCTGGGCCATGACGAGCTGCGCCGGCCGCTCACGATACGCAGGGTGTGCGCGCGCAAGCGGCCCGTCCGCCGCAAACAGCCGCTCGAGCACGACTTCAGTCTACGACCCGGGTCGGAGGCTACTCGGTGCGCGGGCGCGTCAGCACGACGAGCTTCCCCATCGCAGCGCCCGCCGCCATGCGCCGGTGGGCGTCCACGATCTCGTCCAGTGTGTAGATCGTGTCGATCACCGGATCGACCTGACCGCGCTCGACCTGGTCGACCACCGCCCGGAGCAGCGGCCCGCCGATGGTCGCGTCGGCCGCCTCGTCGGAGTGGTACGCCGTCAGCTTGCGCCCCGAAGGCACGTTCTCGATGGGCTGGAAGTCGTCGATCACCCACTCGCCTCCGAGCAGGCCGGAGTTGCACACCGTGCCCCTGCGGCGCACGACCTGGAGCGAGTCGAGCACCGCGCGCGCGCCGATCAGGTCGACGACGCCGTCGGCGCCGCCGGGCAGCTCCGCGCGCGCCCGCTCGGCGAAGCCCTCACCCTCGAGTATCACCGCGGAGGCGCCGCGCGCGACCAGCATCGGCACCCGTTCTTCCGTGCGCGTCGTCGCCACGGTCCGCAGGCCCGCGGCGCGCGCGAGCTCGAGACATGCCATGCCCACCGACGAGGTGGCTCCGCGCACGAGCAGCGTCTCTCCGCGTGAGAGTCCGAGCGTCTCGAGCGATCCGGCCGCCGTGATGAACGTCTCGGGCAGCGCACCGAGCGCGTCCCACGGAAGCGTTGTGTCGAGCGCGATCAGCTGACTCTCGGGGAGCAGCGCGTACTCGGCGTAGCCGCCGTCGAAGCTCCGCCCCATGCCGCCCATCACGGCCGCGACGGTGGTGCCGGGCGCGATCGCGGCGCCGTCGGCGACGGCCTCGACGACGCCGGTGCACTCGATCCCGAGGATGCGGGGGAACTCGACCGCCGGGCCGGACCAGCCGCGCAGCGTCATGTACTCCGAGCGGTTGAGACCGAACGCCTCCACGCGGACGAGCGCCCAGCCGGGCCGGGGCTCCGGCCGCGGCACGTCGCGGACGACGAGACCGTCGGGGCCGTCCGGCCGCTCGGCCACCGCTGCGCGCATGGTCGGCACGCGCCCAGTGTAGGCAGGGGACGTGGCGCGAACCACCTACGCTCCAGCGGTGCACGCTGCTGGCGAGGGTGGGGTCTGGACGCGGCGGCGCGTGGCGACGCTCGTGCTCGGCTATCTCGCCGGACTCGGCGCGATGATCCTCGTCAAGGGCGTGTTCCTGTCGGCGGATCGCTACTTCCTGATCCTGCTGGTGCCCGCGCTCGCGCTGCGCGTCGGGCGTGCGTACATCCGCGACTTTCTGCCGCTCATCGTCCTCGTGCTGATCTACGAGGAGGCGCGCGGCGTCGCACACCTGATTCACCCGAGCCCGTTCTACGAGCCGATGCTGCTGTTCGACCGCTGGCTCGGCTTCGGAGAGGTGCCGACGGTGCGGTTGCAGGACCTGCTCTGGCAGGGGCACCTGCAGTGGTACGACCATGCGCTCTCGCTGCTCGACCGGCTGCACTTCATCGTGCCCCCCACGCTGCTCCTCCTGATCTGGCTGGAGCGCCGCGAGGTCTACTACCGCTGCGCCGCGACGCTGATCGCCGTGTCGTTCGCCGGCGCGCTGACGTTCCTGGCGTTCCCGGCCGCTCCGCCCTGGCTGGCCTCGAAGCACGAGCTGATCCCGCACGTGGCGCGCATCGGCTACATCGAGGGCGGCAGCTCGCCGGTCGAGACGTCGAAGTCGTGGATCGAGTCGCAGATCCTCTCCAACCCGGTCGCCGCCGTGCCGTCGTTGCATGCCGCCTACGCGCTGCTCGTGCTGCTCTTCGCATACGCCTGGCGCGGACGGATCGCCGCGTGGATCGCGGCTCCGTACACGCTCGGGATGTGGTTCACGATCGTCTACCTGGCCGACCACTACGTCGTCGACATCGTCGTCGGCGCGGCCTACGCGCTGGCCGGCTGGTACCTCATCCCGAAGCTCTTCCGGCGCACGCCGCTGCGCCGCCTGATCGGGCCGTTCCCGTCGCCGCTCGCGCTCGGCGACGCCCGGAGCAGCGATGTTCTACGCTCGGGCCCATGAGTGACGATGTCCGTGAGCTGATCATCATCGGCGGCGCCTGCGCAGGCCTGACGGCCGCCGTGTACGCCTCGCGAGCGAATCTGCACCCGCTCTGTATCGAGGGTTTTGAGGCCGGCGGTCAATTGATGATCACGTCCGACGTCGAGAACTTCCCCGGATTCCCCGAGGGCGTCCTGGGCCCCGACCTGATGGTGCGCTTCCGCGAGCAGGCCGAGCGCTTCGGCACCGAGTTCATCACGGACGACGTCACCTCGGTCGACTTCAGCGAGCAGCCGTTCAAGGTCAACGTCGGCGCGCAGGAATACCGTGCGCGCGCGGTGATCGTGGCCACCGGCGCCTCCGCCCGCCAGCTCGGCCTCGACAGCGAGCAGGCGCTGCAGGCTCGCGGCGTGAGCTACTGCGCCACCTGCGACGCGGCCTTCTTCCCCGACAAGAAGGTGATCGTCGTGGGCGGTGGCGACTCGGCGCTCGAGGAGGCGACGTACCTGACGAAGTTCGCGAGCGACGTCGTGCTCGTGCACCGCAGGAACGAGCTGCGCGGCTCCAAGATCATGCAGGACTACGCCAAGGCCAAGCCCAATCTCTCCGTGCTGACGCCGTACGTCGTCGAGGAGGTCCTGGGCGCCGACGTCGGTCGCGTCACGGGCGCCCGGCTGCGCAACCCGAACACCGGCGAAGAGCACATCGAGGAGTCCGACGGCTTCTTCGTGGCGATCGGGCACACGCCCAACACCGAGCTCTTCCGCGGCATCCTCGAGATGGACGAGAACGGCTATCTCACCGTCGAGCCGGGCACGACGCGGACGAAGATCCCCGGCATCTTCGCCGCCGGCGACGTCGCCGATCACGTGTACCGCCAGGCGATCACGGCAGCCGGATCCGGGTGCATGGCCGCGCTCGACGCCGAGCGCTGGCTCACGCACGGCGACGCCACTTCGTAAGCGCCGGGTGAGGAGTAATGCGGCTCGATTAAGGCCGGTGCCCTCGCGCGCCGCGCGGCCCTAGTCTTTGTGCGATGGCGTACTTCATCTGCCCCAATTGCGGGCTCCGCTCAATGGACTCCGACGGCCGTGACGGCCTCACCCACCAGGCCGTGGGCTGCACGCGGTGCGGCTTCGGCTTCATGTTCGAGCTTCTCGACGACTTCTATCCCGGACCCGACGCGGGCATGCTCGCCTGCGACCGCGAGGCGCGCATCATCGCCGTCGGCAAGGGCGTGTTCGAGCTGACCGGCTTCCAGGAAGGCGAGCTGATCGGCAAGGATCTGCGCGAGGCGCTCGCGCTCCACAGCCCCGGCGGCGACAACCCCGTCGACATGGTGCTCGAATGGGGCGTCCGCCAGCTCGACCAGACGATCGAGCTGAAGCATCGCGCGGGCATGGTCAAGCTCATGCGCGCCGACATGTTCCCCGCCTACGACGACGACGGCGGCCTGCTCGTCTGCCTCGCCCCGCACGCGACCGCAGCGACGACGGCCGACTGAAACACCGCCTCCCGGGGCGCGCGCGACCGCGCGCACATGGGGCCAGGCCCCATGTGCGCGGGTGGCTTGGGGCACCCTGCGTGGGTGGGGGCGCGGCAGGTGCCATAGCCCCGTCGGGAGAGGTTCCTGGAGATTCCGGCGCTTCGCCCGGCAGTGCGCCGAACGGGTGATAGCGCCCGCCCGATTGCCGGTCAATCTTTGCAGGTGGACGCTCATACGCCCTCTCGTTTCGCATTCCTGCGCAGCGCCGCACTGATGCTCGTGTGCGTCGGCTGCTTCGCCGCACCGGCGGTCGCCCACGCCGACGACATCATCCAGCTGAACGGCGACGGGCCGGTCACGCTGCAGGGGAACTACAACTTCGGTCTGCTCTACCTCGACGGTGTCGTGCGCCTCGCGGCCAACACCTCGATCACCGCGAACGACGTCTTCATCGGGCCGGATGCAGCCCTGCAGACGTGCTGGGACATCGGCACGGCCGGCCAGAACTGCACGGCCGGCCGCTCGCTCTCGATCACCGCTTCGGGCGGCGTCGCGATCTCGCCTGCGATCGACCTGCGCGGGCTGGTCGGCACCAATCGCCCCGGCGGCTCGCTCTCCATCCGCGCGGCACGCGTCTCGCTCGGCGGCGGCGTCGAGACGGCGGGCACGGCCGCCAACTCGGGCAGCATCTCGATCGACTCCCCCGGGCTCGTCGTCACGCAGACGCTGCACGCTCCCGGCAACAACGTCATCGTGCATGGCGGCGCCGGCGTGCTGATCGGCGGCGACGCCTGGAGCGCGGGCAGCGACACCGCCACGGGTGCCGACCCCAACCGGCTGGCGAGCGGGGGCATCATCGATCTTGCCTCGTCGGGAGGCGACGTGAGCGTCCTCGGGACGGTCGCGAGCTGGGGCCACGACGTGCCCGGTGCGGGCGTGGTCGAAGGCGGCAACGGCGGCGCCGTCGCGATCAGCGGCGGTGACGTCCGCGTCTCGGGCGGCATCGACTCGAGCGCCGGCCGCGGCGTCGACCTCTCGGCGGGCCAGCCGGGCGGGATCGCCATCGCGGCGCGCGGCGGGATCGTCGTCTCGGGTCCGATCAGCGCCGCAGGCGACACTTCCACGAGCGGCAACGTCTCGCGCGGCGCGAACGTGACGCTGACCGCGGCCGGGGCGATCGCGACCGGGTCCATCACGACCTCCGGGGCCGGCGGCCCCTACGGCGGAGCGGCCGGTGGCGCCGTGACGATCACGGGCGCATCCGTCGCGCTCGGCACGATCGTGGCCGACGCGGGCGACGCGACATCGGATGCCATCGGCGGCAGCGGCAACCCGGGCGGCAACGTCACGATCAAGGCCACCGCCAACGTCACCATGGGCCCGGTCTCGAGCCACGGAGGCAGCGGGCGCACGACCGGAATCGGCGGACCGGGAGGCAGCGTCAGCGTCACCGGCGACCGCGTCACGACCGGCGCGATCATCACGCTCGCGGAGAACCTGGGCGGCACCGGCGGCGGCGTCACGCTGAGGTCGCAGAGCGCGCTACTCGTGGGCGGCGCCGTGGACACCGCGGGAGCGGCCGGCGGCAACGGCCAGCCCGGCGGCGGAGGCGGGGCCATCTCGATGCTCACCGGCGGACCGCTCACGCTCGGAGGACGCCTGCGTTCCGAGGGCGGGATCGGCAGCAACGGCGGCAGCGTCGGGGCTCCCGGCGGCTATGGCGCGCCGATCCAGCTCGTCGTCGGTTCCATCGCGTCCTCCGCCGGCGTCATCAGCGGCGGCGGCAACGGCGGTAATGCCAGCGTGCAGGGCGGCCTGCGCGGACGCGGCGGCAACGGCGGCGCGGTGCGCGTGTGGTCGCAACTGCCCTCGCTGATTCTCCTGCAGCTCGTCGACTCGGGCGGCGGCACGGGCGATCCGAACGGCGCCGACGGCCCGCAGGTCGAGGAGTCGGCTCCGACGAATCTCGCGCTCTCGAAGACGCGCGTGCTCTCGTGGGTCACGCACTCGCCGGACGCCGAGGGCTACCAGGTCCTGGTCAGCCTCGCCGGCGCCCCGGCCAAGGAGCTGCTGACGACGAAGGCCGCCTCCGTGCCGCTCCCGAAGGTCGCGGCCTGCGTCCAGGCCGACTACTCGGTCGTCGGCTACCAGAACGGCATCGGCTGGCACACCGCGCCGCTCGGCCCGATCAGCGCGGTCACGGCGCCGTCCGACACGCAGGCCTGTACCGACGCACCCCAGGTGACGCTGCTCGCGCAGAAGATCAAGAAGAAGCTGAAGCCGCTGAGCAAGAAGAAGTGGAAGGTGCCCGTGCGCTTCCTCGCCGACGGCATGGGCACGGCGCACGTGGCGCTCTCGCGAAAGAAGAAGATCCTGGCGTTCGTCGACAAGCCGCTCGCGGCGACGCGCCGTAACGTCAGTGTGACGCTCACGATCCCGAAGAAGCTGCGCAAGTCGGGGAAGTTCACCGTGACCGTGACGGGCAGCGCGCCGCTCGGAAAGGCGCGATCCAAGAGCACGCTCACCCTGGAGGTGAAGAAGTGAACCGCTCGACCCGTTCCGTCTGCCTGGCCCTCGGCGCGCTCGCGATCAGTGCGGCTCCCGCCGTCGCCTGCGTCAACGTCGGCGTCTACCAGGACAAGCCCGCCTCGACGCTCCCCGCACTCCAGAAGAAGGCTGGCAAGAACGTCAAGACCGTCTCGACCTACCTGACGGTCGGCCACGCGCTCGATCCCAAGCTGATCAAGCTCGCCCGCACGAACGGCGTGCGCCTGATCATCAGCTGGCTGCCCGACAAGGGCAGCGACAGCGTCAAGGCCCCCGGCTTCCGGCTCAGCGCCATCGCAGCCGGCAAGTTCGACAAGGACCTGAAAGCGCTCGCGCTCCAGATCAAGGCCCTGCCGCACGGCGCCATCGTGCGCCCGATGCCCGACCCCAACACGCCGTGGTACGCGTGGTCCGGCACTGTCAACGGCAATCGCCCCGGCGATTACGTGCCGGCCTGGAAGCACGTGCGCAAGGTGCTGACGAAGACCGCGGGCAAGAAGGTCAAGCTGCTCTGGAGCGTGTACGCGCGCAGCGTGCCCGACGACAAGAAGAACGCGCTCAAGGTGTACTTCCCGGGCGCGAAGCAGGTCGACCTCGTCGGCGCCGACGCTTACAACTTCGGCAACGCGCAGGGCCTCACGTGGACTGCCCCGGCCGACCTGTTCCTGCCGGCCTACGGCACCATCCAGAAGCTCGCGGCGAAGAAGCCGTTCTGGATCTCCGAGACGGGCTCCACCGCCCGCGGCGGCGACGAGGGCGCCTGGATCGGCGCACTCGGACAGCTTGGCAAGACCATGCCCAAGCTGGCCGGAGTGGTCTGGTACGACGTCCGCGACAGCACCGGCGACTTCCGCGTACCCCGCAAGGGCGCAGCCGGAGCGGCGTTCAAGGCGTTCGTCAAGAACGCGTGCAAGTAATGGCATCCGCAGCCATGACAGCCTCGTCCAGAGGGAGTAGCCGATGAGTGTGACCAAGAAGAAGCCACACAAGGCGCACAAGCCGGCCAAGGCGCGGACCGTTAAGCCGCGGCGGCACCGCCTCCACGTCCCGCCGGGCGGGTCGTTCGCCTTCAACCCGACGTCCATGTCCCAGGCGATGGTCGACCGGCTGTTCTGGCGCGCCGGCTTCGGCCCCAGCGCGGCCGACCGCGCCGCGTGGATCGGCAAGCCGCTCGACGATGCCGTCGACTCGCTGCTCAACACCCCCCAGGGCGCGCTCGTCGGGCCCGACCCGTCTCGCGACGGCAAGCCGCTCGACCCGAACGGCGACGACACCGATCTGGTGCTCGCCTGGGTCGACCGCATGGTGCGCACGAGCAACCCGCTGGTCGAGCGCCTGACGTTCTACTGGCACCGCCACTGGGCAAACTCGCGCGAGGCCGTCTCGCCGACCCAGCTGCTCACGACCCAGAACGCGCTGCTGCGCAAGTACGCCGACCTTGCCGCCAACCCGGATGCGTCGTTCCGCGAGATGACGCTCGAGGTTTCCAAGGATCCCTCGATGCTGCGCTACTTGAACGGCGAGTCGAACGTCAAGGGCGGCCCCAACGAGAATTACGGCCGCGAGCTGATGGAGCTCTTCACGCTCGGCGTGACGCACGCCATCACCGGCGCCAAGAACTACAGCGAGGCCGACGTCGCGCAGCTCGCGAAGGCGCTCACCGGCTGGTACATCGACGACAAGAACCCGGACAACGTGACGTCGCTGTTCGACTCCGGCCGCTGGTTCAACGGCCCGAAGTCGCTGTTCGGCAAGCTCGGCAACTACAACACCGACACCGCCGTCGACGTCGTCCTCGGGCAGGACGGCCACGCGCCGTACGTCGTCAAGAAGCTCTGGGGCGAGTTCATGCCCACCCCGCCCTCGACCGCGGTGCTCTCGCAGCTCGCGACCGAGTACACCGCGAGCGGGCGCAAGCTCAAGCCGCTCGTGCGCAGCATCCTCACGCAGCCGCAGCTCTTCGAGTCCATCGACGAGCCCAACATGATCAAGCCCCCGGTCGTGTTCGTGACCGGCGCCCTGCGTGCGCTCGGCCTCGGCGTGACTTCGGCCGGGCCTGCCACGTACCTCGACTCGATGGGTCAGCTCCCCTACTTCCCGCCCACCGTCGCGGGCTGGGAGGGCGGCCTCTCGTGGCTCAACACGAACACCGCGCTCGCGCGCTTCGGCTTCGTCGCGGACGTCATCGGCAACGCGCCGAACGGCTCGCCGGCGAAGGTCGTCGACGTCCCGAACGAGACGCCGGCCGCAGCATTCGACCGCGCGTACGGCGCCGTCGGCTCGCCCTGGATGAGCGCAGGCACGCGCGCCGCCATCCAGGACTACGCCAACCGCGCCTCCGCCAAGGCCAGCAAGGACCGCATCGGCCGCCAGGTCATGCTGCGCACGCTCATGCTCGCAGGCCCCGACGCACAGGTGATGTGAAATGACGATCCAGAGCGAGATCCAGGCGCTCAAGTGCGCCGACTGCGCCCGCTCCGACAGCGCCGTCTCCGACCTCAAACCCGACTCGATGCTGCCGATCCCGGCAGATGCGCTGACGGGCTGGAGCGAGGGACGACCGGGCTCGGATGGCATCACGCGCCGCAAGCTGCTGCGCAACGGCGTGCTCGGCTTCGCAGCGGTGTACGGGGCGACACAGCTCTCGTTCGAGGAGGTCTGGGAATCGGCCGTCGCGCAGGCCGCGGAGCCGATGCAGCGGAGCATCGTCGTCGTCTACCTGAACGGCGGCAACGACGGCCTCAACTGCTTCGTGCCGACGAGCGCACCGGAGTACGCCAAGTACCAGTCGCTGCGGCCGACCATCGCGCGCGTCCTCGGCGACGGCACGGGTGCGACCGTCGGCACGACGATCATGCCCAACACGGGCGGCAATCTCGCGTTCTCCAACAAGCTCGTGTCCGGGACCGGCGCCGACCGGAACCTCGACACCAAGGGCTTCGACACGCTCTACGGCGACGGCACGGGCGGTCCCGGATCCGATCTCGCGATCATCCCGGCGGCCGACTACAACCCGCCCAACCGCTCGCACTTCGAGAGCCGCGACTACTGGTTCGCCGGTGCGCTCGCGCAGCTCCAGACCGGCTGGCTGGGACGCTGGCTGGACAACTACGGATCCGCCACGAACCCGCTGCAGGCCGTCTCGCTCGACTCCAGCCTGTCCAAGCAGATCCGCTCGCTGAAGGCGCCCGTCTGCGCGCTCGAGGGGCTCCAGGGCGTGGGCTTCGGCGTCCCCGGCGTCACCGCCGACGTCAACCTCGAGGTCGGCAAGCTGGCCGCCGTGCCGTTCGCGGCAGGCAACGACGCGCTCGCCCGCTCGCGCGGCATGATGGGCCTCACGGTCGACGTGGCCGGCCGCCTCTCGACCCTCAACGGCGGCGCGCTGGGCGCGGGCTATCCGCCCAACAGCGGTCTCTCGCAGAAGCTGCAGCTCGCGGCGACGCTGCTCTCGGCGGGCCTCGGCACGCGCATCATCACGATCGACTGGGGCAGCTTCGATACGCACGGCGACCAGATCGCGGGGCAGGATCCGCAGCTCACCACGCTCTCGCGGGCGCTGGCCGCGTTCAAGGCCGACCTGGCCGCGCGCGGCGTCGAGCAGCAGGTCGTGACGATGGTGTTCTCCGAGTTCGGCCGGCGCCTCGAGGAGTCCGACTCCGCCGGCACCGACCACGGCTCGGGCGGCCCGATCATGCTCAGCGGCTCGGCCGTCAGGGGCGGTCTCGCCGGCGAGCACCCCGGCGTCAACGTCAACCAGGACGGCGACCTCGTCGTCAAGACCGACTTCCGCACCGTCTACCAGTCGCTGATCACGGAATGGCTGGGCGGCGACCCGAACGCCATCCTGCCCGGCGGCCCCTTCCCCGGCGTCGCCCGCTACGACGGCGGATCGACGCTCCTGAAGGCCGCATAGGCACGCGACTCGCAATGGCTCGCCGGCCGGCCCTGCTCTCACTCCTGCTGCTCGCCCTCGCAGCGGCACCGGGAGTGGCAGGCTCGGCCGGCGAGCTTTCCAGCACATTGGGATCCTAAGCTTAGAATTCCACGTGGACAAGTTGTCGCG
>JADMIO011618396.1_pt1 | contig 49518 bp, 34 predicted proteins | sample 8958161 | NCBI WGS metagenome assembly JADMIO01 (sample SAMN16585339, study PRJNA669376) | soil metagenome | isolation source: Crop rotation soil | place: USA: Cullars Rotation, Alabama | collected 2011
GCGACAACTTGTCCACGTGGAATTCTAAGCTTAGGATCCCAATGTGCTGGAAAGGCGATCGATACGGCCGTGGACAACATCAAGATTTCGAAGGGACTCGAACACGTCGCCCGCGTGATGGATCGCGCGACATTGATCCGATCGCATTTCCTGCCCGACCTGGGTCACATTCTGCATTCGCGGCATCAATACCACTGGCACACGGGCTACGTGCCGCCGCAGACGGTGGCCGCGCCGCATCTCGGGGCGTGGATGGCGCGAGTGCTAGGGCCGATCAACCCGGTGATGCCGCCGTTCATCAATATTGGTCAGCGGCTTGAAGGCAATGGCGAATCAGAAGAGTTGAAGGCGTTTACGACAGGCGGCTTTTTCGGATCGGAGTTTGGTCCATTTAATCTGCCGTATCCGGAAGACGCCTCGATGGCCGTGCGGCCGCCGAAGGGGATGGACGCGGGCCGGTTCGAGAACCGGTATCGGATGTTCAAGAAGCTTGTGGCCGAGAGCCCACAGAGCCGGTATGCGAGCGAGTATCAGCAGGAGTCGATGCTAAAGTCGCTCGAAGCGGCTCATCGGCTATTGAACTCAAAGGATAAGCAGGCGTTTGATCTCACGAACGAAAAGAAGAAGACTCTTGATCAATATGGCGACACACGATTCGGCCGTGGTTGCCTGCTCGCACGGCGACTGGTCGAATCGGGCGCGCGGTTCGTTGAGGTGACGACGGAGTACATTCCGTTCGTGCATTGGGATACGCACGAGAATGGTCATGCTACGTACGAGAGATTGAAGGGAGAGATCGATCGGCCGATTGCCCAGTTGATTCTTGATTTGGAAGATCGCGGACTCTTGGATCGCACGCTCGTGGTGCTCGCCAGTGAGTTCAGCCGCGACATGATGATCGAGGGCGTGCCGGGCAGCGAGGCCAAGGATCAATCGCGGGCGCGAACTGATTTCTTGAAGGAGCCGATTCACTACGGGCTGCATCGCCACTTTACCGGTTCAGCGTCGGTGGTGATGTGGGGCGGCGGTACGAAGCGCGGATTCCTGTACGGCGAAACGGCAGTGGAGCGGCCGTGCCTGGTGACAAAGAACCCGGTAAGTTTGTCGGACATGCACGCGACGATCATGCACCTGATGGGGATCAGCCCGAAAACGGCTTTCGACGTCGAGCGCCGGCCGTTTTATGTGACGCAGGACGGCAAAGGGAAGCCGGTGATGGATGTAATCGCGTAGGGCACAGTGTGCCAATTTTTTCCGCGAAAATGGGGCGGAAAGACGCGTATATATAATGGGTACTAATGATTCCCAGGCGAAAAGTTTTTGTGTTGTCAGCGGTGGCCGCGGCGATCTTTGCTGCGAGCAGTCCTAGCCGCGCGGTTGATTCGACGCAGCCGCTTAATTTCTCTCGCGATGTTCGGCCCGTTCTGGCGAACAATTGCTTCCAGTGCCACGGCCCCGATGCGAAGGAGCGTAAGGCCGATCTGCGGCTCGATGTTTGGGATAGCAAGGGTGATCTACACGGCGCGCAGGCGGTTATTGATAGCAAGAATCTGGCCGAGAGTGAGCTGCTGAAACGGATCACAAGCGACGACGCCGACGAACACATGCCGCCGGCCGATTCGGGAAAGATGCTGCGGCCGGAGCAGGTCAAGATTCTCAAGCAGTGGGTGAAGGAGGGCGGCAGGTACGAGCAGCATTGGGCGTTCGTCGCGCCGAAGCGGCCGGAGGCGCCGGTGGTAAAGAATAAAGCTTGGGTTCGCAATCCGATCGATGCGTTTGTGCTCGCGCGGTTGGAGCGTGAAGGTCTCGCACCATCGCCCGAGGCGAACTCGAATACGATGCTGCGGCGGTTGTCGCTTGATTTGACTGGGTTGCCGCCGTCACTCGGCGAAGTGGCTGCGGCCGAAAAAGATGGCGGCGAGGAAGCATATCAGCACGAGGTCGAACGATTGCTTGCGTCGCCCCACTATGGTGAACGGTGGGGGCGAATCTGGCTGGATGCGGCTCGCTATGCCGACTCCGATGGTTTCGAAAAGGACAAGCCACGGTTTGTTTGGATGTATCGCGATTGGGTGATCAACGCGCTCAATCAGGATTTGCCCTACAACGAGTTCATCATCGACCAGATCGCCGGCGACTTATTACCGCATCCGACGCAGGACCAGATGGTGGCGACCGGGTTTCTGCGAAACTCGATGATTAACGAAGAGGGCGGCATCGATCCGGAGCAGTTCCGGATGGAGGCCATGTACGATCGGATGGACGCGATTGGCAAAGGAATTCTCGGGCTCACGATTCAGTGCGCCCAGTGCCACACGCACAAGTACGATCCACTGACGCAGACCGAGTACTATCGGATGTTTGCGTTTTTGAACAACTGCCACGAGGCGCAGATTGCTGTCTACACAAAGCAGCAGCAGGATGAATGGAATGTCACCGAAGGCTTAATCAAGAAGATCGAAGATCGTCTACAGCAAGCACATTCCGATTGGCGAGAACGCAGGGCCACTTGGGAGGAAAGAATCCGGCAAGAGAAGCTGCCCGAGTGGACCGTTGTGAAGACGGAGCATATGGACGAGGGCGGCCAGAAATACTACGAGCTCGAGGATGGTTCGACGCTCGCAGCCGGCTACGCCCCGACCATGCACACGACGGCTTTCCGCGCCAACGTGAAGCCAGGGAAAATCTCCGCCATTCGCCTCGAGCTCCTGAACGACCAAGACTTACCACGCGGCGGGCCTGGGCGATCGATCTATGGCACGTGTGCGCTTACCGAGTTCCAGGTCGAAGCAGCGCCGCTCGATCACCCGGATCAGCGAACCCAACTCAAATTCAGCAATGCAACGGCCGACGTGAACCCGCCAGAGCGCGAGCTGGAAAAGATTTTCGATAACCGCAGCGGGCAGCGGCGGGTGACGGGGCCGATTGCGTTCGCCAACGACGGCAACAATACGACCGCCTGGGGAATCGACATCGGTCCGGGCCGCAGCAATGTGCCACACAACGCGGTATTCACGCTCGACAAGCCGCTCGAAATGCCGGCCGGCGTGCGGCTGACATTCAAGCTCGTGCAGAACCACGGTGGCTGGAACAGCGACGATAACCAGAACAACAATCTGGGTCGGTTCCGTTTTTCAATGACGCCGGACGCGAACGCGGTTGCCGATCCGATCCCGGCGGAGGTGCGCGCGATTGTGACGTTGCCGGCCGGCCAGCGTACCGCGGAACAAACAGCGAAGCTGTTCAGCTATTGGCGGACGACGGTTCCCGAATGGAGTGAAGAGAATCGGCGGATCGAGGCGTTGTGGCAGAGCCATCCACAGGGAGCAACGCAGCTGGCGCTGGAAGAGCGCGAATCGTGGCGCTCGACGCATCGGCTTGAGCGTGGAAACTTCCTCGCGCCTGCGGAAGAGGTTTCGCCGGGCGTCCCTGCGTTTTTGCATCCGCTAGAGCGGGTTGTGCGCGGGTCTCCAGACCCCGCACTTGCACCGACCGAAGGTCTCCGCCAGGCGGCGACCGTGAGACCTTCGGTCGAAGCCGTGGCAAGGTCAGGAGACCATGCCACAACGGAGCCGAAGGCGACTCGGCTCGACTTTGCCCGATGGCTGGCCGACCGGCGATCGCCGACGACGGCGCGTTCGATTGTGAATCGAATCTGGCAGGCGTACTTCGGAATTGGCCTGGTGGCGACGGCCGAGGACTTGGGCTCGCAAGGCGATCCGCCAAGTCATCCGGAACTTCTGGATTGGCTCGCGGTGGAACTGATGGATCACAATTGGAGTCTGAAGCACATCCAGCGGTTGATCGTAAGCTCAGCGACGTACCGGCAATCGAGCCATGTGTCGCCGCAACTCATCGAGCGCGATCCGGCGAATCGATTGCTGGCGCGCGGTCCGCGGTACCGTGCGGATGCGGAGACTGTTCGCGATGTCGCGCTCTCGGCCAGCGGACTATTGAATCCGATGGTTGGTGGGCCGAGCGTGTTTCCGCCGGCGCCGGAGTTCTTGTTCCAGCCGCCGGCCAGCTATGGGCCGAAGACCTGGAATGTTGATACCGGACCCGACCGCTATCGGCGTGCTCTTTATACATTCCGTTTTCGTTCTGTGCCGTACCCGATGCTGCAGACTTTCGACGCGCCTATTGGCGAGATAGCATGTGCTCGCCGCTCGCGATCGAATACACCGCTGCAGGCGCTGACGACGCTGAACGAGCCATTGTTTATGGAATGCGCTCGCGCGCTGGCGATGAAGTTGCTGACCGATGGCGGGGCTACGGATTCGCAACGACTCGCGTATGCCGTGCGGCGATGTTTGTCGCGTGACCCGAAGCAGGATGAACAAAAAGTGCTATCCGATTTTCTTGCTCATCAAAAAGAGCATTTCAATCGCGACGGCAAAAATCCCTGGCCGCTGCTGGTTGGCGCGGAGAAGGAGAAACAGAAGGTGTTGGCCGCGCTTCCGGCCGGAACGAAGCCCGGCGACTTGGCGGCGTGGACGGCGGTTGCGCGAGTGATATTGAATTTGGATGAGACGATAACGAAGGAGTGAGCTATCGGCTATTGGCTTTCGGCTGTCGGCCAGATGGGCGGATGGCTTGGAGCCGATAGCCGATAGCCGAGAGCCGAGAGCCTAACATGAGCTGCCAGGATCATCTTTATCGCAACATCCCACCGCGATCGCTCGCCCGGCGCTGGTTCCTTAAGGAATGCGGCGTGGGGTTGGGCTCGATTGCGCTTGGTCAGTTGGCAGCAGCTGGTATCGCTCAGGCGGCTGCGGATCCGTTGGCGATCAAGCGGCCGCCGATGCGGCCGCGGGCGAAGAACGTCATCTTCTTATTTATGGCGGGTGCGCCGAGCCACCTGGAGCTTTTCGATAACAAACCCCAGCTAGCGAAGTTCGACGGCACGCTGCCACCGCCGGAACTGCTTAAAGGTTATCGGGCCGCGTTTATTAATCCGAATTCGAAGCTGCTGGGGCCGAAATTCAAGTTCGCCAAGCATGGGCAGAGCGGGGCGGAGCTGTCGGAGTTGCTGCCCCATTTGGCGGAGGTAGCGGATGATATTGCGATCGTGAAGTCGATGGTCACGGATGCCTTCAATCACGCGCCGGGCCAGATCCTGATGAGCACTGGCTCGCAGCAGTTTGGTAAGCCGAGTCTCGGGGCTTGGACGTTGTATGGGCTCGGCAGCGAAACACAGAATTTGCCCGGGTTCGTGGTGTTCAGCACGGGCAAGAAGGGGCCGAGCGGCGGAAACTCGAATTGGGGAAGCGGGTATTTGCCGACCGTGTATCAGGGCGTGACGTTCCGCACCAGTGGCGACCCGGTGTTGTACTTGTCGAACCCGAACGGAGTCGATGACAAGCTGCAGCGCGATTCGCTCGATGCTGTGAACGCACTCAATCGCGAGCATCTGAATGAGGTCGGCGATCCTGAGATTGCGACGCGGATCAATTCCTTTGAAATGGCCTATCGGATGCAGGCCGAGGCGCCGGACGCGATCGATATCTCGAAGGAGCCGGAACACGTACTCAAGATGTACGGCGCCGAGCCGGGAAAGCCGTCGTTTGCGGCGACTTGTCTGTTGGCGCGGCGGCTGGTGGAGCGCGGCGTGCGGTTTGTCGAGATATTCCACGAAGCCTGGGACCAGCACGGCAACTTGGTGCACGACATTCGAGATAACTGCCAACACACCGACCAGGCCTGCGCTGCGTTGGTGAAAGACCTGAAGCAGCGCGGACTCTTGGACGATACGCTCGTCATCTGGGGCGGCGAGTTTGGGCGCACGCCGATGGTGCAGGGTGGCGGCAACGATGGCCGCGACCATCACCCGAATGCGTTTACGATGTGGCTCGCCGGCGGCGGAGTGAAGCCGGGCGTTACGCTTGGCGAAAGCGACGATTTCGGCTTCAATGTGACGAAGGATCGCGTACACGTTCACGATTTGCACGCCACGATCCTCCATCTCTTGGGATTCGACCCGCTTCGGTTCTCGTACAAATTCCAGGGGCTCGACCAGCGGTTGATTGGTGTGGAACCGGCGAAGGTTGTAAAAGAATTGCTGGCGTAGGAACTATTATGCCACTCACAACCGATATACTGACGCGGCAATTGGAACTAGCCGACGCTTTGTTGGCGGGGAGGAATCGGATGCTCGATCCGCAAGACTTGCCGGGACGATATGGGCGTGTGGTGCGGGCGTTGGATCAGGTTGTGATCGCATGCGACTGCGAAGCTGTGGTGGGCGGTGGTTGGGCCGTTTGGCGGCATGGCTACGTGGGGCGGGTGACCCAGGACGTTGATATCGCTCTTCCCAAGTTAAGCGTCGACCAATTTCTGCGGGCGGCATCGGTCAGCGGATTCGAGATAGTGAAGCAGCCGGAGGGAAGTTGGCCAAAGTTGATGCACCGGGAGACTGGGATCGAGGTGGATATTCTACCGGAAGGTGGTCGACCAGGTACTTCGTCGCGGCCAGCGCCGACCACAATTCCGCATCCCGGTCAAATGGGCGGGACACGCGGAACGCTCAAGTACATTTCGCTGCCGTCGCTCGTTGAATTAAAGCTCGCTGCGGGCCGGCTGCGCGACGAGGCCGATGTCATCGAGCTGGCGCGCGAGAATCGCGACCATCTGGAGCAGGTCCGTCAGCATCTCGCCGCGGTGCATTCGCAATATGTGGCACGGTTCGAAGAGTTGCTACAGCAGCTCGATGATACAGGGCGGGGCTGATCATCGGCGCGGATCACTGCTTGGTCCACGAGCTCATCACGCGTTGAATCACGTCGTATTTCTCGCGTTCCTTGGGATTGTCTTTGTTCTGGTGCCTGTAGATATGCACGCCATCCGCCACTGGTTGAGCGAGCTTCATCACCTGCCCGACATAGTCGGGCGTCGATGCGCCTAGCTTGCTGTGGCGCGTTGCATAGATGTCGACGATGACGGGGAAATCGTGGCCAAACCGCTCCTTGAGCGTTTTTACTTCAGGCGCGACCAGCGTTGCATCGGCGAAACCGGCTTTTGTGGATTCACTGCGATAGGGGAATAGGATGCCGTCGAAGAATTCTCGGTAGCGCTTTGCGAACGCGGGCGTGGCTTGCTTGTAATACACGCAGGGTGCAAAGGCAAAATTGGGATTCCTCTCGCGCTGGGCCGCGGTGATCTTTTGCATTCGTTCCGGCGTGAAATCCTTGAGGTTGTAGCCAAAGTCGTCGACACTCCACGCCACTAATGCGGGCTCGCGGGCCGATAAGGCAGCCAGCTCGGCGGCCCACTTTTCGTAGTCCAAGCGAAACGGTTCGGAAAAATACTTCGTCTTGGGAGCTGATTCGGAGGGCGGCAACAAGGTCACCCAAACGCGGACGCCCTGTTTGCGGGCCAGCGGCAGAAAGGTGCGGAGGTCATTCCAATCTGTCGCGGCGCCCGCGATCAGCCAGTTGTAGGTGTTGGCATGCAACTCAGCGAGGTCGGCGAGAAGCCGCCGCGAATCGATATGGCCGTCAGGCGTGCGTAGGTTCGCCCCATAGGTGCCGTACGAGTGCAGCAGCGCCTGGCGTCGGTTGATCACCAAATCGGCGACAGGAGCGGGGACGGCCTGCGTCGTGCTCAGAACAAGAACCGTGCAAATCAACGATCGTAGGAAATGTGGCAAGGGATGCTCCGAGTGTTCAGATGTGAGTTTGGCGGGTTGTCGCGAAAGATCGCGTCGGATTTCGGTCGCGGCAGTGGCGGGAAGCGGAACCGCGACGCGCAGTGGTGGGTTTAATACCGAGGCGGTGCGAGAGAATGTCAGCGTGATTGTTCACTCGCTGGCGCCGTGTCAGAATCAACGTATCAGATACACCGACTATCATATTCGGATCGACGATCGTATCAACTAGCTGAGTGCTGAAACTGCCGGTCGTTTGCCATCGCAGCAACAATGGATCCTACATGCCACGAATTACCGCGACGTTCCTTATTTTACTTCTGACCGGCGGAGCCTTCGCAGCCGAGCGGCCGAATATTTTGTGGATTACGTGTGAGGATATCAGTCCGAATCTTGGTTGCTATGGTGACCATTATTCGGTGACGCCGAATCTCGACGGGCTGGCCGCGAAGGGGATGCGGTATTTCAACGCGATCTCGAACGCGCCGGTGTGCGCGGCTGCGCGGACGACGATCATCACGGGGATTTATCCGCCATCGACCGGGGCGGAACACATGCGGTCGTTTGTCGACTTGCCGGCAACGTTTCGCTTGTACCCCGAATATCTGCGCGATGCCGGGTACTACACGACGAACAACAGCAAAGAGGATTACAACGTTCCGAAGCTACGAAAAGTGTGGGACGAGTCGAGCCAGAGGGCACATTGGAAGAACCGGAGGAAGGGGCAACCGTTCTTCGCGGTGTTCAACGACGTGATTTCTCACGAGTCGCAGATCCGCAACGAAATCGATGATGCAGACCGCACGCATGATCCGGCGAAAGTAAAGTTGCCGCCGTATCATCCGGACACGTCCGAGGTGCGTAAAGACTGGGCGCAGTATTACGACCGGATCACGATGATGGACAAAAGAGCCGGCAAGCTTTTGAAAGAACTCGAGAAAGCCGGTTTGGCGGACGATACGATCGTGTTCTTTTATAGCGATCACGGGTCGGGCATGCCGCGGAGCAAGCGGTCGGCGTGCAACTCCGGGTTGAATGTGCCGTTCATCGTGTACTTCCCGCCGAAGTGGCGGCACTTGGCGCCGAAAGACTATCGCGAGGGTGGCACATCGGACCGGCTGATCGGCTTTGTTGATCTGGCTCCGACGGTGCTCAGCCTGGCAGGAATCAAAGCGCCGGAGACGATGCAGGGCGCTGCGTTCTGCGGAAAGTATGAGACGCCCGAGCCGGAGTTCAGCTTTGGATTTCGCGGGCGGATGGACGAGCGGATCGATCTCGTTCGTAGTGTGCGCGACAAGCAATACATGTATGTCCGCAACTACATGCCGCATCGAGTGGCGGGTCAGCACAATGCTTACATGTTCCAGACGCCGACCACGCAAGTTTGGTATCGGCTGTTCAAAGAAGGAAAGCTGAATAAGGCGCAAGCTGCGTTCTGGGAACCAAAGCAGGTCGAAGAGCTGTACGATTTGAAGGCCGATCCCTACGAGATCAAGAACATAGCAGGCGAGCCAGCTCAGCAAGCTCGAGTAGCACGAATGCGCGAAGCGCAGGAGAAGTGGGAGGCGAGGATCAAGGATGTCGGGCTCCTGTCCGAATGGGAAATGCACGCGCGGGCGAAGGGCTCGTCGCCCTATGAAGTCGGCCACGATCCGCAGAAGTACGATTTCGATGAAATCTTCGCGGCCGCGAATACCGCGAGCTCGATGCGGCCCGCGGATTTGCCGGCGATCGTGGCTTTTATGGACAGCAGCGATCCCGCCGTTCGTTATTGGGGTGCGACGGGATTGTTGTGTCATGGGAAAGATGGCGTTGCCGTTGGGCATGAGCAGCTGGTGAAAGCGGTCAAGGATGAGTCACCAATCGTACGCGTGGTGGCCGCCGAAGCGCTGGGCCGATTCGGGAGCAGCGAAGACACGGCGGCTGCGCTAAATATGCTCTTGAAATACTGCCAACCGACGGAGGATGCCTACCTGACGACCGCGGCCTGGAATGCGCTCGACTATCTCGACGAGCGCGCCCAGTCGGCCAAAGAGGCGATTCGGGCGATTTCGCCTGAACCGGTATCGCCGCCGCAGCGTTACGGCGGCTACGGTCGAACACTGAAGAATCAAACACTGCGGGATCTTAAGTAGCAGTTGCTTTTCAATTCACGGTGCGTCTCGTATGCTAGCCTGGGAAGCAGTGCGCAGCATAATACCACAGCGCTAAGTAAAACCACGAAGGCACAAAGGGCACGAAGAAGAATTAAGGAAGGAATTTGAACCACTAATCTTCACTAATCAACACTAACTAGATTCGAATGTGCCTAAGTCGTTTCCGGATTAGCCAAGATTAGTGGTTCCCATCTTCGCCTTCGCTTTTCTTTGTGCCCTTTGTGGTTTATCAACATCGCGATGTAGTAACAAATCAACCACGTGTGAAGTCGTTCTATGCATAAGCAAGTCGGAATCGCAGTCATTGGCACTCTTTTACTCGGATGTAGTTTTTGCGTTATGAGCTACGCGAAGCAGTCGGGCGATCAAGATTCGAAAATCAAAACGCTGATCGACCGGGGCGATTTCACCGAGGCCGAAAAGCTGCTCAAGGCGCAAATCGCGGATACGTCGCAACCGGTGACGACCGAGCCGGCGATCCAGCTCGAGATTTTGCGCCGCACCCGATCGGACTACGCGCTCACCGGTAAAGACGTATTGGAAGAGGTCAAGAAGAGCATTCCAGATGCCACGCTTGATGACGTCGAGCGCTGGCGCAAAGAGGGCGACTTGCAGTTTCGGATCATCGACGGCGAGCCGCGATACTTTCGCCGTACGGTGGGGAATCTGTTCCGTTTCAATGCGGACGCCAAGCACCGGCAAAAGCATGCGACGACAGAAAAGAAGTTCAACACGAAGGCATTTGTAGAGAAGCTTGTGAAGCTGAGCGAAAAGTCTGACTCGGCGGAAGTGTTTCCGGTGAAGCATGAGATTCATTATACGCTGACGGTTCACCCGGACCATCCGCGTGTTAAGCCGGGGGCGGTCGTGCGAGCCTGGTTGCCGTTTCCACAGGAGTATCGGCAGCAGAAAGACATAAAGCTTGTTCACAGCGATCCGCCAGCGACTAAGATTTCGAGCGCCGATTCGCCGCAACGGACCGTGTTTTTCGAACAGACGATTAAAGACGCGTCGAAGGCGCCGCGTTTCGATATCGCGATCGAGTTTCTTTCGAGTGCGTTTTGCCCGAAGCTCGATCCGGCCAAGGTGCAGCCCTACAATGTGAATAGCGCGGTCTACCGCGAGTACACTGCGGAGCGCCGGCCGCATATTCAGTTCACACCAGAAATAAAGAAGCTCTCGAAGGAAATCGTCGGCGATGAGACCAATCCGCTCGAAAAGGCGCGGCGTATTTTCCGTTGGATATCGAAAAATGTGTCGTGGTGCGCCGAGCAGGAGTACAGCATCATTCCCAGCCTGTCGGTGAAAGGCCTGACGGCCCGCCGCGGTGACTGCGGCGTGCAGGGGACGAGCTTCATCACGCTGGCCCGGGCGGCCGGTGTTCCGGCCCGGTGGCAGTCGGGCTGGCAACTGAAGCCGGGCCAGTTGAACATGCACGATTGGGCCGAGATGTATATCGAGCCGTGGGGCTGGCTACCGGTCGATGCATCATGGGGCATGATGAAAAGCGATGACCCGGCTGTCCGCGATTTTTTCTGCGGCCACATCGACCCGTATCGATTCATCGTGAATCTCGACTATGGCCGAAAGCTCGACCCGCCGAAGCACAGCTTCCGTAGCGAGCCGGTCGATTTTCAGCGCGGCGAAATCGAGATTGATGGGCACAATCTCTACTTCGACGAGTGGGAATACAAATTCGACGCCAAGACCACGCCGCTGGCGGATAAATAGTTTGCTGTCGAGCGCTAAGCCGCTTTTTCGGCCGCTTGCCGGCGCTGCGCGCGTTTTGCCTTCTGACCTTTATTCTGCTTCTTCGCCTGCTTGTCGACCGGATGACCTGGAAGTGCCTTGTGGTCGTCGAGCACCGACTGCAGCGCCGTGCGGGCCGCGACCGCGTGGGAATCCTTGGTGTCCCTGGCGACTGGAATTTCCTTAAAGGGCGCGTCGGACAGGTCGAACAGATCGCCGCCGGCAGTTAGCTTAAACTTCGCATCGCGTACGTACGACTTGCCGTTGAGTTCCACGTACACCCAATCGCGCGGCGATCCCTTCTTGCCTTCGATCTGCGGGGCGAAGCTGTGGCCATCGACTTTCACGCCTTCCGGTAACTTGGCGCCGGCCAACTCGGCGACCGTCGGGAAGAAGTCGCTGAAGTCGGTCAAATCGTTGTTGGTTTTGCCGGCGGGTGTGTGCCCTGGCCAGCTGACACATAGCGGGACGCGGCTGCCGCCTTCGAGCATGGTCGCCTTCTGGCCACTGATGCTCTTGCCGTCGACGGTAGCTTTTTCGACGCCGAAGCGTGCCGTGCCGTTGTCGCCGGTGAACATCACCACTGTGTTATCGCGCAGGTGTTGCCGGTCGAGTTCTTTCATCAACTTTCCGACGAGCATGTCCATGTATTCAATATTGTCGGTGTACAGCTGGTCCTTGTCCTCACCCTTCGAGCTCGTAGGTGTACGCACGATTGGGCCGTGCATGTGCGACATCGGATAGTAGAGAAAGAACGGCTTGTCCTTGTGTCGATCGATAAAATCGACGGCGAACTTGTGCATAATATCGGGCAGGTATTTTCCTTCCGGCAGATCAACCTTCTTGCCATTCACGGTGTAGAAGGCGGTTTGATCGCGCCAGTAGCGCCCGCTGCCGGGGAAGACGAGATATTCGTCGAAACCCCATTCGCCAGGGCCGAGTTGAATCTGTCCCCACTTGCCAACGCTCCCGGTTACATAACCGGCTTTTTTCAGCACCGTCGGGATCATTACTTCGCTTTTCGGATTAACGGCCGTGTGGCTCTGATTGCTATTCAGGCCGGTTCGGAACGGATACCGGCCGGTGAGCAATTCGCAGCGCGACGGGCCGCACAGCGGAGTTGCGTAGGAGTAGGTGAATTTCGTGCCGCTATTGGCCAGCGCGTCGATATTTGGCGTTTTGAACGGGCCGCCGGTGTAGTGGATGTCGCCCAGGCCGACGTCGTCGGACAGGATGAGAATGATGTTTGGCTTTCGCTCAGCGGCGTACGATGTGGCAGCCTCCATGACTGCAGTTACAGCCGCGACGGCGGCCAAGACGTGGATCGCAATTCGATGCATGGAAGCTCCCCTGTAAGACGATGGTTCGAGATCAATCGTACGTAATAATAACTCAACCGAGACGCTTTCGCTCCAGATTAAACCCAATTTCGCCGGCCGAGTTCCGGGGATATTTGATGCTATTTTTCTGCTTTTCCGGGCGTGGAAGGCGCCGTCGACTCGGGCCGACGGCCGGTGATTTTCTTCGACCAATTGGTTAGAATGAAGGGCCACGCACAGGGTCCTACCAAACCGGTTCTGGCCTCTTCCTGAGGCAGGAATTCGTTGTCGATCGGGAGACGTTTCCCATGTTGGACATTCTTGGCCAAGGGTGCGCAACCACCTGCAACGGAACCACGCGGCGCGACTTTCTCAAGGTCGGCGCGCTGGGCGCCATTGGCTTTTCGCTGGCCGATTTCTTTGCGGCCAAGGCGGCGGGTCGCGTGATCGGTCGCGACGAACGCTCGGCGATCATGATTTTCAACCTGGGTGCGCCCAGCCAGCTCGATACGTTTGATATGAAGCCGGATGCGCCGGCCGAGATTCGCGGGCCGTTTAAGCCGATTTCGACGAAGTCTCCCGAGATTCAGATTTCGGAAATCTTTCCGCTGCACGCGAAGGTGGCCGATAAGTTTTCGCTTGTGCGTTCGTGTCACCACGGCGGTGCGGCGGTGCACGACGCCGGTTGGCAGGTGATGCAGACGGGCCGCGTGTTTACGGGCGGAGTGAATACGCCGCATGCGGGCTCGGTTGTGAGCTATCTGATGGGGCGGAAGTCCGACTTGCCGTCGTTCGTCGTGTTGCCGCAAACGATGGGTCGCGGCGGTGGCAATTTGCCAAATGGTCAGGCGGGCGGATTTTTGGGCAAGGCACAAGATCCGTTTTCGTTGATGGCTGATCCATCGCAGCCGAATTTCAAGGTGCCCGATTTGTTGCCGCCGGTCGAATTCGACACAGCACGGTTGGCACGGCGGCAGAAGCTGCGGCAGGTGGTTGATTCGGCGGTGAAGGATTTCGAAGGCAGCGAAAATGCCAAGCTGATGGATGAGAATTTCCACGCGGCGTTTCGGCTCATGTCGAGCCGGGAGGCTCGCGAGGCGTTTGACCTCTCAAAAGAATCGCCCGCGACGCGCCAGCGTTACGGCATGAACCGCTTCGGCCAGTGCTGTTTGTTGGCTCGCCGGCTTGTCGAGGCGGGTGTGCGGTTCGTCACGATCAATACGTTTCTGACGGTGTTCGACGAGATCACCTGGGACATTCACGGTACCAAACCGTTCACATCGATCGAGGGCATGAAGAACATTGTCGCGCCAATGTACGATAGAGCGTACAGCGCGCTCATCGAAGACCTTGATCAGCGCGGGATGCTCGACGCCACGCTGGTTTGCAACCTGGCCGAGTTTGGCCGTACGCCGCGGGTGAATCCGGCTGGTGGACGCGACCACTGGCCGCAATGTTTTACGTGTTACTTCGCGGGCGGCGGAGTGAAGGGTGGGCGCGTGGTAGGAGCCAGCGATCCGATTGGTGCGGTCCCGGCGGAGCGACCGGTGGAACCCGCTGACGTTGTGGCCACGATTTTTCACAGTCTGGGATTGAATCTGGATCGAACTTTACCTGGTCCCTCGGGGCGACCGTTCCCGCTGGTGGATACGGGGCACCGAGAGATTTATGAATTGTTTTCGTAGGTACAAGGAACAAATTGTCTCACGCAGAGGCGCAGAGGACGCAGAGGAAGGGTGAAGAACAATAATCATGGCTAATGATTTCAGAAATGATTAGCGCAGGTAGTGTTCCGTATTTTTGTCTTGGCTCCGCGCCTCTGCGTGAGAATTGAATTGTCTCATTTCGAATTGAGTTTAATGGACCGTCGAGCTTTGCTTCATTGTTTGCGATTGAGCGCCGGCATCGGCGTGATGCTCATTTGCACTTCCCTGCAAGCTGCAAATGATTCGTACGCATTGATTCCGGCCGAGACGAGTTTGGTGGGGTCGCATGCGCGACAACAACTGCTCGTCGAGAGTGTTGTGAAGCAGCAACTGACCGGGGACAAAACTGCGAAAGCGACATTCATTTCCAGCGAACCTGCGATTGCGACCGTCGATGAGAGCGGCGTCGTGCGTCCGGTGAAAAACGGCAAGGCAACGATCACGGCGACTGTCGACGGAAGAACTTCAGCTGCGGCGATTCGTGTGATCGGCATGGAAAGCGAAGCGCCGCGCAGTTTTCGCGATGATGTGCAGCCAGTGCTCGCGAAGATGGGTTGCAGCATGGGTGCTTGCCATGGCGCGCTAGCTGGTAAGGGAGGATTCAAGCTGTCGCTGCGCGGTTACGACGCGATGGCTGATTTCGAGACGATCACACGCGGCGCTCGCGGCCGGCGGATCGAGCCGACCGATCCTGGTAGCAGCCTGTTGCTGCTCAAGCCGACGATGACGGTCCCGCATAAAGGTGGTTTACGGTTTGCGGTGGACTCGCCGGCTTATGAGATTCTTTCGCAGTGGATTGCCGAAGGCGCCAAATCGCCGCGCGACGATGATCCACTGGTGGTTGTTCTCGAGGTTTTTCCCAGCGAAGTCACGCTGCGGCCGGGTGACCTGCAGCGCGTTGTTGTGCGGGCTAAATACACGGACGGGAGTTCGCGAGATGTTACGCCCTGGTCGAAGTTCGCTTCGACGAATGAAGCAGTGGCGACGGTCGACGACGATGGCCGGATCAAGGTGCTCGGCCACGGGGGCGGCGCGGTTACAGTCTGGTATTCGAGCAAGATCGCAAATTTGCGGATCACATCGCCGTACGATGCACCGGTGGCAGATGAGATTTTTGCCAGAGCGCCGCGCAAGAATTTCATCGATGAGTTGAACTTGAAGCAGTTGCAATTGCTGCGGCTGCCGCCGTCCCCGCCGGCCGATGACGTCACGTTTCTGCGACGCGCTTATCTCGACACGATCGGTAAGCTGCCGACGGCTGATGAGGTTCGCACGTTTGTTGCCGATCAGAAGCCGGATAAGCGCGATCAGCTGATCGAGTCGCTGCTCGCGCGCCCCGAGTTTGTCGACTACTGGGCCTATCAGTGGTCGGATGTGCTGTTGGTGAATGGCAGTATCTTGCGACCTGATGCGGTGAAAGCCTTTTATGGCTGGATTCGCAAGCGCGTCGAGGAGAACACGCCGTGGGATGAGTTTGCACGTCAGGTGGTCACGGCGCGGGGCAGCAGTCTGGAGAATGGCGCGACGAATTTCTACGCGTTGCATCAAGACGCCGAGTCGATGACGGAGAATGTCAGCCAGGCGTTTCTCGGTTTGTCGATTGGTTGTGCGAAGTGCCACAACCATCCGCTCGAGAAATGGACCAACGACCAGTACTACGCGATGGCCAATTTGTTCGCGCGCGTACGAGCGAAGGGCTGGGGTGGTGAGCCGCGGAATGGCGATGGATCGCGCACGTTGTTTGTGGCCGATCATGGCGATCTGGTACAGCCATCGAAGGGAGTGCCGCAAGCGCCGGCGCCGCTCGATGCTAAGCCGCTCGCGGCCGATAGCGAGGAGGACCGGCGTGAATATCTGGCCGAGTGGCTTACATCGCCTACGAATCCGTATTTTTCGCGGTCGATTACGAATCGCGTTTGGGCCAATTTCTTTGGCGTCGGGCTGATTGAGCCGATTGATGACCTGCGACTATCGAACCCAGCCAGCAATGAAGAGTTGCTGGGCGCGGCGTCGAAATTTTTGGTCGAGCATAAGTTTGATCTGAAGGCGCTGATGCGCGAGATTCTGCAGTCGGCTGCTTACCAGCGTAGCAGCATTCCGGTGGGTGCTAGCCGCGACGATACGCGGAACTACTCGCACTACTACCCGAAGCGGCTGATGGCGGAGGTTTCGCTCGATGCCATTTCGCAAGTCACCGCCGTTCCGACAGAATTCAATGAGATTGAATACCCGGGCTCCGACAAGGTGAAGACGGAGTTCTACGCCAAGGGTACGCGGGCGATGCAGCTGTATGATTCGGCCGTCGTGTCGCGATTTCTGCGCACGTTTGGCCGGAACCAGCGGGTGATCACGTGCCAGTGTGAACGTTCGAACGAGCCGAGTCTGGTGCAGGCGCTGCATATCTCGAACGGCGACACGATCCTCAAGAAGCTCGAAGCGAAAGACGGGAAGATCGATTCGCTGCTGGCGAGCAAGATGCCCAACTATCGAATCGTCGAAGATTTGTACTTAGCAGCACTGTCGCGGTACCCGACAGACAAGGAACTGACGCAGCTGTTAGCCACGATTAACGATGCCCCGATGAAGGATCGGCACGCTGTGTTGGAAGACGTGTACTGGGCGGTGCTTAGTAGTCGTGAGTTTTTGTTTAACCATTGATCCCATTGAAGGAAGTGTCTCACGCAAAGGCGCGAAGGCGCAAAGAAAGGACCACTAATCTCCGCTAATCATCACTAATCCATTATTTCATTAGCGAAAATTACGGCAGAGTAGGATTAGTCCAAGATTGCGACTTGGTTTGAATTATGATGCGACTCTTATTTGCCTCAATTGTGGCTGTGTTGTTTGGTGCGTGGGGCACCTGCGCTGCTGCGGAGCCGAAGTCGCCTGAGTTTACGAAAGATGTTGCGCCGATCTTTGCGAAGTATTGTTCGGGGTGCCACAACGACAACGATTTGGAAGGCGAGCTCTCGCTGGTCTCGTTTGAGAAGCTGAAAAAGGGTGGTGAGAAGGGCGCGGTTGTGGTGCCCAATCGGGCTGATGCGAGTCTGATGATTCGGATGCTCACGGGCGAAGTGGAGCCCGCGATGCCGCCGAAGGATGAGCCGCAGCCAAGCGAGGCACAGATCGCCGTGTTGCGTGCGTGGATCGATGCTGGGGCGAAAGGACCCGATGGTAAGCAGTCGGACTATCCGGAGCTTTCGACGCCGAAGATCAAGCCGGCGGCCGGCGTTCAGCAATACCTGACGAGCCTTGCGCTTTCGCCGGATGGCAAGCAACTGGCGCTGGGCCGCTATCGGGGTGTGGAACTCGTCGATCCGGCGACTCGCAAAGTCGTTGCGAATACTAAAGAACTGCCGGGCAAAGTGAATAGCGTTTCATATGCTCGCGATGGCAAGACGTTCGTGGCTGCCTCCGGGATTCCCGGCTTGTATGGTGTGGCCACGATTTGCAACGCGAGCGATGGTTCGATTGTTTCGCAAATCAAGGGACACAAAGACACGCTGTACGGCGCCTGCTTCAGCCCCGATGGGAAACTGCTCGCGACGTGCAGTTACGATCGTGAAGTGCAGCTTTGGACGGTTGCGACTGGCGAGCACGTGCGGACGCTCACGGGACACAATGGCGCGATCTTCGACCTGACATTCTCGAACGACGGTTCGATTCTGGCCAGTGCGAGTGCCGATGCAACGGTGAAGCTGTGGAGCGTGAAAACGGGCGAACGGTTAGACACGCTCGGCCAGCCTGAGTCGGAGCAGTGCGCGGTGGCGTTCACCCCGGATGAGGCCGCGGTCGTTGCGGGCGGCGCTGATCGGCAATTGCGGTTGTGGCAACTGGTGTCGCGCGAGCGGCCCGAGATCAACCCGCTGAAGTTTTCACGCACGGCCCACGATAGCTCGATCGTGAAGCTGGCCTGCTCGCCGAACGGAGCGAAGCTCGCGAGCGCGTCGGAGGGTCGCGAACTAGTGCTATGGGACGTAGCGAGTCTTACGCCCGTTCATCGTTTTGAGAAGCAGCCCGATGTCGTAACCGGTTTGGCTTTTGAACCGAACAGTAGCGGATTTTATGTTTCGCGAATCGACGGTTCGTGGCAGCGTTACGCGGTGCCGGTTGAGGATAGCAAGAATTTTGTAAGTACCGAGAGGCCTGCTCCGAGCGATACGGCTGATGCAAAGGACGATAAGGCACCGCGAACAGAAGTCGCGGAGCACGAGCCGAACAATTCCGTGGCCGCGGCGAACGCGGTGTCTGTCAACTCGATGGTGAGCGGTGTTGTTGCTGCGGCTGCGAAGGGCGCGCAGCCGGATGTTGATCTGTATCGTTTCCATGCCAAGAAAGGCGAGCATCTAGTGCTCGAAATCAACGCGGCGCGGAACAAATCGCCGCTTGATTCAAAGCTCGAGGTGTTGGATGCGGCTGGTAAGCCGATTCCGCGAGTCGTTTTGCAAGCCGTCCGCACGTCTTACTTTACATTTCGAGGCCACAACTCGACGGCGCGCGACGATTTCCGGTTGCATGGCGCGGCCGACATGGAGTTCAACGATTATCTTTATGCCAACGGCGAAGTCATGAAGCTGTGGATGAATCCGCGCGGGCCCGACTCGGGCTTTCTGGTTTATCCCGGCTACAACGACACGCGTTTTACGTACTTCGGCACGACGGCGATCACGCATGCTCTCAACGAGACGTGCTACATCGTCGAGCCGCATCGGCCGGACGAAAAGCTGATCCCCAATGGCTTGCCGCAGTACACGCTGTATTACGAAAACGATGACGAAGAACTGCGAAAGATGGGGAGCGATTCGCGGATTGCGTTTACCGCGCCGGCCGATGGCGACTATGTGGCTCGCGCGTCGGACGTGCGTGGGCAGGGCGGCGACGCATATAAGTATCAATTGATCGTCCGGCCTCCGAAGCCGAGCTTCACTGTGAGCGTGGCGGAGAAGGATCGCACGGTGAATGCGGGCGGCGGGAAAGAGTTTTCCGTAATTGCCACACGGAAGGACGAGTTCGATGGCGAGATCAAAATCGAATTCAAGGGATTGCCGCCCGGCTTTCATGTGACTTCGCCGCTGACAATCCAGGCCGGGCAAACGACGGCTTACGGCGTGCTCTCAGCCGATGCCGACGCGCCGGCTCCGACGAAAGAGAACGCCAATATGGCCAAGGTCATCGCGTCGGCAATGATTGACGGCAAGCTCGTGAAGAGAAAGCCGCTCGATTTCGGTGAGATCAAATTGGCTGAACCGCCGAAGCTGCTGATTCGGGTGTTGCCGGCGCCGGGTGGAAAAGGGAAGGCAGTCGCCACTGGCGGGCCGGTCGAGATCTGGATCGCGCCGGGCCAGACGATTCCCGCGGTGGTCAAGCTCGAGCGAAACGGATTTGATGGCGAAGTGAAATTCGGCACTGAGTTTGCCGGCCGCAATCTGCCGCATGGAGTCTATGTCGACAACATCGGCCTCAACGGCGTGACGCTGCTCAAGGGAGAAACCGAGCGCACGATCTTCCTGACGGCCCGCAAATGGGTGCCGGAGCAGTCGCGCCTGTTCCATCTTCGGGCAGCGGAGGAAGGCAACCAGACGAGTCTGCCCGTGATGCTGCATGTTCGCAAAGGTTCGGCAGCGCCGCCTGCCACGACTAACTCCGTAGCAGTGTCGCCAGACGCTCAATAGCTTCACCGCGCGATTCTGTCTCGGCACCTTTTCGCATCGATGGCAGAATCCACTTCTCCACATCTGGAACGCGGACTGAACCTGCTGCACGCCACGTCGCTCAACGTGGCCAACATGCTGGGTGCCGGGCCGTTCATCACGATTCCGGTCTTGCTGGGCACGATGATGGGCCCGCAAGCCATGATCGGCTGGACCGTGGCTCTCGTGATTGTGATGTGCGATGGCCTGGTTTGGGCCGAGCTTGGGGCCGCCTTTCCCGGAACGGGCGGCACGTACCACTATCTGCGCGAAATCTTCAGAGGCTCGGCACTTGGTCGGCTCTTGCCATTTTTATTCATCTGGCAGTTTCTGATTAGCGCGACTCCTGAGATTGCGTCCGGCTACATCGGTGCGTCGAGATTTACCTTGTCGTTGTTCCCCGGCTTTCGCGAAAGTTTGGTTGGATTGGGTTTGTCGGCAAACGCGTCGACCGGGATCGTCGCCGCAGTGATGGTGGCATTCATCTTCGGCTTGCTCTGCCGGCGCATTCGGTCGCTGGGTTGGCTCGGGACATCGCTTGTGGCGGTGGTGCTCGCTGCCGTCGGCACGATTATCTTCCTGGGCTTCCGAAATTTCGATCCCTCACTGTTCAGTTTTCCTGCGGGAGCGTTCCACGTCGACACGCGCTTTTTGATGGGTGTCGGAGCAGCAACATCCGTCGCGGTTTACGACTACTTGGGCTACTACAATATTTGCCACTTGGGCGAAGAGGTTCGCGATCCGCAGAAAACGATTCCTCGTGCAGTGATCATTTCGATCATTGTTGTGGCGGCGCTCTACGTGTCGATGAACCTTGCAATTCTTGGCGTGACCCCGTGGCAGGATGCGATAAACGAAAACTCGCTGGCCCACGAGAATATCGCCGGCGCTTTTATGACAAAGCTGTACGGGGATCGTGCAGCCGCGATACTTACCGTCTTTATCATTTGGACATGCCTGGCCGGGCTGTTTGCGATGACGTTGGGGTATTCGCGAATCATCTATGCCGCGGCGAAGAATGGCGACTTCTTCAGCATCTTTGCGAAGCTGCACCCGACGAAGGGTTACCCGTGGGCGGCACTGGCGCTGCTTAGCGCGATAACCGCCGCGTTTTGCTTTGTCGCTTTGTCGACAGTGATCGAAGTTGCCGTTGTTGTGCGAATCCTGATTCAGTTTGTCGGGCAGATACTCGCGCTCCACCTCGTCCATCGGCAGAAAAAGCACCCGCTGCCGTTTCGGATGTGGCTGTATCCGTTGCCGAGCCTGATTGCTCTTGTTGGATGGGTGTTGCTGCTGGCTACTACGAGCGGATTTCTTTTGCTCCTAACAACGGCCGTTTACATCAGTGGAGTATTGGCGTTTCTGTTGAGGGAGCAATTCTCCAGTAAGTCTCAGCTTGGCTGAGACCTTGATCACCACTTCGCGTCTTTTAGGTATTGTACGCTCCGTGGGATTTGTTCTTCGCTCGTCGGCGACTCGTCTTCGATGAAGTACCACTTCACGCCCGACTTGGCCGCGGCGGGCAGGATCTGTTTGTATTTGATTTGGCCGGTGCCCATCGCGACATCGTTCTTCACGTCCGAGCTGCCTGTGAGCAGGTTCACCGGTGTGCCGATCTTCATGTCCTTCAAGTGGGCCAACTCGAACCGTCCCTTGTATTTCTCAAACAGGGTGACTGGGTTTTGTCCGCCGTGGACGACCCAAAATACATCCATCTCGTAGGTGACAAATTCCGGTTTGGTTTCAGCCATCAGCAAGTCAAAGAGGGTCTGTGAACCGTAGGGCTGAAACTCATATCCATGAGTGTGATAAAAGAATCGAATGCCGTGTTTGGCTAGTGCTTCCCCAGCCTTATTGAAGACCGCAGCAGTCTCGCGGGCTGCTTTCTCGGTGAACGGCCCACTGTGTGAGATCCACGCGCAACCGGCGTACTTTACGCCCAGAGCCTTTGCTTCTCGCGCGACGCCTTCTACATCATCGCGAAATTTCTCGTACGGGAAATGTGCACTCACGACGGTGAGCCCGCGAGATTTCAATTCTTTCCTGAATTTTGCCGGTGCGACGCCGTAAGTGCCGGCCGTTTCGACATTCTTGAAACCCATATCGCGCACCTTGTCGAGCGTTCCCGGCACATCCTTCGCGAATTGGGCCCGCAGACTGTAAAGTTGCAGCCCGAGTTGTTGCAGGTTGAAGCTTGACGAGTCTTTGCTCGAAGCAACGTCGGCGGCAAAGGCGGGAGTAAAAGTGGCGAAATACAGGACCATGGCGAAAACAGCATTTGGTTTCAACATCGAATTAGCTCGTGGTTGACAGAGGTGATAATCAACAAGCCTTTATAACGTCCGGCCGCCCGGCTCGCCAGTTTTACCGGGCGCACTAAATCCAGCTGCAGCCAAGGCCGCAAGGTAGTCGTCGAGATGATTCAGGTTTTCTAGCGTGGCCAGTTGTGGGTCGATATTTCGCAGGTCGTCGACGGGTACCTCGCGCGTTCGAACGAGGTCGAACAAGAACCTCGGCCGCAGCCGGTCGGCATCGAGTAGCATTTGGATGTGTGGCAGCACTTGCGGGCGATAAACAGCTGCGAGCGAATGATGGTTTTCACCGTCGAAGGGGACGGCCACATCGTAGTCAGACAGTAGGTGAAACATATTGGTGACAAAACTTGGCGCAAGGAGCGGGACGTCGCACGCGGTGGCGTAGATGGCGTCGAACTTGTCGCCCATTTCACCGAGGCCTGTTGCTAAACCTTGGAGCGGTCCGCGAAACTCGTGCGAATCGCGAGCAACTTTCACGGCCGCTGGCAACTTGGGCAGGCGTTGGTGTGGCGCGGCGACGACAGTTATGTCTTTCGGTTCCACCGCAACGCTGAGCAGTCGCACGACGCGCTGCAGCATGAGCTCGGGACCAAATGGGAGCGTTGCCTTATCGCGTCCCATCCGACTCGACTTGCCGCCGCAAAGAACAATCGCGCCTTTTCGCATGGCTGGATGCTGGATGCTCGATGCTGGATACTGGATACTGGATATCGACGTGCGATCAGCTGTAACCAGCATCTAATATCCAGCATCTAGCATCCAACATCCAGCACACATGTCGATTACGCTCACCTATCACGGCGAAACCACACTGCCCGTCGAAATCGAAGGGCTCACACCCGACTGGGCGTGGGACAAGCCGCTCGCGGAGATCGAGCGTTTCGAACTTTTTCACGGCAACCGTAAATTGCCGCTCGGCGAATTGTTTTCCGTGGCTGGTGACGCCGGCGACAAGCGATTCGACTTTGAAGGCAACCTGGCCGGCGTGCATTGGATCGGCGCACAGATGCGGTCGGGCCTAATCCACATTCACGGCTCCGCCGGCAGGCATCTCGGCAGCGAAATGCGAGGCGGTGAGATTCATGTCGAGGGCGACGCTGGCGACTGGGTCGGCTGCGAAATGCGCGGCGGATTCATCCACGTACGCGGAAACGCAGGCCACCTTGCCGGCGCCGCCTATCGTGGTTCTGCCCAAGGAATGCGCGGTGGAACGATTATTATTGAAGGCAACGCCGGAAACGAAATCGGCTTGTTGATGAAGGAAGGCGTCATCGCAATCGGCGGCCGCGCCGGCAACATGATTGGTTTCAATAAATTGGCCGGTCTCATCATCGTGCTCGGCGAAGCCGGCATTCGCCCCGGCGCTGGGATGCACGGCGGCACGATCGTGCTCCTCGGCCCAACACCTTCGGCTCTGTTGCCAAGCTTCCGACTTCATCGCTCCGTCAAGTCCGAAGAATTGTTTCCGGCGCTGGACGACTTGCGCGAGAAAGGTTTGCCGTTTGACGAAGCGAAGCATTCAGCCGAGATGAACGTCCTTATTGGCGACTTGATCGAAGAAGGAACCGGCGCGATTTACGTACGGCAACGAGCCTACACCGAAAGTAATTCATCTGGTTCCCTCCCCTTCGATGGGGAGGGTTAGGGAGGGGTGGACTCTAGATGGTGCTGGCGCGCCTCGCCGCCCTCCCCGCGACGGGGGCGAGGGAGCCGGAAGGCTGCAATTCAGGCCGGGTCAATCAACCCGCGATGCTATCGCTCGCAGCACGTCTTCGTCCGCTGGCAATTCTGTCTTGAGCAACTGCCGAACCGGAATTGGAACTTCATCCATCCGGTACACAGTTCCTGCCGCGTGAACTCCGTAGACGGCTGTGGTGAATTGCACAGTCGCGCGGAGCGATGGTGACACATTCGGATAGTCGAGTGCGATCGTCGGCAATCGATCCGCCACTTTTTTTGCCGTCGGCGAAAGATCACCATACGACTCCGAGCCGACAAATAGGCATGCGTCCACTTCGCCACGTTCGAGCAATTCGTTCGCGCTGTACTCGCCTGGATTGTAGCGCGGGTATCCGCGGGCCAGGTTTACGGCGAACGCGAACCCGGTTAGCCAGCAGAGCACGGCATCGGCGCCCGCCACATCGCCTGGAATGCGCAAGCGCCGAGCGACGAACCGAGTGACACCGTTGAGGTCTTTCACGAGCCGCAGGAGCGCTTCAACGTTTGCATGGCCCAAACCGCTCTGTGCGAGACCCAGTCCAAAGAACACGGCGCCGTATCTGCAACTCGACATTTGTTGGGCGAGTTGTTGAAGCTGTTCGTGAGCGACACCGACGTCTGCCGACTGGGGAAGCTCGATCCCGCGAAGCAACTGGCGAACTGCCCAAATCACGTCGAAGTCCGATCCGCGGCGGATCTTGATAAACGTGTCGGCCAACCGACTGGTTTCAGTCTCTTCTGAATCGATCACGACTACGTGCCGATCGGCCCGACCACGCGGAACGAACAGACCGGTTGCATCGACGCTGTAACGCTCGAAGTGCCGAGGATGGCTGGTGGTCGGGTCGGCTCCCCAGAACACAACAAGGTCGGCGCGGTTGCGAACTTCGCCGAGCGAGCAGGTTGATTCGCCGACTTGTTGGATCGCCATGATCGATGGACCGTGGCAGACTGATGCCGTGGTATCGATCGTTGCGCCAATGCGGTCGGCCAATCGAACGGCTGCCCGTTGCCCGCCGGTGCTGCTGCGCGAGAGACCCCAAATCAGCGGCGCGCGACTTTCGCGCAAGATGTTGGCGGCGCGTGTGATCGCATTGTCGTAGGTAGCGGCTTTGCCCTCGATGCTTGCGGCGGGGCGAACCGGCAGGTTGGATAGCGCCGCAAACCAAGGTTCGGCGAGCTGGCATGCGCGCTCGGTGTGGACGAGCCGGTCGCCGGCAAAGGTTAGGCGAAGGTCATCGCAGACGCAGCCACAGACGGTGCAGGCGACGTCGGAAAATGTTTGCGACGAATTGTTCTCACGCTGTTCCAAATCGTCCTCTTCGAGCGAATGTACGGGCGGCTGCAAATTGCCCGGCATCAATGGCACGACTATCATCTTACACAGTGATTATCTGTTCAACCACGACGACACGACGGGCACGACGTGGGAGATGGACAGGATAACAGGATCGGCCGGATTAACAGGATGAAATTTCGAAGATGATTTTCTGATCCTGTCCATCCTGCAATTCCTGTTATTCTGTTCAACAATTTCTTCGTCGTGTCCGTCGTGCCGTTGTGGTTCTATTGTTTTGTTTTCACTCGGTGATGCGGCATGTCGGGGTTAATCAAAATCTCACGCGGTACGGTTTACGATCCGGCCAATGGCATTGACGGCGAAGTGCGCGATCTGTGGATCGCTGGCGGCAAGATTGTCGCTGCGCCGAGCGATCCCGCGGTTCGTCCGACGCGCGAGATAGATGCTTACGGGCTCGTCGTTATGCCTGGCGGCGTCGACATGCATTGTCACATTGCCGGACCGAAGGTGAATGTGGCCCGCAAGATGCGGCCGGAGGAGAAGCGGAAGACGCAGGTTCTTCATCGCACGGCGAACACGCATAGCGGCACATTGGGGAGTGTGCCGAGCACGTTTGCTACCGGCTACAAGTACGCCGGGATGGGTTACACCACGGCGTTCGATGCCGCCATTCCCCCCTTGGGCGCTCGCCACGCGCACGAAGAGTTTGAGGACACGCCTTGCATCGACAAGGGTTTTTACGTCCTCATGGGCAACAACCACTACATCATGCGGTCGATCGCTGAGCGCGAGCCGCAGAAACTAAAGGCCTTCATTGCCTGGCTGCTCGGCGCGACAAAGGGCTACGCGCCGAAGCTCGTTAACCCGGGCGGTGTGGAAATCTGGAAGAGCCATCAGGCCGGTAATGCGCACAACCTCGATGATGTCGTCGATCACTTCGACGTCACGCCACGACAAATCATCAGCGGGGTTGCCCGCGCCGCGGCCGAACTTGGTCTGCCACACCCGGTACACATCCATTGCAACAATCTTGGTATGCCTGGCAACTGGCAGACGACGCTCGAAACAATGAAGGCCCTCGATGGCCACCGCGCGCATATCACCCATATCCAATTCCATAGTTATGGCGGCGGAGAAGGGGACGAGAACACTTTCAATAGCAAGACGCTGCCACTTTCCGAGTACGTTAACGCGCACAAAAATGTCACGATCGACGTCGGCCAAGTGATGTTCGGCGAAACGACGAGCATGACGGGCGACGGTCCGCTCGGTTATTACCTGTCGAACATCTTCAAAGGGAAGTGGTTCAGCTGCGATACAGAGATGGAGTCGGGGTGCGGGATCACGCCTATCAAGTACCGCAACAAGTCTCTCGTCCACTCGCTGCAATGGGCGATCGGGCTTGAATGGTATTTGCTGGTCGAAGATCCGTGGCGTGTGGTGATGAGCACCGACCATCCGAACGGCGGCTCGTTTCTCGCCTATCCGCAAATCATTCGATTGCTCATGGACCGCACCTATCGTCGGGAGGTGCTCAAAAAATGCCCGGCCAGGGTTGTCGAGAGATCCACGTTGGCGGAAATTGATCGCGAATACACACTTAACGAAATCGCCATCATCACCCGTGCTGGACCGGCAAGGATACTCGGTCTTACGCACAAAGGTCACTTGGGACCAGGTGCCGACGCTGACATCACGATCTACACACCGCACGAGAACAAAGAGGCGATGTTCGAATTGCCGCGCGTGGTGATCAAGTCGGGCCGCGTCGTGATCGAGAATGGCGAGATCCGCGATCCGTTCATCGGCAAGACGCTGCACGTTGCGCCCGACTACGACCGCGACCTTGAAACCGATATCCGGGAGTGGTTTGAGAAATACTATTCTGTCGGCTGGCGTAACTACCCGGTCGAGGATGGTTATCTGCAGGACGCTGAATTGGTATCAACAGCAGCCAAATAACTGTCATTCCGAGGTAATCCGAGGATTCTGGCCGGACCCCTCGGTGACAAGTGAACCGGCTAACTACTCAAAAATTTTCGAGCCCTTTCTGCCGCTTGCCAAGCGGTATAAAATTACTCATTGGACGGTGTCATTTTAGGACGTGTTGTCCAAAAAATGACGACACTTTTCTTGGCGGCTAGTTCATTCGCCAATTGCGAATTGCTGGGAATTCAAGGGCAACGATCGGTTGCAAGCAACGTGGCACGCGCCATGCGACTAGGTTTTCCGAGCACCAGGTCCATCGGCCGGTGCAGCGGGAGGTTCTGCCCGTGTCGCAGCGCACGTGCCGCTTGCGCCGGGCAGTCAACAAATCAAGGTAGCGTGGGCGGCTGGATGAGCCGTTCGAAGAGAAAGGTCCCCCACATGCGTCGCAATCCAGTAATCAAGTGCGCAGTCGCCGCCGGGCTTCTATTAGTTTTTCTTACAACCAATTCCGGAATGGCCCGCGACAACGACGACAAGAAAGATCGGTCCAACCAAAGCAGCCGGTCGTCGACTAATAGTGGCAATAGCGGATCGTCGTCGTCGCGCAGCATGTCTTCGAGTAACGACTCGTCGCGAAGTTTCAGCTCGCGGGGCAGCCAATCGGTCCAAACCTCAAGCTCGGATTCCTCAACTCGTTCTTTTGGAAGCGGTAATAGTGGTTCCACGTTTAGCGGAAAGTCGTCCAGCGGTTTGAGCGGCCGCTCGTCGGACACTGGCTCCATCACCACGCGCTCGTCGGGGAGTCGAACGGTGGCTCGGCCGATCGACGGCGGCGGTTCCAACGACAACGGCGGAAATTTCGGTGTGCCGTTTCAAGGGTTCACACGAGGCAACACCGGAAGCTACGACAACAACAGCGTGCGAACCTTCAGCAACGGGTCGAACAATTCCTCACAGTTCAATCGCTTTTCCAATAATTCGCCGCAAACCGATCGTTCTTCCGACAACAACAATCGCAACGGCACGAAAACAGGAAATCAGAATCGCGATGGTAACAACAGCAACACTGGCAATACCGATTCGAACTCGGTGAAGCGCGCCTTCAACGGTCAAAATAACCAAGCCGGTAACGTGCAATTACCTGGCAACACGATCGGAAATGGCAAGGGTGATTTCGGAAACAGTAAGGGTGACAACCGATTTGGCCGATCGCAATCGAACCAACAAACCAACCAATCCAATCAAACGAATGTTGTGGGCTCGGATTCAAAACCGACCAAGGAAAAGGTCAACGATTTCTTGCAACTCAGGCGCGACAACACCACGAATTTGTTGAACGGTTCCGGCGATCGCAATAATGTCGGCAAATTTAATCGCAACGGAAACCTCGCTAACGATGGCACAAGCCCGTTCAAATCCGGACAGTTTGGTTCGCAGAAATCTCTCACCGATTCAAAGAAAGACGCTGATCAGGCGTGGGTCAAGCGATTTGGCAAATCAGATGGCGATCCAGGAAGCAAATTGTCGGGTGGCAAGAACGATTTGCGTACCGGAATTGTGAACCTGCGTGGAAACAATCCCGGAAGCCCGGATCGCAAGTTTGATAAGACCTTCGTCGATCGCAATTACCAGGATTGGCGGAAGGGTGCCATCGACAATAAGCACCGCGGCGATGCCGATCATCGCGACTGGTCCGGCCAATGGAAGAACGGCGATCGATTCGTCGCTGCTGACCAGATCCGCGATCACTGGAAGAATTGGAAAAAGGATGGCAAAGGCAACGGTAAGGACGTCGGCAAAGACCTGCCGTTCTCGCAAACGTGGTGGAACGGCCACGATCATCACGATGGAGATGAACATCACGATGGCCACGATCACCATGATGGCCATGATCACCACGACGGACATTGGAACCATTGGGATCACTTCAGCGATCACCATTATCGCCCGTACCATTGGTGGAGCTGGTGCTCGGCACCGCTGCTCACGACTTGGGTCACGTTCGGTTGGAACGAACCATGCTACTGGGACTACGGGCCAGGCGAATACATCTACTGCAACAACGGAATCGTTTACGTAAATGGCACGTGGTTCGAGCCGGCGCCGGTTTTCTATCGGCGGACGCTGCTTCTCGCGCAGCAGGCGCCTGTCTGGACACCGGTGCAGGCCGCTCAAGTTGAATGGCTTCCGCTCGGCGTATTTGCCATTTCCCGCGACGGCGTGGCGGACAACAACGTCCTGGTGCAGCTTGCCGTTACGAAAGACGGCGTAATTGGCGGTACCCTTTTTAACCAGTTAACGGGCGCAACGTTCCCAATTCAAGGCATGGTCGACAAACAAACGCAGCGCGCCGCCTGGACCTATACGGACGATACGGGCGCTCAAATCGTGATGGAGAGCAGCATCTTCAACCTGACACAGCCGGCGGCGACGGGGCTCATTCATTACAGCCCCGACAACATTCAGGTCATGGAGCTCGTGCGGCTTGAGGATCCGAATGCAGGACCGTAACCGCTTCGTCCTGAAACGGTTTCAGCTGACGATGGAACTTATATCGATCAGGTGAAGTTGACGTCCGGTTCGTGCGTCGGGCGAATCAATAACGACCATTCGTCCATCGCGGCTTTGGCGCGGATGGGTATCGCATCGCCAGGCATCGTGATACGCGGGCGGCGAGTGAAACAGACCCAGCGAAATTCGGCGATTGCTGGGCACGTGATAGAGATATGGATTCTGCATCCGCTCGTTGCCCGAGGGATAGGTGTCGCACAAGATCCAGTCCCTGTTGGGCAGGTAGGTCTCGTGTCCGTCCTCGGTCATCTTGTTTGGCCCGACGGGATCGATCTTTCCATTCTCGCTGTCTTCGAATAGATAGAACCGAGTGCCGTGCGAGGGTTGGTTGGAGAAGGCTAGGATGTGTGTCGCGTCGCGCCAGATGAAGTGCGATGTAAAGTCGTTGGCATCGATGAGGCGGATGTCGGTGCCATCGAGCGCCGCCGTGAACATGCGCGTTCCTGTTCCTTGCGGGCCAATCCAACGATGCAGAAAAATAAATCGCGGCGCGTAGGGGTTGGTGAGCAGGTGAATGAAGTAATGTTTGGCTTCCTTCATCGTTACGAGCGCGGGGCCGCGGTGGACGATCTCGGCAATTGAAAACAACATTTGCTGTTTGTGGGTCGCCAGGTCCACGCGAAAGACGCCGGATTTATCGGTAACGAGCTCTTTGAAATGGGGGTCGGGTATTCCGACGTATCCGTAACCGGGCCGGACGTCGTTGAGTCGGCTGAAGTCGACCGAGAGACCGGCTTTGCCGTCTGGCGTGAGCGCATAAATCGGGTACGGGATTGTCGCCGAGTTCTGCACGAGAACACCGGCGATGCGGCTGATGAATTGCCCGTCTTCACGATCGTTCCAAATCACTTCCGATTCGGTACCTGGAATCCATTGCAGCATGCAGCCCTGCTGCCAGCACCAGGCCTTCGTGCGGCCAATTTCGTGCCACCGGTCGTTGTTGCGTAAATCGACCATGCCGAGGGTAATCTCATCATCGGGCGTGGGTTGGCGATGCTCGAAGGCGACTTCCATGCCGAGCACGTAGCGATCGGTCGGATCGAATTCGAGCTTGTCGTAGTAACCAAACCAATGGTGTTTGGGTCCCTTCGTAATCGCCCTTATGGGCGGCAGCGCGGTCTCTTTGGAGTGAGTAAGTTGGCTCAGGCTAAGCAGGCCCGCGCCTACTCCGATCCCGGTCTGCAGAAAGGATCGGCGGTCGATCGGCTTTTGAGGCAAGTGGAATCTCCGTGGGCGCTCTCTGGCGAAAAGATTCATTCTACGAAAGAATGCAGCTAACCGTGTTAACTCATTGTCGAACTAGTTCCTCACGATTCTTCGAAACGGCCGTGAATTCGCGAACGCAATCTTCTTCCGCCCGGCACTTCGTGATGGCGGCTTCGTTGCTTGTCTGCATCATTTGTATTCAGGGCGCTGGGTTGCTGCCAACGGCGATCGCTGCGCCCGATCGTCCTAATATCATCATCATAATGCCCGACGATATCGGGTACGGCGACTTTTCTTGTCACGGCAATCCGATTATTCGTACGCCCTCGATTGATGCTCTGTCGCGCGAAAGCGTCCGATTCACTGACTTTCACGTGAGCCCGACATGTGCGCCGACTCGAGCGGCTTTGATGACGGGAAGGCACGAATTTAAGAACGGCGTCACTCACACTATCAATGAACGTGAACGATTGACATTGAAAGCCACGACTTTGGCCCAAGTGCTCAAGTCGGCCGGCTATACGACGGGCATTTTCGGCAAGTGGCACCTGGGGGACGAGCCCCAACGCTGGCCGGACAAGCGCGGCTTCGACGAAATGTTTATTCACGGCGCGGGCGGGCTCGGGCAGACGTATCCCGGCAGCTGTGGCGATGCGCCTGGGAACACGTATTTTAATCCCGCGATCCTGCATAACGGCAAATTCGAGCGCACGCACGGCTACTGTACCGATGTTTTCTTTCACGAGGCAGAAGCGTGGATCGAGTCGGTAAAAGGGAAAGAACCGTTTTTCGCGTACATCACGCCCAATGCGGCTCACGCGCCGCTGGACGTGGCAGACGAATACTTTCGGCGCCACAAAGGTCAGGTCCCCGACGAGACCGCCAAGTTTTACGGCATGATCGAAAACATCGATGAAAACGTCGGTGGATTTCTCAAGCGGCTCGACGAATGGGGCCTTGCCAGCAATACGCTCGTGATCTTTATGACCGATAATGGTGGCACGGCCGGCTGCACTGTCTTCAACGCCGGCATGCGAGGAAAAAAGAACACGCCTTATCAGGGTGGCACCCGTGTTCCGTCGTTCTGGCGCTGGCCGGCCGGTTTCAAAGGCGACGTCGATTGCAGCGCGCTCACGGCCCATATCGACATCCTTCCGACGCTTGCTGAGATCGCCGGCGCCAAGCTAACCGACGACGTAAAGAAACAAGTCGAGGGGCGCAGCCTGCTACCGCTGCTCGAGAATCCCAAAGCCGAATGGCCCGATCGCACGCTCGTCACCCACATCGGCCGCTGGGAAAAGGGCCAGGCTGCGAAATCCAAATACGCGGGCTGCTCCATTCGCGACAGCCGCTTTACGCTCGTCAACAACGGCGAGCTTTACGACCTCAAGCACGACCCGGGCGAAAAGCACAACATCATTGCGGACCATCCCGACGAAGTCCAAAAACTCCGCGCCGCGTACGACGCCTGGTGGCAAGACGTGTTGCCGCGCCTCGAAAACGAAAACGCCATCAAACCCAAAGAGAATCCGTTCAAAGTGCTCTACCGAAAGCAGTTCGGCGACGCGGCCGCTGCAGCACCCTGACACGAAGCTGCATCAATTGAATTGGTAGGGCGTCGTCGTGACGTGGTCGTATTCGAGCTCGACCACATACATCCCGCTCCAAGGCCGGCGTGGAATCGGCCCCTTGCCCTTGCCGTACACAACGTCGCCCATCCCTTGTTGCAACTGAAACCCGTGCAGCGTCCGCTCCATCAAATCGCAACAGCGATAGAACACGAGGTGCCGCCACCGTCCTTCGAGAAACACATTCGATGCAACTCCATGATCCACAAACGGCTTGCTGCTGCCCTTGTCGCCGCGCACTCCGTCCTGATCGTGCAGAATAAACCTCTGCCCAAAGTGATCGCCGTCCCACATCGTCGCTTCGAGCGGATTCCGCACCCAGCCCGGACTATAATTGCTCGCCACATACAGCGACCCATCGAGCCCCTCGTTGAGCACCACCGGGCAGCCGCAGTGCGTATCAAGAAATCCCGCAAATTCATATTCGAGGCCATCCTTCGACCGGTATAGGTTGCCGCCGGTCGCTCTGCGGCACCGCGTCTGCACGTAGTACGTGTCTCCCTGCTGGCGAAGCGAAGTTTCCGTCTCCGAATGGTCCTTCGTAAAGGCCTTGCCATGCCGCGTCGGCGCCCATTCCTTCCCATTCCAATCGAAGCGATAAACGACGACTCCATCACGGATTGTTCCGAACGAAAACAGAACCCCTTCATCCTGCGGACACGATCCCAGCGGCGTCGAACCTGTCAGCTCTAAATCCATCAGCTGAGGCACAATCACGTGGCTCACCACCTCGAAGTGCGAACCGTCCCACCGCACTTGCATTACCTCGACCTCTCGCTTCGGATCCTTTCCCTGCGGGTCGATGTCCTGCGTGGTTTTATCTGTATGAAACGGCGATGTACACGAAAACAAGACGCCGGTTCCAGCCGCGGGATGCGGTTTGCCGTCGGCCAAGAGCGCTCCGCGAGGTACAAACCACCCCACGCCCGGATACTTGGCCAGGAATGCCTTTCCCCCACCGGGCATCAGTGCATAGTCCTTCACCGCGCGATTTAGCGGAATCGCATTGGCGGTTTTTAGATCGCAGAGCTTTTGAATAACAAATGCGTCGTTGCCCACGCCCAGGTCGCCGCCGCCTTGCTCGTCCATGCTGGCCACAACGAGGCAATGATCGCGATCGAGTTGCAGGCACCGGCCGAGCTCGTAAGCCACTTCCTTCGTCGTGTTCTCGGGCTGCTCTTTCGGACGCGTGAGCATGGCGCCATGATGGATTAGCCGCTTGATATTCGGCGGCAACTTTTCCGACGAGGATGATTGTGCCGTACGCTTCGTATCGTCAGCCGGCGCCGTCGCGCCGAGCGCGGCAAGCAACGTAACAGTGGACAGAACGACGGAACCGAGCGAGCGATACGTGAACATGTTGGGACCTAATCTCGCGACTGCAAGAGGCGAAAGGCAAATCATATCCGACGCGACGACGGTCTCGCTCAAAATCATTTCCGACTTTCCGTCTGGCGATCCCACTAATTCATCATCTGATTCCAGAAGACGGCTTTTGGTCCTCATCGAACTTTGACGCCATCTGGGCCAATTGATAAAGTAAGGTGCTCCCTCCGGCTGCAAGCGCCTATCGACATCGTTCTCTATGCGAACTCACTGCCGTTCTTTCGCGATTCTGGCTCTCTTGCTCTGCGCCAGTCTGTTGGTCAGCAATCGCGCGCTGGCGAAAAGCGCGCGTGTCTCGAAGTCGGCCTTCAATCGGGAAGACGCAACACAAAAGGTTGATTCCTTTGTCGACGCCAAGCTTCAAGAGAAACAGCTGAAGCCAATGGGGACGACCAGCGACGAGCAATTCGTCCGTCGCATCTATCTCGATGTCATCGGCCGAATTCCCACGCTCGATGAAACGCGAGACTTCCTCGCATCGCACGATCCGCAAAAGCGGCCCAAACTGATTCGCTCACTGCTCAATTCGCCGGGCCACGTCTGTCACGAATACAACTATTGGGCTGACATTCTGCGAGTGAAGGACTCCGACGACGGTGTTGGACGCGCTTTCTACGTCCTCTGGATTAAGGATTCGCTCGCTGCCAACAAGCCCTACAACCAGTTCGTTCGCGAATTGGTGACCGCCTCTGGAGGCGGATGGGAGCGTGGAAACGGCGCCGTCGGGTATTACCTGCGCGACCGTGCTATGCCGCTAGATAACATGGCGAATACGCTCCGCATTTTTGCGGGCACTCGAGTGGCTTGTGCCCAATGCCACGACCATCCGCACGATCGTTGGACGCGGCGGCAGATGTACGAGATGGCAGCGTTTACGAACAATGTTTCCACTATTGACCGTTCCGATCGATATCTCAAGATCGTAAAGGCCGAGGCGAGCATCTCGGATCACGAGCTGCAAAGTGCATCGCAGCTAATTCGTAACACGTTCTATCGTGATCGCGTGGTTGGTACTCCTGACGGCAGGATCAAGCTTCCGGCCGACTACCAATATGATGATGCCAAGCCCGGCCAAACCATCACCGCACACGCCATCTTCGATCCGGTCGGCCTGCCGCAGAAAGAGAACAATCCAGACTATCGCCAGCGCTACGGTGATTGGCTGACTTCGCCGAACAACGCCCGCTTTACACAAGTAATCGCCAACCGCTTGTGGAAACGTGTCATGCGTCGCGGCCTCGTCGAGCCGATCGACGACTTGCGCGACGATTCAAAAGCCACGCACCCTGAGCTGCTCGCCTATCTGACACAGCTCATGAAAGACCTGCACTACGACATGCGCGCCTATGTCGAAGTTCTCTACAATACTCGGGCGTACCAGCGCGATGTCGATCCCGATGAACCCGGCGAGGGCGAAACTAACTACTTCCGCGGCCATCTGCTCGCCCGCATGACTGCCGAACAGGCCTGGGACTCGATCATTACGCTGGAAATTCCGAATATCGATACCACTGCGTCGGCATTAAATAAGTCGACGGTCTACTACCAAGGCAAGCCCGTACTCGCCGGCAAGACCGATATGTACTCGCTCTACGACCAGGTGAAAGATAAAACGCCGGACCAATATTGGCCGTTCGTAAAGGCCGAGCTTGCAAAAATGAAAGACGATCTGGCCGCGCAAGAAGTTGCGGCGAAGGCATCCAAGACGCCTCCGAAGTCCATCTACGGCGCGCATGTGCGCGCATCGGAGCTTCTGAATCCGGCGCCGCGCAATCATTTCCTTCGCACGTTCGGTCAATCCACGCGCGAATATGTCGAAGGCGGGAGCACGTCTTCGAACGTCACGCAGTTTCTTTCGATGTTCAACGGTGTGGCCGAGCAACAGGTGCTGCAGAACCGCGATTCCGAGCTGCACAAGCATTTCCAACTCGCTAAATCCAACGCGGAAACCTGCGACATCGCGTATCTCAGCGTGCTGAATCGTTACCCGACTGCCGATGAGCGTGATATGGTCGACGCGTCGCTCAATTCGCAGGAGCCCAAATGGAATCTTGATCTCACCTGGGCTCTGTTGAATTCCCAAGAATTCTTGTTTTACTAATCGACTTGTAGCCAAGTATCGCCCCCGAAGACTTTCAATGAATCGATTCGCTTTCAAATTGAACGACGATCGTTCGCGTCGCCAGTTCATTGCAGATGCCGCGAAGGCGTTTCTTGGCGTCGGAATCGCACCGTGGGCCGGCTCGCTTTTGGCGAGCGATTCACCTACCAGCGCTCGGCCCAGAGCGCGGGCTGACAGTGTGATCTATCTCAACATGATCGGCGGCATTAGCCACATTGATACGTTCGATCCCAAGCCCGAGCAGCCAGAAATTCAGGGCCCGGTCTCGCCGCTGGCCACGAACGTACCCGGCATTCATCTCACCGAGTACCTGCCGCGCCTCGCTCAACAGATGGACCAGATCGCGATCATTCGCTCGATGACGTCAAACCAGGGCGACCACGCCGCTGCTCAATACCTGCTTCATCGTAGCTACCTCGAAGGAGGCACGATTTCACATCCAACACTTGCGGCCTGGGCGATGCATTCGGTCGAGAAACTCAATCTTGAACTTCCGAGTGCGGCTTCAATCGCCAGCAACGACGACAGCCTTAGCACGGGTTTCCTCGATCTGAAATACTCGCCGATCCCTATCAGCGATCCGGCTCAAGGAATTGCCGACAGCAAACTGCCCAAGTACGTCAACGAAGGCAACCGGCTGCCAGCGCGCCTCGCGCTTACTCAAGCATTCAGCGAAGCTTTTCACGGTCGCTACCATTACCGGCAAACGGAAGCTCATGCCAAGATGTTCGCCGATGCTGTGCGCCTTATGCGGAGCAACGACCTCAAAGCGTTTGACATCAGCAAGGAATCGTCCACCGTTCGGGCCGAATATGGCGCCAGTCCATTCGGTCAGGGCTGTCTCTTGGCGCGACGGCTGGTTGAGTATGGCTTGCGATTTGTGGAGGTCGGGTTCGGGGGCTGGGATACGCACTTCGATAACTTCGGCGTCGTCGCGAAGAACGCCGGTATTCTGGACCGGGCGCTTAGCACATTGCTCTACGATCTGAATCAGCGGGGCATGCTCGACTCAACGCTGGTGGTCGTCGCCACTGAGTTCGGTCGAACTCCGATCATCGTTGAAGCACACAAGAACGGCCGTGATCATCACCCCACCGCGTTCTCGTGCGTAGTAGCTGGCGGCGGAGTCAACGGCGGACAGGCTTATGGGGCGACGGATGCTAAGGGCGCCCATGTGGTCGACCGAAAAGTCAGCATTCCCGACTTGAACGCCACGATCGGCTGGGCACTGGGTTTGCCGATCGGCGATAAGTTCACCGCATCGACTGGACAGCAGTTCCAAATTGCTGGCGACGGGAAGCCCATCACTGGCTTATTTGCGTGATCGAACTGGTACGTCGCCAAAGCCGTGGACCTTTTCGCAGATCAGTCGCAGCGAAGCTTCCACGTTGTTGTCGGCGGTTCGGAAAGCGTCGGCGTCGATAACGAGTGGTGCGCCCAAGACAACCAGCGGTGCGCCGTAGCGTGGAGTATCGACGGCTTGCTCCAACGACAGGCCGCCCACGGCCTGAACGGGAACGCTCACTGCCGCAACCACTTCACTTAGTTGATCGAGCGGGCTCGGCATGCGATTCCCTCGCGCTGCAATGCCGCGACGTTCGTCGTATCCGATATGGTGAATGACGTAGTCGCACCCTAAGTCTTCCAGGCGTCGCGCACCGGCTACCATGTCTTCGCAAGCCAGGTTGTCGCCCATCACTTCGATGCCAAAGTCGTGGCCGGCTTTCACGACGCAGCGGATTGTTTCCTCGTGAGCGCGGTCCATCACCACGACATGGGTCGCGCCAGCCCGGGCCATTAACTCAGCTTCCAGGTAACCGCCGTCCATGGTTTTCAGATCGGCCACGATGGGCGTTTGCGGAAACCGCTCGCGCAACGCACGAACGCCGTTCATACCCTCCGCGATGATGAGAGGTGTGCCTGCCTCTAGCCAGTCGACCCCTGCACGAAGAGCCATCTCGGCGGTGCTAACTGCTTCGTCAATGGTGACGATATCCAGTGAGATTTGAACGATCGGAAGCATTGTTTTGAGACATCGGGGTTCGCTGGAAAAAAGCGCCTTCCGAGAATAGCAGATGACTTACCCAACGCAAGGTGCTGATTTCGTCGCCGACGCAAGCTTAACTCACCCCGCAAACTTGCTTGTCGCTTTCGGTTTCGGCCGTGTGCTGTAAAATGCCTAGCTCCTATATAGGTATCTGTCATATTCGCTTATCACGTAATTTCATTGCCAAAATCATGATCCTCGAACTTTTAACCGCATTTGCGATCGGCAGCTTCGCCACCGCCTCGCCTCAATATTCGGCTGAACTCATTTTCCCGCTCCATCCCCAGCACAACCATGCTTCAAGCATCGTCGAGCTTTCTAACGGGGACCTGCTCGCCTCTTGGTATCGGGGCACCGGCGAACGACAGGCCGACGACGTCGCTGTCTATGGCGCGCGGAAGAAGAAAGGCGACGCCAAGTGGAGCGACGCCTTTCTCATGGCCGATACCCCAGGCTTCCCCGATTGCAATACCGCCATGATGATCGATCGCAAGAATCGTCTCTGGCTTTTCTGGCCAACAATCATCGCCAACACTTGGGAATCATGCCTGACCAATTTTCGCACCAGCAACGATTTTGCTGGCCCCGGCTCGCCCAAATGGGATCGCAACGGGTTGATCCTGCTCAAGCCGGCCGATTTCAGTTCCGATGCTGAAGCGGAGCTCAAGAGGATTCTTGGCAAGCGCGACACGGTAGTAAGCGACAGTTGGCGGGATGAGCTTCCATTCGATCGCAGGAAACTCGAGAGTAAACTTTATCAACGCATCGGATGGCAGCCGCGCTGCAAGCCGACAGTCCTCCCCAGCGGCCGCATCCTCCTTCCGCTTTACAGCGATACGTTCTCACTGTCGATCATGGCCATCAGTGACGACGATGGCCAAACCTGGTACGCGAGCAAGCCGCTTCTCGGCTTTGGCGCCATTCAGCCGACGGTGCTCCGCCGCGATAACGGTGAATTGGTCGCTTACATGCGGGAGAACGGCATCCTAAAACATATCCGCACCAGCACATCGAAAGACGAAGGCCTGACTTGGGGACCTGTCACGATGACCGACATGCTCAACCCGGGGTCAGGTCTCGACGGCGTGCGCCTTGCTAACGGCCATTGGCTGCTCGTCTATAACGACACAATCATTGGCCGCGCCAGCCTCGTCGCGGCCATTTCGACCGACGAAGGCAAAACCTGGAAGTGGAAGCGCCATCTGGAAAAGGAACCGACGGGCTCGTACCACTATCCATCCGTCATCCAAGGTCGCGACGGAACAATTCACGTCGTGTATAGCTATTTCGTTAAGGGTGGCCAGACGATGAAGCATGCGGCATTCAACGAAGCCTGGGTGCAGACGGAATAGCAGTCGGAATTTTCGATCTTGAGTTCAACGACCCTTGTCGTCGCCACTCGAAAACGTCTTGTAAACGCTTTGGATTTTCGCAGCGTCCGCGCGCCCGCGATGAATCCAAACACCATAATCGCAAGTAAACGTTTTGCCGCTTTCGATCGTTTGCGGCTTCACGCCGGGCCAGCCGACGGCCAGTAGTCCATAGGCACGTGTCATCCATTCTGGCGGAAAGTCTGGATGATGCGGATCGACGAAGAGCGCCGCACCGCTAATGCCGCTTGCTCCGTGAAACCTGGCGGAAAGATCGGCCCAAGGCAGCCGTGTGATAAGTAAGTCCTGCGACGTTGGACCGCTCGGAACGGTGACCACCGTGTCCTCCCGTGGAGCAAATCGCAGCGAAAGTCCGCCGTAACTCTTGCCTTCAGCGCCACCAAGCGTGATGGCCTGTTCCAACGCAGTCCACTTCAAGCCGACATTGATCAGCCGTCCCTCAGCTGCGGCCGGGTGAACACGTAACATCGCTTCCTCGCGTACGACCGGTTTGTCGCCGACCAACCATTCGTTTTCGATCCCGAGCACAGCAATGTTCTTATTTACCTCTTTGGTCAGCCAGCGCTTAAACCTGATATCCGTTCCGTGCATTTTCCAAAAGTCATAATCCTTGCCACCGATCGTGACGTGCGGCCAACCCCAGAACAAACCGTGATGGTGGTAGTGATCCTTGGGAAAGTCGTCGGTAATCACTTCGCCGTCGAGGCCATAAATCGGGTGTACATACGAGGCCCGATTGCCGGCGGCCGCGGCGCCTGTTCGTTTGATGCGCCCAAAATTGTAAACGAGTACAGGTTGTTTGCCCTGCCAAAGCCCAAGGGAATGGTCGTCGACGTTTTCGAAGCGAAATTCGGCCGGAGCTGCAACCGGTTCGCCGAAAGCCGGGCGAACATCCGAGATCAGCGTGGCGGAGAACAAACTGTACGCCGCCGCCATGCCCCAGCGATACATGCTGTGATTCATAGCATCCTCGATCGGCTCGCTTAGTCGATAGTCGCGATTGTCTTACTTTAACAACAGTTTTGCGACGACAATAGCATCCTGCGTTTGCAGCAGCTACTATGCCTTGGTAGCGCCGAGAGGCGACGTAAACCATATGCGAAGTCTTGACCGATGTGTCCGACTGCATGCACGCGACGTGATTTCCTCCGAGCTGGGCTGGCGGCGCCGGCTCTAGCGTGGGTGCCCGTCGACTCGCTATTGGGCAAGACGCCATCGGGTGGCGCCGTCACCGAAGGCAAACTTTTCTTATTCTTAGACTGGTTTCATGTTCAAAAGGGCGAATTGAAGGTTACGCTCGATCCTCGTCGCGTTAGCGCCGAAGGGAAAAAACTGCTGGAAACTTACGAGCACGACTTCAACAAGACTTTTGACCAAACTGGCCACGGGTTTAAGTCTGACGCGCCCTTCGGCATTCGAATCGCCCAAGAGACAGCAGAACGCAGCAAACCATGGTCAGTCCCCGACAAGCCGTGGGAAAAGAGCATCTCGACTCCCACAGTGCTCTTCGATGAAGGCCGCTACCGTTGCTGGTATGTCGCGCGGCTAAAGGGCGAAAGCGAAACGACGACCGTCGATCAGGGTCGGGTGATGAGCGTCACCGGCAGCGCGCTAGCCTATGCCGAGAGCGCCGACGGCGAGAAGTGGGTCAAACCGTCGTTGAAAATACTCTCGTACCAGGGCTCACTTGATAATAACCTTGTTTGTCCGTTCAACAATGGCGGCGCCGTCTTTCGTGACGACCACGGGTTGCCCGCAGAACGCTACAAGGGCTTTCATTTCGATAAGCTGCCGACAGAAAACGATTCAAAGGCCGCCAGGCCGCAGGAGCGCTACGGACTTTACGGGGTTACCTCGCCAGACGGATATCACTGGACAAAAAACCCGAAGCCCTTAATTCGTTACTTCGCCGACACCACGAATATCGCGGCTTGGGATCCCCATCTCGAAAAGTACGTGGGCTTCTTTCGACACCACTTGGGCGGCCGCTCGATTTCGCGGGCGGAAACTGCCGACTTTTGGAACTGGCCCGAGCCGCAACCGTTGTTGTATTCGGGGCCGATGGACTCACCGGCCGACGACTACTACACCAATTGCTACACAACCTATCCGGGCGACTCGTCGCTGCGCCTGATTTTTCCCGCCATTTACCACCACGACAACGACTCGGTCGACATCCGCCTCGGAGTCAGTCGTGACGGACGCGCATTTCAGTGGGTTTCGCACGAACCCATCATCAAGTTGGGCGCGCCCGGCGAGTGGGATTGCGGATCGATCTACGCCGAACCCCAGCTTGTGCATCTGCCCGACGGCCGCCTCGCGTTGCCGTACGGTGGATTCAACACAACCCACAATGAAGTGTGGTTCCAGAATTTCTACGGCGATTATGGTACAAAATCTGGCTTTGGCTGGGCTATGTGGAAGGATGCACGACTGGCCGGCATCGAGGCGGTTCACGCGGGCCAATTCGCGATGCAACCAACCATTTTCAACGGCAAAGAAATTCAGATCAACGCGCGGACGTCGCGCGCCGGAATGGTGGAAGTAGAATTGCGTCAAAAAGATGAGGCCGTTAAAGGATTCAGCTTCGACGATTGCATTCCCTTCAGTGGAGACGCGATTTGGACACCCTGCCGCTGGAGAGACGCCGATATCGCCGAATTGCGAGGAAAGCAAATCGAAGTACGTTTCCGGCTTCGAAGCGCGACAATTTTCGCGTGTAAATTCGCATGACGCAAATGTCCGGAGCCACGCGAGTCATGAAGCAGGCTGTTGAGATAAACTTCCAGATTGTTATATCCGGACGGGCGATCGTCAACTTGTCTCTGCCCGCGATGTCGGTTCGCCAAATCACAAGCTATTGAGGTACGCTGTCGTCCTCGGCGTCGGAGACGCCTCCCACAGTTGGCTTTTGGTGCAAAGCCGTTCGGGCCATCCGAGCTGTATCACAGTGTGCCATCCGTGAGCCTATCACTGGACGATCGCTTTGGTTTCTTGCGTTTTTCGGGTGGCTTCGTGGCTTCCGCGGGTGAGTCTTTGGCAATCGATTCGAATTGTGCCTTGAGGCGTTTTACGACATCTGGATTTGCGTCGGCAACATTGTGCTGCTCGTTGGGATCGGTAGAAAGATCGAACAGCGCCATCGCTTGTGGCGGGTCGCCTGTCGTGATACCTGGAAAATCGGAAGGCTGATACTGCTCATAAGGAGCCAACAGCGTTACGCCATCGGGCGCTCGCGGATCAATCCACCGCCCCTTCGCAGGGGCTTTCAACATGCGGTCGTTGCCCGCCAGGACATGCAACTTCCAACGCGCATCGCGGACGGTGGCCAGACGGGGTCCCTGGGCGCCGATGATAACTTCATGTGGGCTTTTTGCGCCAGAGGTGAGCAAGGGTCGGATGTCGGCGCCGTCGATGACACGATCCGACGGCGCGGCAATCCCACAAACTTTTAGCGCCGTGGCAAACAAATCCATCATGATCGCGGGTTGGTTATTCACGTGCCCCGCGGGGATTGTGCCTGGCCAGCGGGCAATGAACGGCACTCGGTAGCCGCCTTCCCAACTCGTTCCCTTCATACCGCGCAGGCCACCGGTGCTGCCGCCGAACCACGGGCCGTTATCGCTGGTGAACACCACGAACGTGTTGTCGTCGAGCTTAAGCTCCTTCAATTTTGCGAGTACCTGGCCGACACTTGCATCCAGTTCCGAAATTACATCGCCGTACAGGCCAACGCCGGACTTTTTGTAGTACTTTTCCGATGCAGCCAGCGGTTTGTGCGGCATGGCGTGCGCGAAATAGAGGAAGAACGGTTTGTCTTTGTTTCGTTCGATGAAATTGAGCGCTCGATCTGTGTAGCGCTTCGTAAGCGTGGCCTGCACGACTGGATACTCGACGACCTTCTCACCATCGATCAGCTGCACAGGTCGCATGTCGTTGCTGTACAAGATGCCAAGGTATTCGTCGAAACCACGGCGAACGGGATAGAACTCTTTCTTGGAGTGACCAAGATGCCACTTGCCCACCATGCCGGTGGCGTAGCCGGCGTTGTGAAATAGCTGGGCCAACGTAATTTCCGACACGGGCAATCCTAAATTGGTGAACTCGCCGCCAAAATCGGGGGCCGGGTTTGCCGTCAAGCCACAGCGGAACGGATAGCGTCCCGTCATCAGCGAGGCGCGCGTCGGTGCGCAAAACGGCGCGGGGGTATTGAATTGTGTGAGCCGCGCACCCTCAGCCGCCATTCGATCAAGATTGGGCGTCTTGAATTTCGGATGCCCAAAACATGCGAGGTCGCCATAACCAAGGTCGTCGGCCAGCAGGATAATTACATTGGGGCGCCGATCGGTTTCGGCCGCGGTTGCGTCGCCGTCAATCGCCAGCAACGGCGCGGTCGCAATAACTAACCAATGCAGAACCAGTTGAAATCTCATTGTTCGCTTCGCTGATGCAATGGGTATTCTTTGCCCGTGGTCGGAAACGGCTGATCAATAAGTGCATGGAAATCGAATTCGTAATACTTCTGCGTCCAGGCTGGTTTCTTGTCGCTCGATGCGTTTGCAACCCACAACTTTTGCAAGCCAGGGGCAAACAATACGTTGTGCAAGTTCGATTTCATCGCTACCGGTGCGTCCATGAGATGAATTGCTTTTTCGACCGAAAATTTCTCATGCTCACTCAAGAGTCTTTCGGTAATACGGCAGAGATTCTTGTAGCGCTCGCCTTGCGACAACAGGACCGTATGCGGGACCGGCGTTGGGAGTTGCGGATGGGATTCGCCAGGATGCACCACGACAAATCGGTCGGCACTACCATCGAGCCCCACCGCCGAGTTGCTCTTGGCGTCGGAAATCACGTAGTAGTACTCGCAAGTTCTCTTGCTCGTTTCGAAGATCCGTAAGGCATCGTCGAGCGTTCGCGCCTCTTCGAGCACGCGTCGGACCAGAAACGCCATCGGCGTGCCGTCCCATTTGCCCTGACCGCCGCCACCCATCTCGCCGATGGAAACCTGCTGGTTGTTCATGCCGGTCACTGAGCCAATGAAGCCAGCGTAGGTGACATTTACATACGGGATTCGCCCCTCGGGCTGGGCGACCACCAACACGGCGTGTTCCTGCAGATGCATATCGACGCCGTAGTCGAGCACTCGCCCGTGCAGCAACGTCGCGGGCTGCGTGATCTCGCCCAGCAGTGCGAAACCACTGCAATGAAATAATTCTGGCATCGAATTGGCGACGAACACATCTTGCGGATTCATGTCTAGCGCGTCGGCCAGTCCCTTCATTTCTTCGATATAGCGCTGCGGGATGTTGGCCCGCTGAGCCGCGAAAATCCCGGCAATTGCCTCTCGAATCGGGACCTTGATCCCCAGGTACTCGATCTTGGTTTCCTTGAACTTCCCTTCAAACAAACTGTGAATGAGCGACTTGCACTCTTCGTTGAGCAATGTCCCCTGTTGATAACCCATCTCATAGGGCGTGCCCTTGAGGTGAAGCACGCGATATCCGTCGATCAGTTCCAAATAGCCCTGGCCACACCGCGCGAGGACCTCCGCTCGCACATGAGCGTTCAAGAAAAGCAGAACCGCAACGAGGCATCCAACAAGACGTACGAATTTCCGATCCATGATAGTTTTCTCGCGTCGAATTGATGGGGTGAGGACAATCATTGCGTGGGACAATCCTTCATCTTCGGGCATCTCCCAACGGTATTGCGGGCCAGGCTAGCACGAATAGAATTGTGGCGCGCTCGGCAGGAGTGTATCGTCGAAGATGTTGCCCCCTTTGTTCATTATCAGAATAACGACGGCCGCAATTCTACTATAGAGGATACCCAACCTATGACGCTAACCCGAAGATCTTTCTTGGCGGCGAGCGCCGCCACGGTGGTTGCAGCCCGCACTGCCAGCTTTGCCGCGACGCGCGACGTGAATAGTCGCATTGGCGTTTGCACCATCGGCTTCAACGGGCAGGGGGGAACGCACATTAAAGACATCCTCAAAATGAAGGATGAAGCCGAATACGTGGCTCTTTGCGATGTCGATTCGGAAGTGCTGGAGCGGGGCGCAAAATTTGTCGAAGAAGCCCAGGGCAAACGGCCCAAGTTGTATCGCGACGTTCGGGAAGCGCTTACCGACAAAAGTATCGACGCTGTCACGATCGCGACGCCCAACCATTGGCACTCGCTCGCTGCCATCTGGGCCTGCCAGGCCGGCAAGGATGTGTACGTTGAAAAGCCAATTTGCCACAACATCTACGAAGGCCGGCAACTCGTAGAAGCGGCAAAAAAGTACGGCAAAATCGTCCATCACGGTACCCAGAATCGCTCAAACTCGACATTGATTCGCGACATGAAGTTGATCCACAGCGGCTTTATCGGCAAGATCTTCGAGTCGCGGGGCTACGTCTACAAAAATGGAAACCGAAAGGAGATCGGGCACGGAAAACCTGGGCCGGTCCCCAAAAACCTTGACTGGCAATTGTGGCAAGGACCGTCGAGCGACCATGAGTTCATGGTGAACGTCGATCGAAAAAAGCCGGGCCTGTACGTCCATTACGACTGGCACTGGTTTTGGGAATACGGCAACGGCGAGATCGGCAACCAGGGCGTGCACGAGATGGACGTCGCCGTTTGGGGACATAACCGTGGCTTGCCTGTGAGGGTCTACAGCTCCGGCGGTCGTTATGGCTGGAAGGATGATGGCCAAACGCCAAACACGCAGGCGACGACATTCACCTACGCCGATGATTCCATCATGACGTTCGAAGTGCGTAATATGGGCTCGTTCCAAGAGGCCGAGGGCGGAAACTGCGGCGACAGCTTCTTCGGAACCGAAGGCTATTACGTGCGGAACAAGGGCTTCTTCACCTACAAAGAGAGCAAGACGGGCGAGCGCGAGGCGATCCCCGTGAAAGAGCCGAAGCCGGATTTAGGCGATAAGTGGGCTCACTTCTTCCGGGCGGTCCGCTCTCGCAAGCAGGAGGATATGGCGGTGACGACGCTCGACGCGTACCACTCCACGGTGCATTGCCATCTTGCTAACATCGCCTATCGAATGGGGCATTCATTGGGCTTTGATCCCCAAACAGAGCGCTTCAAAGATGAGCAAGCAAACAAATACTTGTCGCGTGAATATCGGCCTGGATTTGAGGTGCCAAAGCTGGTGTAAGCGTTCGCCAATCTGAAAAGCGCGTGCATTTCTGACGTTCGTTTCTAAGCTTCTGCTCATGGGTTCAATTCCTCACATTGCTCTCTTGATCGAAACCTCGAGAGAGTACGCGCGCGGCCTGTTGCGCGGAGTCGCCCGCTACCACCATGAGCACGGTCCTTGGTCGATTTATCTGGTGCCTCATGGGTTGGATGAACCGCCGCCAGCGTGGCTGAAGCACTGGAAAGGCGACGGCATTCTTTGCCGGATCAACAGCAAACGAATGGCCGACGCCGTGGTGGCCACGGGTATCCCGGCTGTCGACGTCCGCGGAGCACTGCAAGACAGTCCTGTGCCATTTGTCGGGTTGGACAACCGGCCCATTTCTCGTTTGGGTTACGAGCACTTGATGCAATGCGGTCTGAAGAACTTCGCGTTCTGCGGCCGGCCTCGCGGCGAAAATCCTCCGCAGGATTTACGTTGCGACTTTTTTGTCGAGCTCGTTGAGCAGGCAGGCCAGGTCTGCGACGTGTTTCCTTGCCCCAACGTCCGCTCCCGCAAACCATCTTGGGAGCAAGAACAGGAAGACATTGCCCGCTGGCTCAAAAAACTGCGTAAGCCGGTTGGCGTGTTGGCCTCGAACGATGATCGCGGCCACCAGGTTCTCGATTCGTGTCGCCGGGCGGGGCTCAGCGTGCCACACGAAGTGGCCGTTCTGGGAGTCGACAACGACACGAACCTGTGCAACCTTTGTACCCCACCCTTGTCCAGTATCGATACAAACGCCAGCGCTGTCGGCTACGAAGCGGCGGCTCTGTTGATTCGGTTGATGGAAGGCGAAAAGGTGCCGCGCTCGCCGGTGCTCATCGGCTCACCGAAGGGACTCGTTCGCCGCCAATCGACCGATATGCTGGCGATCGACGACGTCGAAGTGGCGAAGGCTCTGCGATTTATTCGGGAGCATGCTTGCGAAGGCATCCATGTGAGCGACGTGCTGGCCCAAACAAAACACTCACCGAGCACATTAGAGCGCAGAATCAAAGCGCTGTTTGGTCGTTCTCTGAAAAGTGAGATAACTCGCGTCCGGTTGGATTCTGCGAAGCTCCTTCTGCAGGAAACAAATCTCAAGGTTTCCCAAATCGCTTCGCGGACCGGGTTCAACGAGTCGAAGTACTTCTGCGAAGTGTTCCGAACGGTCGAAGGCATCACTCCGACCATGTATCGGAAGCAATTTCTCGGCTGATCCCGGCCATTTTGACCTCTGATGGAAAACCGGTATCTAAATCCACAAAATCGGTACGGATATTTTGCGATTTGCTTTACACTGGAGGTTGGCCACTCGGCATTGGTAATGGCGGTTCATTTCAGGTGCCGGCCACTGGCGATCGCGAGGGCGCGTCGCCAAGTCTTATCGATTTCGGTTGTTCTTTTTCCTTCGGCTGACGGCAGTTTTCGAATAGAGATTTGAGCGCCGCGTTGCGAATTCGCTGCCTTGCAGCATGCTCCTTCTCGGCTCAAAGCGAACACTGGAAGTAGCGCAAATTCCTGATGTGCGTCCAACAGATTGAAAGGCTGAAATGAATCGTCTTTTGAATAATCGATCGCAGTTGCGAATCCAGGTGGCGAGCTTTTCTGTTTTGCTGGCAGGCACTGTTTTCATCTCTGCGGCCAGCGCGTTGGACCTTGATTTCAATGTTGCTAGCGGCAACTACAATGTGAACACCAATTGGATCGATCAAGGCGACAACGTGGCGGTACCTCCGGTTGCGCCTGCGCCTCCGGCCTCGCCACCGGGGGTTTTAGACCATGCATATGTGCGGAACGACGGCACAGTCACGGTCAACAGCAATGTGCAAAATGATGAGTTCAGAATCGGTTATGTGAAGGTCATTAATACGATTCCCGACTATAACGCTAATCTAATCGTCGATCCTGGCGACTATGTGCTGTGGCGAAAAGGTGGACCGCTACAGAACGATTCTAGCCCGAATAGCGTTGGCCCCAACGATTACACTATCTGGCGGGCCGCCTATGGCGCGACCGGGCCGCTGAATATTGGCAGATCTGGGACGCTCAATTGGACGAACGGCGAAATAACGGGCGCGACTCCCGACCCACTCACTCCGGGCGACATTTACTCCGGCGGACCGGACGTGCGGGTCGGACGCACCGAAACCATCAACGGCGTTATCACCGAAGTCCCTGGCTACGTCGTTCAAAACGGGGCCCAGACGAAACTACTTCTGCCGTATCAACAAAGCCGACTCATTATCGGCGATGGCAGCGGCAGTGTACTTCATTCGCAAAACAGCAGCTACACGTTGATGGCGGGCACGATCGGGACGGCCATTGGTAACAGCTTCTTTCAGAACAACGGAACCAACGGCAACAATGGCATCAATGTTCGCAGTGGCACGTTCACGATGACCGGCGGGAGCATCTTTCCAGCACAGTGGGATCCGAAGCTTGGAATTCACGTGACTTGAAGTCGCGGC